>RRZT012500349.1_pt1 | contig 42402 bp, 35 predicted proteins | sample 2165551 | NCBI WGS metagenome assembly RRZT01 (sample SAMN10456910, study PRJNA506462) | wastewater metagenome | biome: wastewater; feature: sludge; material: wastewater sludge; isolation source: wastewater sludge with Escherichia coli K12::gfp cells carrying plasmid... | place: USA: Moscow, Idaho... | reverse complement strand
TTGCGTTCTGGGTGCCGGCACCATGGAATATCGTCCGAGGTCGGCGCGTACTCCGTACTGTTGGGATTCAAGATGCGCTGCATGGACCAGGCGCGAGGAGTGTTGTAAACGTGGTCGGCATCCGAGTGCGAGCCGAATGCGTCCCGCGGGTTCAGGTTCCCATCAAGGGAGAGGTTGAGAAAGCTGTCTGCAACGAACTCTCGTAGATCGGAAGACGCCAGGTACTCGCGGCCCTCGCCGAGGGCGTCCTCCACATCAAAACTGTCAATGCCCAGCTGGTTAGGCATCGTCACATAGACGTCGTCGGGGACGCGGCGCGCGATCCAGTGGTGACCTCCAACGGTTTCAAGCCACCAGATCTCATCCGCATCCGCAAAGGCAACGCCGTTCATCTCATACGTGCCGTACTGCTCCAGCAGAGCGCCGAGGCGGACAACACCCTCGCGCGCCGAATGAATGTACGGGAGTACCAGGGTTACGAAGTCTTCTTCGCCAATTCCACCCGAGACCAGCGGGTCGGCGCCGAGGACGCGTTCGTTACTGGTGAGCGTCTCAGTTGCGCTCATCGCAACGTTTGCAGAGTTAATCCCGGCTTGGGCCCAGATCCCCTGATCAGGAATGGCGTTCGGGGCAGCCGTGTAACGCATCGGGTCATCAGGGAGCGGGACGGTCACCTTTGAGATGACGCTTGTGTACTCGCGGGGCTGGTCACCGGGCTTTACAACAATGATCTTCTTCGGGTGGAACTCACCGTTGGGTGAGTCCTCATTCCGCGCCACCAGAGGCGAGCCATCATAGCTTGCGTCTTTACCCACCAAAATCGTCGTACATCCCACGAGAACCTCCTCTGTTACCTCAATGTTAAGCCCAGCGGGTCGGGGCAAATGAACGGGCACCGCAGTGCGGGGCAAGGCCGCCGCCACGCTTCAGTCCACGATGCTTGCAAATGGGAGTGCTCGCAGGCGCTGCTCCAACTGCCACTGCACCCACGCCCCCGACACATCCAACGCCTCACCCCAGTGCTCACCTTCCTGTGCGAGCGCGGCCTGCCAATCAGCCCGGAGCAGCATGTCCATGAGTCTGAGCGCACCCGGGTCAACACGTAGCGCATCCGCGCTTGCGCAGTCGTCACAGACACTGCCGCCACTGCCGGCCGAGAAGTGTGAATACCACCCTTGGGTATCGCACTGGGCACACCTGTCCAGTGTCGGCTGCCAACCTTCAATGGTTGCAAGCCGCAACAAGTACGACGCTGCAACTAGGGCCGGCGGTTTAGTTCCGGAAGCCATGGCGTGCAGGGCGCCGTGAAGCAGTGCGAACTGCTCCGGTGACGGCAGGTCTTGCCCCTCTGTTATTCGCTGAGCCGCCTCCACAATGAGCTTCGCATTCGTGAAACTTCCGTAGCTCTGAGCGATGTCCACCGAGTACGCACTAATCGTTTCTGCCTGCGTCAGGGTGGCCAGCTCACTGCGGCCTCGATAGAACTGAACATCGACAAGGTTGAAGGATTGCAGCCGTGCCCCAAACTTGGAAGAAGTGCGCCGGATTCCCTTAGCAACAACCCGGAACTGTCCGCTCTTCTCTCCCAGCATCACCAGGATTCGGTCTGCTTCTCCCAGTTTGTAGGCACGTAGAACGAACGCCCTATCACGGAAAGTTCGCTGCATTCAGCGCAGGGCCCGGTTCAACGCCGAGATAATCGCCTTGTACGACGCCCGAGCAATGGACGAGTCAATGCCGACACCCCACACCGTTCGGCCATCAACGATTGCCTCAATGTATGCAGCTGCATTCGCACCATGCCCGGAACTCATCGCGTGTTCTGAGTAATCAAGGATCCTCAGGTCGTAGCCGAGGTTCTCGAGCCCCTTCACGAATGCGTCAACCGGCCCGTTGCCCGTTGACGTCATGATCAGCTGGCTTCCCCGATCAAACAGTTCAGCCTGCAACTGAGCCCCGGAGTCATCCGAAGTCACTGAGGAACGGCCGAGGACGAATCTCCCCCACGGCTTTAAGTCCTCTGCGGCATCATTGGGCAGGTAGGCATCAGCGAAGAACTGCCACAACGTCGCGGCGTCAATCTCGCCGCCCCTCTCCTCAGTTTCAGCCTGGACGATTCGTGAAAACTCGATCTGCAGGCGCCGCGGCAACTCCAGGGAATGCGCGGACGACATGAGGAAGGCGACGCCGCCCTTCCCGGACTGCGAGTTCACGCGCACAACGGCCTCGTACGACCGGCCTACGTCATGAGGGTCAACAGGCAAGTAGGGGATCTCCCAGTACACGTCTGAGCCCTGCTCATCCACCTTGGCGGCACGGACTGCGAATCCCTTGCGGATTGCGTCCTGGTGCGAACCCGAGAAGGACGTGTACACAAGGTCACCCGCATACGGCGCACGGTCGTGAACTCCCATACCGGTGCAGTACTCAACGGTTCGCCGGACATCGTCGATGTCCGACAGGTCCACCTGCGGATTGACACCTTGCGTGTAAAGGTTCAGCGCCAACGTCACGAGGTCGACGTTACCCGTTCGTTCACCGTGGCCGAAAAGACAGCCTTCCACTCGGTCAGCCCCGGCAAGCATGGCGAGTTCCGCTGACGCCACCGCAGTGCCACGGTCGTTGTGCGGGTGCACGGACAGCGTGATGAACTCGCGCCGCGACAGGTTAGTCGACATCCACTCCACCTGGTCCGCGTAGACGTTCGGGGTGGAACGTTCGATGGTTGCTGGCAGGTTCAGGATGATCTCTCGGTCAGGTCCCGGCTGCCAGACATCCATGACGGCCTCGCAGATGTCGAGGGCGAACTGCGGTTCAGTGTCAATGAAGATCTCCGGAGAGTACTCGTAGCCGAACACTGTTTGGTCACCAAGAATCTTCTCTGCTGCAACCATGACCTGGCGCGTTCCCTCAACCGCAAGCGCTATGGTCTCTTCCTTGCTATTGCGGAAGACCACGTCGCGGAACATTGGTGATGTCGCATTGTAGAGGTGCACGGTTGCGCGCTTCAAACCAACTAGGGATTCCACCGTTCTGGTGATGATTTCCGGGCGCGATTGGGTGAGGACGGAAACTGTCACATCGTCGGGGACTGCACCCGTCTCCACCAGGGAGCGCACAAAGTCAAAATCCGTTTGGGATGCTGCGGGGAACCCAATCTCGATCTCTTTGTAACCCATGCGGACCAGCAGGTCGAACATGAGACGTTTACGCGCTGGGTCCATCGGCTCCACCAAAGACTGGTTACCGTCACGAAGGTCGGTGGTGAGCCAGCGAGGAGCCCTAACAATCTGCTTATCCGGCCACTTCCGGTAGGTGAGGTGGGGCGGATTCGTCTGGAGGAATGGCCGGTACTTCGCGACCGGCATGGAAGAGTTTTGCTGTAAGTTAGCGGGACCGTTTGTGATCATTTGTCTGCCTTTGTATCCGTTGCTGACCGGAACGCCAAACTCCGCGGTGTGCCTTCCGATCTGGATCAGGCTTCACCGCGGCAGCTAAGTAGCAGGCTAGTCACGATCGCAATCTACAACCCTCCGTGTTGTTTCCGCAACCAACATTCATCATTTGGCCCTGCACCAGCTGCTGATCGTGGCCGTGAAGTCTGTAACCGAGTCAGTTGAGAGGATCACCAGCATGATGGTTGCCACCGCGACGTGGGCAACCCCGGTTGAAGCATTCACCACAAAGTCTGCTTGGAACCACGCGACTAGGTGAACGAGGACGTCTACGCCGAAGAGCACCATTAGGAGCCATCGGGCTGGTGCCATCCCGTAGGAAAGGGCTGGCCAGAGTAGAACTAGGACTCCGATGGAAACCCAGGAAAGCGCCGGACTGATAGTTGTTCCCGCAACGAGGTCGCGCGCGGTGAGCATTATCGAAACCATGATGAAGAAGGTGGCGACGTAAATGGTTGCCGGCCGTTTGGTCTGCGCCAGTTTCTGCTTCAACGTCTTTGCTGCTGGCGGCTTGGGAGTATTCAGATGCACCTGCGGGATTGAGGCAGGCAAGGTTTCTACATCGACGATGGGAAGATTCCCATCGGTGTGAACCATGTCGCCGCCGCCATTGCGTGCGTGGAATGCGGTAGAGAACTTCTCAATCCACGTAACTTTGAGGCCCGGATCAACGCCTTTCAACGAGGAGATCGTGAAGTCACGTTCCTTGTCGATATCACCTGAGATCGCGTGCGTAACCTGCAACGTGAATGAAGACAGGCGCACTCCTGTATCAAATGCTGCTCCGGCGAGCCAGTCAACTTCAGTTCCACCTGGCAGGGGCCAGTGCGGAGGACACCTCCAAAAACGGATGTGGTGGCGCTGGTTTGCGCTGCCGCCAACCTCTTTCTGGTAGGCAAAGTCTTGCTTTCGACCGAACAGGAAGAGAGGCGATATGGGCGCGTCAGGGTCCGGCGAACGAGTCAACACGGAGCGGATAATCCCCAGCGCTGAACCCAGTGTGATCGGGGTTGCCAGCGTCCAACCCGCGGCCTGCATTGCGCTGTGAATGTTATCTTCGGGACCATCCCACGCCATGTTGACAACGTCGCCAAGCAGACCTGAACTCGTCCTCGCCCTCCCGATGAAATAGTCGGGTAGAAACACTTCCGTCATGAGCTTGTAGAGCCGGGGAAGGAACACGTAGGCGATCACAGCCCACGCCACCACCGCATACAGCGCTATTTCCCACTGCCGTCCTCGCGTGTCAACGACCGCTAGAACTACCAGCCACAGGGCTGCAAAACCGGCAAAGAGGAAGAAGAAGGTGTTGACGTATGTGACCAGTTTCTTGCGTAGCACTAGAAACCGAACCTCTGGAGGATCTTCGGGTCTGTCTGCCAGTTCTTCGCAACCGTAACGTGAATGTGCAGGTAGATTCGCCGCCCCAGCAGTGCCTCGATTTCCTTGCGTGCCGTCGTCCCGATCTGCTTGAGACGGGACCCGCCCTTACCAATAATGATTGCCTTCTGACTGTCCCGTTCCACGTAAATCGTCACGTGAACATCCAGGACACCCGCCTTTTTCCGTTCGATCATCTCCGTTACCTGGACGGCCACGGAGTGCGGCAGTTCGTGGTGCACGCCTTCGAGGGCGGCTTCACGGACAAACTCGGAAATTAGGGTCTCTTCCGTCTCCTCGGTGATCTCATCTTCGGGATAAAGCGGCGGTGAAACGGGCATTTCAGAAACCAGCACCTCGGTGAGACGCTCCATATTCTCTCCGGTCTTGGCACTAACCGGGACGATTGCCGACCACGAGTCCAGCTCACTTACGGCCAGTAGGTGCTCTGCAAGCCTGTCCTTGCTGACCTGGTCGATCTTCGTGACCACAGCGATCTTGGTTGCCCCGCCGCGAGTCGCCTCACTGGTGATGAACCGGTCGCCGGGACCAACCTTTTGGTCCGCGGGAAAACACACCACCACGGCATCAACGTCGATAAGTGCCTCTTGCACCATTTCGTTGAGGCGTCGGCCAAGAAGTGTCCGAGGACGGTGAAACCCCGGGGTATCAACCACAACCAGTTGCCCGTGTGGGGCCTGCACAATGCCACGAATGTTATGGCGTGTCGTCTCCGGCCTCATTGAGGTGATGGCGACTTTGTGCCCCACAAGAGCGTTGGTCAGCGTTGACTTTCCCACGTTGGGACGCCCCACGATCGCGACAAAACCCGCCCGGAACTCGCTCATTTCTTCCCCTTCACCCACGCCGCACATAAACGCTCAACACCCGCTTGCGTCTTCCGGTCTGTTCACCGGCCTCAATTAGTACACCGTTGACTTCCGCACTGTCACCAGGGAGCGGCACTCTGCCAATCGCCTTCGTGAGCAGACCGCCCGCCGAGTACAGGTCATCCTCGTCAAACTCGACGTCCAAAAGCTCCTCAAGATCGTCGATCGGGTACGAGGACGGAATCAGCCACACTCCCGGCTCAACCTCTTCGGGACTACCCACATCAACGTCATGTTCATCCGTCAGTTCGCCAACAAGCTCCTCAAGGATATCCTCCGCGGTGACGAGACCCGCAATCCCACCGTACTCATCAACTACCAACGCGAGGTGGGTGTTGTTCGCCTGCATAACACGTAGCTCATCATCTGCAAGTTTCATCTCTGGAACGAATGCCGCCGCGCGCGCAATATCTCTTACCTCGATGTCCAAAGCATCGGGCCCCTTCAGGGAGCGTCGCGCCAAGTCCTTCATGTAAAGGACACCCTGCACGTCATCAAGAGTCTTTCCGATGACCGGCATTCGGGAGAAGCCGGAGGTAACGAACAGTTCGAAGGCTGCGTGACCGTCCTCGTCCCCCCTGATCGTCACCATCTCAGCGCGGGGCACCATTAGCTCCCCCACGCGTGTCTGCCCCAACTCAAAGACTGAACGCAGAATCTTGCGGTCCACCTCCTCGAGCGGGGCCGGCTCACCATCCTCAGAAACCTCATCGAGAAGCTCGCGCAACTCATCCACCATCGCGAGTCTTGCTTCTGGCACCACGTCCACGTGGTCGCGCCTGGTAAGAATACCTAGCGCCGACTTTGAACCAACCAGCGCCACTTTGACATAGCGGGACCCCGCATTGAGTTGCGTGGAAAAGCCGAGGGCGACGAGCTGCACCGCCGCCACAATCGCGAGCGTAACAGCGAGGGTCAACCACCACTTCCAGTCAAGATCCCAAAACTCGTTGATCAGAACAAACGTGAGGGAAACGATGCCGACGGTCGTCGAGAGGACACGGGCCGACGCCAAAGACGAACCGACCTCACGCCTCTCACGCACCGCCTGACGTAGAGTGTGCGAGCCTTTACGCTGCTGCTCCACCAAGTCCTCTGCATACGCAATGGTCATACGTGAAATGGCTGTATCAACCGCGGCAAACCACGCCCCCAAAAACAGGGCGAAAACCCCAAAGATCGCAAGGGAAACCGCAACGGCTGCGGGCAGGTTCATCTCTGCGCGAGGAATGTCAGCAGCAGGTGACGTTGCAACGCAAACATGACCTCTTCATCCTCTGGTTCGGCATGATCGTATCCCAGGAGGTGCAGGATCCCGTGGGTCTGCAGCAGGAGCATCTCTTCAACCATCGAATGACCTGCCGCCAGTGCCTGCTTCTGCGCAACGCTGGGGCAAATGCAGATGTCGCCGAGGGTGCCCTGCGGGGTCACCGCATCCGGTCGGCCGGGGCGTAGTTCATCCATGGGGAAACTCATGACATCCGTGGGGCCCTCTAAGTCCAACCACCGAACGTGCAGGTCAGCCATCGGTTCCTCTTCGATGAAAAGGACGGTAAGCTCCGAGTCTGTTGAAACGTGCATTTGTGTCAGGACGTAGTCCGCCAACTCGGCAAACTCAGCCAGGTCGATTTCGTAGTCTGTTTCATTAATTACTGTCACGCCCGAGCTCCCAGTCTTCGTATGCATCCACAATGTCAGCAACGATCCGCGTCCTCACCACATCCGCGCTGGTGAGATAGCAGAACGCCAATCCTTCAACATTCTTCAGAACCTCTTCAGCATGCGTCAGCCCCGAGCGTTGTCCGCGCCCAAGATCCACCTGGGTAACGTCACCGGTAACAGCCAGTTTTGACCCATGACCCAGCCTTGTCAGCAGCATCTTCATCTGCGCTGTCGTCGTGTTCTGCGCCTCATCCAAGATGATGAAGGCATCATTGAGCGTCCGCCCTCGCATGTAAGCAAGTGGCGCAACCTCAATGGCACCAGCTTCCATCAAGCGGCGCAGTGCCCCCTCCTCAAGAAGGTCCTGGAGCGCGTCATAGAGCGGCCTCAGGTAAGGGTCAATCTTGTCTGTGAGCGAACCGGGAAGGTAACCCAAGTTCTCACCGGCCTCGACCGCTGGCCGTGTCAGGATGAGGCGGCGCACCGCTCCAGAAAGCAACGCCTCAACTGCTTTTGCCATCGCCAGGTAGGTTTTCCCAGTCCCCGCGGGCCCAATACCGAACGTGATCTGGTGAGACTCCAAATCATCCAGGTATCGCTGCTGACCGGGAGTTTTCGCACGCACATACTTGCCGCCTGCTGTGAGCAGGGGCTTCGGTCGTTCCGGGGAGCGGAGAATCTGCACGGCTTCAGCAATCGTGTTGCCATCAAGCGGGGCGCCTTCCACGGCTGCAGCAATCATCTCTTCCACGACCCCCGCCACCAGAGGGACCTCATCCGCGGGTCCCTGCAGTTGCACGCTCCTACCAGAAACTGACAGGCGCGTTGCTGGGAAACCCTTCTCGAGAAGTCGGAGAAACTGGTCGGAAGTACCCATAACGTCGATGTGATCGACCTCGTCGGGGATCCGAATGCTCTGTGACACTAAGTCCATAGCCTCTACCATCTGCCAAGTGATAGGTTCAGCGCAACCAGGGCCGCAGGTCCCGCAGTGGAAGTGCGCATCACCGTGGAACCGAGCTGGACGATTCTTCCACCCGCGTCCGTCAACGCTTCCAGTTCTTCATCCGTGATGCCGCCTTCGGGTCCAACGATCACTGCGACACTCGGCACATCTTTGAGCAGCCCCGCAACAACCTGCGAGTATGGCGCCGAAGCACTCTCATGGCAAATGAGGACGACACCGCCCCCATCAGTGATTCTCCCAACCGTTGCGGAAAGTTCGCTGGAAGTTTCCATTTGCTCAACCGACGGAACTGTGGAACGCCGAGCCTGCTTAGCGGCGGCAGCCGCGACTCGCTGCCAGCGTTCGCGCGCAACCTCAGCCTTCTTACCTTCCCAACGCACCACGCTCCGTGACGCCGCCCAGGGCACCACGGTGTCAACTCCGACCTCGGTGGCGGCTTCTACTGCCTGCTCATCCCGCCCCCCTTTTGCTAAGGCTTGAACGAGGACGAGCCGGGGTAAGGACGGCTCCTCAACGGTGACACCCGTGACCTCCACCCTCATTGGCTCGTCGCGACGGCTCCGGACAACGACGCTAGCCCTCATTCCACGTCCATCGACAAGGTCCAGTTCTTCACCCTCCCGCAGGCGCTGCACCTTCTGGGCGTGACGCGCCTCGCTCCCTTCAAGGAGTAAGAAAGCGCCCGGTGCCGCCGCATCCGCAAGCGCCTGGAGAGCGCCGGAACCCACTCGCACCTCAGGAACTAAGAAGACAGGGTTGGTCATCAGCGCTTTCCGCGCAGCTTGTCGAAGAATCCACCAGACCGCGAACCAACTGGCTCCACTCGGCTCTCCCCACGCAGCGCGGCCAACTGCTCCAAGAGTGAGCGTGATTCAGCATCCAGCTTCCCGGGGACCTCAACTTCAACGTGAACGTGCAAGTCACCGCGCCCGCTGCCACGCAGACGCTTTATCCCCAAGCCTTTCAATGTCACCTTCTGGCCCGGTTGAGTACCCGCCGGGATCTCTACCTGCCTCTCCCCATCCAGTGTCTGTAGCGTGAAGACTGTTCCCAGTGCGGCAGTGGTCATCGGCACGGTAATGGAGGTGTTGAGGTCGAAACCTAGCCTGGAGAACATGGGGTCCGGAACTTCACGGATCTCAACGTAAAGATCCCCAGCCTGTGCGCCCTTTGTGCCAGCCTGGCCCTCTCCCCGCAAGCGGATTCGTGTCCCCGTTTCCACTCCTGCTGGGATCTCCACAGAGACCGTGCGGCTGGCCTGTACCCGTCCCTCACCGTGGCATTCCGGGCAGGGCGTGGCAATGGTTTGTCCCTGGCCCTGACACCTAGAGCAGGGCACTGCGACCCGCATCTGGCCGAGCAGCGTGTTTTGCAGGCGCGTAACAGATCCGCTCCCTCCACAATCACTGCAGGTGACAGGGGATGTTCCCGGTGCGGCAGCAGTTCCGTTGCAGGTTGCACACACCATTGCCGAGTCGACCATCACCTCTTTGGTCGTACCAAACACTACGTCCTTGAGGCTGATCTCAATTGCCACCAGGATGTCTTGGCCGGGGCGTCCCCGTTGCGGCTGTCCGCCGAAAGAGCTCGCGCCACCGAAGGCTCCCGCCCCACCGAACATCGTCTCGAAGATGTCTTGGAACGTGCCCTCGAACCCGCCGTATCCTGCAGAGCCGTTCCCCATTCCGGGTCCGCCACCCAGGTCATAGCGCTGACGCTTCTGAGGATCGGATAGCACCTCATACGCCATGGAGACCATCTTGAAGTCTTCCTCTGACTCGGGTCCTGCATAGTCAGGGTGCAGCTCACGGGCCTTCTTGCGGTATGCGCGGCGAATCTCCTCGGTTGTCGCAGTGCGACTAACCCCCAGCAGCTCGTAATAGTCCTTCACTCGGTCTCTTCTCCACCATCATCAGCATGCACACCACTTGATGCGCCAGATTGTTTCAACAGTAGTCGCGACAAATACCCCGACACAGCCTCTACCGCCGCAAGCGAACGGGCGTAGTCCATTCGTGTTGGACCAATCACACCGACGTGGCTGGATGTGGGGGCGGCGTACATCGCCGAGACCAAGGAGACGTCAGTCAAACCCTCATGAAGGTTCTCTGCACCAATCGAAACCTGGACGGGAGCCATATGAATCCTGTGAAGTACCTGCATCAGTGCAGTTTGGTCTTCAAGAACTTCCAATACGCTGGCCACGTCGCGAATATCCACGCCGGACCGCGCTAGATTTGCAGCCCCGGCAGTGACAATGCGCGAGGTTTCCAACGCCCGCAAACTCTCTTGCACCGCGCCTGCAGCCAGACTGTAGGCATCCTTCAGTTCGAGTTCGACATCCGCTGTAGCAAGGGCCTGCGCGACCTCATCCGCGAGGACGCCCTCGACCGCCCGGTTCACACTGTCGCGAACCCTGTCCCAGTCGGCGCCAATGACGGCCTCGGGCACGGTAACCCGTCGCTCAAACACCTTGCCGGCCGCCGTGACCACTATGACCAGAAGACGGGCTTCGTCTAGGTCAATCATTTCGACGCGGCGGATTCGATCTGCAACCAGGTCGGGGTACTCGGCTACCGCTGCCTGCCCGGTGATACCGGCGAGGACACGCACGGTCCGCCCAATCGCATCCTCAAGGGATTCGACCGACCCGAGACGCTCAACCAGCAGTGCACGGTTGCGAGCCACTTGGGTCGCGGAGGGGTCAAGGCAGTCGACAAAAATCCTGTACCCGGCCTCCGTCGGAACACGACCGGCAGAGGTGTGGGGTTGACGAATCAAACCCTCATCCTCAAGGACCCCCATGTCATTGCGGATTGTTGCAGAAGAAACACCCTGCACGTAAGACTGCGCGACTGCCTTTGACGCGACGGGTTCCTTGGTGTTGACATACTCGATGACAATCGCTCGAAGCACATCGAGGCGCCGCTGCGCTGTTGACATCACGACCACCTCCCCTCGAGCATCCGCACTCGTATCGGGCGAGTGCTAATGAGACTCAGTTTATCCGTCTCAACGCCAAATGCCGGTAGCGTCTGGTCACATTCGGGGCCTACCAACCAAGTAGCGTCCGCGTCACCAAATCGGCTAGCAGGCGTCCTTTCAGGGTCAGCACCGCCCGCTCGCCCTCGAACCCATCGAGGAGTCCGTCGCGGACTAGCCCCGCAACCACAGGGGGGGCAAACCCACCCATTCCCTCCCTGGTGCGAATCCCCAGCATCACGGCCTCGACCCGCCGGTCTTCCTCAGAGAGCTTTTCACCAGCAAAACCCGGCGAAGCTCCCTGGAGCAGGCGCCCGGCGTATGCGCGGGGATGCTTGACATTCCACCAGCGCTGGCCTGCCACGTGCGAATGCGCTCCCGGCCCATAGCCCCACCAATCCCAGTTCCGCCAGTACGCCAGGTTGTGGGTGGAACGGGTCGCATCCGAGGTTGAGAAGTTGGAGATTTCATACCAGTGGAAGCCGGCCTGCCCCAACAGGGCGTCAGCTAACTCGTACTTCTGCGCATCTAGATCCCCATCGGGTGGCGCAATGAGGCCGGCTGCCAACTCTCTCCCCATCTTCGTCCCCTCCTCGATGATCAGGGAGTAGGCGCTGATGTGATCCGGGTGCATCCCAATCGCCTGCCGCAATGAAGCCTCCCAGTCCCCCAAAGTTTCGCCTGGGGCCCCATAGATGAGGTCGACTGAAACCTGACAGTCGGCCGCCTTCGCAGCTGCTACGGCGCGCGGCACATTCTCCGGGTTGTGAGTGCGGTCCAAAGTTTTCAGAACATGGGGCACGGCCGACTGCATGCCAATCGAAAAGCGGTTGATACCCGCATTTGCGAACTGTTGGGCCTTCTCTTCGTCCAGTGTCTCCGGGTTAGCTTCCAGGGTCACCTCTGCGCCCTCGGCAATACCGAAGGCGGCGTCGAGGGTGCGGAGGATTCTCCCTATCTCACCGGGAGCAAGAAGCGACGGAGTGCCACCACCAAAAAAGACAGACTCCAGTGGACGGGGATCCACGATGCCCCTGCTGAACTCAATCTCGCGGATGACGGAGTCCGCATAGGTTGCAAGATCCGCGCCCTCACCAAACCCCGTGGTGTAAGTGTTGAAATCGCAGTATCCACAACGCACCGTACAAAACGGCACGTGCACATACGCCGCAAAGGGACTGTTACCCTCACTCGGCTCCAGGATGCCGTCCTCAGGCCAGACACTTCCCACGGGTTGACGGGGCATTACAACCCACGCGGCAAACGCACCGCAGCGATATCCCACGTCTCACGCCCGGCTTCTTTGCCGCGCTGCTCAAAGTGTGTTTCGACCCGCCCCTCAAACCGTGGGGAAAAGGTGGGGACGCCCTCGTCATCCGCAATCTGAAAGTCGGGAGCTGCCGTCATCACTTCCAGCATCTGCTCGGCATAGTTCTCCCAGTCCGTCGCCATGCGCCACACACCACCGTCCTCCAGAAGGTCAGCGACCAACTTCGCAAACGGAAGGGAGACAATGCGGCGTTTGTGGTGACGAGCCTTGCGCCACGGATCAGGAAAAAACGTCCACACCTCACGCACCGAAGCGGGTCCAAGAAGGATTGGCAGGGCCTGCTGCGCGTCGGCCTCAATGACGCGGATATTGGAAACTCCGCGCTCCGCAGCAGACACCGTGAGACGCGCAATCCCAGGCGTCCACACCTCAAAAGCCAAGAAGTCCAGCTCCGGGTGGCGGGATGCGAAATCAACAACCTGCTCCCCACGACCCGGCCCTATCTCCACAAACAACGGCGCACAGCGACCGAAAACGCCCTCGACATCCAGCCGATACCCATCTGCAACTGTTGTCTCCCCAATCCCGCGCGGAACATCAATCACGTAGTCGTCCCGCACAGCCGCAAACTGGCGTTCAAGCGAGGGATTCATATCGCGGATGCGTCGGGTGAACGACTTAGTCCGCGCCATGAAAACTTCTTCGCTCACTTCTTTCCCGTCGGAGCGTCCGAGGTCAGAGCAGCAATGAATGCCTCCTGGGGCACTTCCACGCGACCGATTGCCTTCATGCGCTTCTTGCCTTCCTTTTGCTTCTCAAGAAGTTTGCGCTTACGGGAAATGTCGCCGCCGTAGCACTTGGCTAGCATGTCTTTGCGCAGAGCCTTGATGGTTTCGCGACTGATAACCCGCGAGCCAACTGCCGCCTGCACGGGAATTTCAAACTGCTGCCTGGGGATTAGCTCCTTGAGACGCTTCGTCATCCGCAGCCCGTACGAGTAGGCATTGTCCTTGTGAACGATGGCGCTGAATGCGTCAACCTGTTCTGTATTGAGCAGAATGTCAACCTTCACCAAGTCCGCAACGGCCTCGCCGTCCTCGTGATAGTCCAGTGACGCATAGCCGCGGGTGCGGGACTTGAGGTGGTCGAAGAAATCAAAAACAATCTCTGCCAGCGGCAGCTTGTAGCGCAGTTCAACGCGTTCTGGCGACAGATAGTCCATTCCCAGGAGGGTGCCGCGCCTCTCTTGGCACAACTCCATCACCGAACCCACGAAATCGTTCGGTGTGAGGATCGTTGCCGCGACCATTGGTTCACGAACCTCAGAGATCTTCCCGTCCGGGAACTCTGAGGGGTTATCCACGCGGATTTTCGTTCCGTCCTCGGCCGTCACCTCGTAGACAACGTTCGGCGAGGTGGCAATGAGGTCGAGGCCGAACTCCCTCTCCAAACGCTCACGCACAATCTCCAGGTGCAGTAGGCCCAGGAAGCCACACCGGAACCCGAAGCCGAGGGCGACAGAGGTCTCCGGCTCGAAGGTGAGGGCCGCGTCGTTCAACTGGAGTTTGGTGAGAGCTTCGCGCAGATCCGGAAAATCTGAACCATCAACCGGATAAATGCCCGAGAACACCATGGGAAGTGGATTGTGGTAGCCGGGAAGAGGCTGGTCCGCGGGGCGAACAGCCGTGGTGATCGTGTCACCAACCCGCGATTTGCGCACGTCCTTGACCCCGGTGATGAGGTAACCAACTTCGCCGGCACCCAAACCATCTGTCGGGGTCGGTTCCGGTGACATCACGCCAAGCTCAAGGAGCTCATACGTTGCACCGGTAGACATCATCTTGACGCGTTCACGCTTGGAAAGGTGACCGTCGACCACGCGCACATAGGTGACAACCCCGCGGTAGGAGTCGTAGACGGAGTCGAAGATTTCCGCCCTGGTTGCCCCCTCTGGTTCACCAGACGGTGCCGGGACCTCGGCAACAATGCGGTCCAGCAGTTCCGCGACGCCCTCGCCCGTCTTGCCGGAAACCCGCAACACTTCGCTGGGATCCACACCAATCAGCGATGCTAGTTCTTCAGCGAACTTCTCCGGTTGCGCCCCGGGCAGGTCTATCTTGTTGAGTACGGGAATGATGGCGAGGTCGTTCTCCATCGCCAAATAGAGGTTTGCGAGTGTCTGCGCTTCGATCCCCTGTGCCGCATCGACGAGCAGCACTGCGCCCTCACATGCCGCCAGTGAGCGTGAAACTTCGTAGGTGAAGTCGACGTGTCCGGGGGTGTCAATCATGTTGAGGGCATAGGTCTGCCCATCAACACTCCACGGCAAACGCACCGCCTGGCTCTTGATGGTGATGCCACGTTCGCGCTCAATATCCATCCGGTCCAGGTACTGGGCGCGCATTTCCCGCGACTCAACGACGCCTGTCAACGCAAGCATGCGGTCGGCAAGCGTCGACTTCCCATGGTCGATGTGAGCGATAATCGAGAAGTTGCGGATACGGTCCTCAGGCGTATCGCCAGGGACGTTGCTACCGAACTTCACATCGTTCACCAGTGATCTCCTCATCTTTTGTACAGATCCTAAGCTTGCCACGGGCAAGGTCGTAACTCTAACGGCCCCGGTGTGACCTTTCCACAGCAAGGCTCGTGGGTAGACTAGAAAACAGACGAGGAGGCGGCTGTGGCGAACAGTTTTGAGGACTACATTCTTGACCCTCTGCCGCCGCAAAGTCGATCAACTCCCCATGGGCGCGCGATGCTCAACCTGGCAAGTTTTGCCGGTCGCGCTCTGAGTGCCACGGGGTTTCTCCTCTTGATCCTCAGCGGCGCAACAAACTTTGGAGCCACAATCCTGGCGTTCCTGCTTCAGCGGGTAGCACCCGGTCGGGGAACACTTCCGCTCATCATCGTTGCTATCTCTTGGCTGTGCTGGATCGCACTGGCATTCCTCCGCTGGCGCATCAACCGGGCTGGTGAAGGTCCCGCCGTAGGCCAAACATGGGGTTTGGTAGCGGACACGAACCAACGTCCCACCAGTGGCATGAATCAACGCGCCACGCCGGACATCAACAGTGGCTCCACTAAGGACGAGGGCGGTCCGACTTCAACGTCAGGATCCATCGCACCCGGAGCCCGGGCTGACGGGACGATTTCGGTGGAAGCTGCAGAGCGCATCAGTCGTGCATCCACCGAATTTTTTGTCCGTCGGCAGACACCATTGCCCAGGGTTGAAGCTGCACAGCGCTCCATTCGCGTCCTCGTGGGGGGCAATGAGCAACCCGGATGGGTGCGGTTTGACCTGAGACCCCTCGTGGTCTCTTTCGTCGCGGTCGCGGCCTCGATCCCCGTCATGATGGTGACCGCTACAGTGACGTTGTTTGTCCTCTTGTTCTCGACGGGGCCGTTCTAGAGAGGCCGCGTGACCAGTTGCACGTGGTCTAGGCCATTTACAGCCAAGGAACGACTGATAAAGTTGGCGATTGGACTCGCGCGTGTGGTTGAGCGTGGGACCAGGTTTAGACCGATCGCGGGTGTCCCCACGCCCAGTCCCCGGTCAGACCTCACCCCTCATCGACCAGAACTATGAACATTTTTTGAGGAGAGTCTAAGAGTGGCAAACATCAAGCAGCAGAAGAAGCGCGTTGGCACAAACGAGAAGCGTCGCGTCCGCAACCAGGGCTACAAGTCCGAACTGAAGACGTTTGTTCGCAAGACTCGTGAAGCAGTCGAAGCCGGTGACAAGGACTTGGCTGAAACCAACCTCCGTGAAGCCTGCCGCAAGCTGGACGTCGCTGTTTCGAAGGGCGTTATTCACCGCAATCAGGCGGCGCAGCGCAAGTCAAAGCTGTCCCGGCTTGTAAACCAGATGTAACTAGGGTTTCGTCAATCCCGCAGTTCGGGAGCCTATCGAATCCGTGCAATCTCCATAATGCACAGGTCGATTGCAGCTTCCGGGGTGCGGGATTCCCCTTTAACTGCCGCGTCCGCATCGGCGATGATCCGCATGGCCTTACCCAGGTGCTCTTCATTCCATCCCCGGGCCCTCTTGCGAGAGTTGTCGAGCATCCACGGCTGAACTTTCAGTTCTGCGGCTGTGACACCGGGTATCTTCACCTTTGCCATCAGGCGAAACTCACTAGCCAAAGCCGCGATAACGACAACCGGTGGGACTTTGGTTCCAAGGGCCTGACGCAGTAGAAGCAGCGCTCGCGTGGAGTCATGTTCTGCAAGGGCCTGCGCCACTTCATATGGGCGGGTCTCAACCCGACCTTGGTGGAAAATCCGTACTGCTTCCGGAGTGATGTCACCACCGGAATCCGCAACCAGCTGACGGGCAGAGGCCAGGAGCTCGCCCAGTTCGCCACCTAAAGCCGCGACAAGATCAGCTGCTGCCTGGCGAGTAATACTGCCCCCTGCGCTACGGACCTCATCTGCGACTAGTTCTGCCTTCTGCTCGTTACCCTTCACCGGCGCAGCGCTTATCTCTGGAAAATTGCCCGCCTTGAGAGCACGAATTATCCGCGCACCCTTGTTTCCACCCCGGTGCTGGGCAATCACCCACACCGACTGAGCCGGATTCTTGACGTAGTTCTCAAAGTCCGTCGCAAAGTCATCACTCATCTTGTCCAAGTCAGAGATGATCAGGAGTCGCTCATCCGAAAACAGGGAGCCGGAGGCATGTGTTGCCAATTCCCCCTTTTCATAGGTCTGAGCGGAGAACTCAACGATCTCAGCATCCGGAGCAGTTGATTGCACCGCTGTACGAATCTGAGTGGTAGCGCGCAAAACCAGAGCGTCCTCACCGCCGCGAATCAGAGTGATTGGAGCAGGTGGTGGCAACGGTCGGCCTCTTTGCTGGGAATTCAATTTCCAACCACCCTTCACTACTAGTCCCACAGGCTTCCCACCCGTCTTGGCGGGGACCCTCAAGGGCAACCCTAGCGGCAGGTTCCGACACAAACCCACACGACGAAGCTGTGGGGGCGCGTATTGTTTATAAATGTTGTGGACTGGTCCAAATGCCTGAGATAGATACAACAACGGCTGTAATTGCGCTGCTTGTCCTCGCCCTCGTGTTCGTGATCGGAACTGTCAGCAAGCTGCAGATGGGTATCGCAGCAATAGTCGCTGCAACTATCGTTGGGCCCCTGGTTTTCGGGGAGTCTGTTCAAGAGATCCAGCAGGGTTTCCCACTCAGCCTGTTCTTCACGCTCATGGGGGTGACGTACCTTTTCGCCATAGCCACAAACAATGGCACCGTGGGCTGGCTGGTCAACTGGGGACTGCGGATAGTTGGTGGCCGCGCATCCGTGTTCCCCCTCATGATGTTCGTCGTAACTGCCGTCCTGACAGCCATCGGCGCGGCAACACCGGCGGCTGCCGCGATTCTCATGCCAATCGCCCTGAGTTTCTCACGGCGCAATCGACTCAATCCTCTGCCAATGACACAGGCCATTATTCAAGGCGCAACAGCGGGGTCCTTCTCTCCGATGGGTGTCTACGGTGTCATCGTCAACTCCGTCGTGCAGCGCTTCGGCGAGCAGTTGCGAACCCTGTATAACCCGTCAGTCACTTGGGCAGTGGTGTTTGCGGTCAGCCTCATCATTACGGTTATCACCTGGCTCATGTACCGGCGTCCCGCTCCGACTAACCAAGACGCCCTCGAAAACGTGGAAGAGAACGGCCACGGCGCCTTGGTGCGACTCCCCCGCCACCAGTTCGGCATCCAACGTGCGGCGACCCTGACCGGAATCGCAATAATGGCCCTCCTAGTCCTCGTGTTCGGCATGGATGTGGGATTGACGGCCCTCACTGTCGGAGCCGTGCTCACCATTCTCTTCCCCGGCTCGGCAAAGGGAGCGCTAGAGCAGATTGCCTGGCCAACAATCCTCTTGGTGGGCGGAATAGTGACCTACGTTTCTATGCTTGAGCGCCAGGGCATCATCCAGTGGGTAGGCGACGGAGCCGCGAGCCTTGGCAACCCCAAGATGGCAGCCATCATCATCCTCTTCGTCGGAGCATTAGTCTCTGCCTTCGCTTCCACTACCGGCATTCTTGGCGCATTGATCCCCCTTTCGGTTCCGTTCCTGGTCATGTCTGATGGAAGCCCCGCAGCACTGAGTGCCACAATGTTGATTGGGGCGCTTGCGGTGGCATCATCAGCCGTAGACGTCTCACCCTTCTCAACAAATGGGGCGCTAGCGGTTGCTAATGCCTCGTACCAGAGCAACTATGTCTACAGGAAGCTCTTCATTTGGTGTTGGGTCTTGATCGTCGCCGTGCCCATCATTGCGTGGGCGACAATGATTCTCCCGCCTTGGGGTGGCTAAGGCCCACCCGGCGCGCTAAGGCCCACCCGGCTCACCAAGGTCCAACCCGCTCGCTAAGGCGTAACCCGCCCGCCAAGGCCCAACCGGCCCGCGCGCTCCGGCCTAACCGGACCCCCTTGCTCGTCCGAGCGCCCTCGCGCCAGCCCATCCCACCAGTACGATCGCAACTATGACGGCCGCGGCGGCCACCATCCCCGCAATGCCGCTTGGCCAAGCCAGCCGCGCCAGCGGCCACCCGGCCACGCGGAGGGCAGTGGCTTCCATATAGCGGGCCAAAGGTGCCGCCAAATATGCGCAGACATTCGCTGCCGCAGGCCACCACAGGCAGGTTGCGGCCGCAGTCAAGCCCAGTAGTGTCAACGGGGTAACAATAGGAGCGATGAGGAGATTCGCGACCACCCCCCAAGTCGGCAGCCACGGATTGACCAGAGCGAGGACGGGCAGCGTCGCTGCCTGGGCGACCACTGCGATCACCACGGCCTCGCCTACGGCCTGGGCGATTGGTTTGATGCCCCCTCCTTCCTGCTTCAACCACCCGGTCAAGCCGCGCCCTGCCGTGAGAATTCCGACCGTCGCCAGTGTTGACAGTGCAAAACCCAGAGAAACTGCGCTCCACGGGTCTATAAGCAAGGTCCCCGCGGTGACGGCAAACAGGAGCCCTAGCGGTTGCCCACCCCTTCCCAGTATCAAACCCCACGCAGCCAGCGCCCCCATGCCAACCGCGCGCAGTACCGCGGGTTGTGGACCAACCACCACAACCATCGTCGCCAAAAAACACCAGGTTGCCACCGCTTTGATCCGGCGCCGCCCCGGTAGCAGCACAGAAATGACAGATAGCGAGATCGCTATGTGGGAACCTGAAACCGCCGTGAGGTGGGTGAGTGAGGTGGTCAGCATCGCCTCCTTCGTCTCCTTACTCAGTCCCCGGTCATCACCGATTGCCATCCCCCCGATCAATGGTCCGGCAGACCCCGCCTTGGCCTCACTGATTTGGGTCAGGGTGGACTTCAGGTTCGCAACGAATCGTTGCCACCGTGGAGCCGACTCAATCTCTTGCACCCCTGAAGCTCGTAGGTATCCCAGTGCGGGCGGGCCCGGACTCCCTTCCGTCTCGAGTGTTCCGTGCAGTCGTAAGACCGTGCCTCTAACCAACCGCGCTCCGCCCAGGTCTCCACTAGCGACGCTGACATAGAGTCGCACCCGTGATTCGGCCTCCACGGTAAATCGCCAGCCAGGTTCGCCCCAATTTTGGGACGCCACCGTCGGGTCACTGATCACCCGCGCAACAACGCTGACTTCCGAATCGCTGCGCTCCAACGCGGTCGCCACCTGCTCCCAGTCGCCCCTAACGTGTGCACCAACGAAGCACGCGACCAAACAACCGAGTAGCCCAATTGCAATGCTCAGCATCAAGCCGATGTCACGTAGCGAAAAGAGGGCAGTAAGAACTCCGATCACAACCACCACGATCGCCACCCAGGATTGCTCCAACACCCCCAACAGAGCCCCGATCCAGGTCCCACAAGCGAGCGTCCCGAGCCGCAGATCAACACCGCGGGGAACGGCCTCACTGGCAGGTTCCGGCACTGATTCGCTCAGCAAGGGCACTTCCAATCCCCGGGACACCGGTCAACTGCGCTGCTGTTTGAATCGGACCGGCCCCATCGCGCCAGGCGACGATCCTAGCCGCGATCTTGGGGCCCACCCCGTCCAGTGCCTGCAGCTCGTCCTCGGATGCGGTGTTCAGATCAACGCATCCGGCCGCGGCAACCACATTCGCACCGCCGATATTGGCGGAGACTTCACCGACTTTTGGCACCGTGACCTGCGTCCCGTCGCTAACGAAGGCCGCCAAGTTCAGCACACCCGTATCCGCATCCGGACTAACCCCGCCAGCCGCATCTATGGCGTCGATGACGCGCGCACCCGCGGGCAGTTCAACAATTCCAGGCTCTTTCACGGCCCCCACAACATGCACGATCAGTGCGGCGCTCACTTCTTCGACGAGGCCGTACCCTGCGCCTTGGACCTCATCTCCCGACTGCACAGGTAAACCCGGGCCCATGCTTTGAGCATCACCCGCCACGCCCCGCCAGAGACCGAACGTCGCCAGGAGAACAACGACGAGGACGAGCCCCGCTGCCACCGCCGGAGTAATGCGATAGCGCAGACGCCCGTCCGCCGCATAGCTGCTGTGCTTCCCACCCACCTCTCTCCTCCTCTCCAAATGTGTCGGCCCCGCGCAGCTCCCTCCGCTGGCAGTACTCACTGTCGCAAGTGAGTGACTCAAATCGTTCCCCGCCGCAGATTCCGTGTCCATCGCTAATGTCCGCGCCTGGGGATTGCGCCGGATTCCCTGCACTGTGGATCTAGAATCAAGGGGACCAAGGAGGAATCACATGAAAGTAGCCTTTATCGGGGCCGGTGTCATGGGGCGTGCGATCGCCGAGGGCGCAGGAACCCACCAGCCGGGCAGCTGGGAGTTCACCTTCTTTGATCCCAACCAGGCCGCAGCACAATCTGCAGCCCAAGCAGTTGGTGGCCGCTCTGCCGCAAGTGCAGCGGATGCCGTCGCCGGAGCCGATATGGTCGTTCTTGCGGTCAAGCCTCAGGTCCAGTCGCGCGCCATAAACTCTCTCCCCAAGCTTGACGAGCAGATCCTTGTTTCCATTGCTGCCGGCCGCACACTCGCCGACATCGGGAAGGATCTGTCGGGGTCGGGTCAAAGCGACGTCCCCGTCGTGCGCGTCATGCCCAACGTCAACGCCATTGTCGGCCACGCCACGACTGCCGTATGCGGCAGTGCTGACGCCACCGATGAGCAGGTCGCAGCAGTCGTCACCCTCTTTGAGAGTGTCGGCACCACCATGCAAATTGACGAGTACCTCTTCGGTGTCTTCACAGCCATGGCCGGATCGTCACCCGCCTGGTTCTTCCAGATTGTCGACGACCTCGCGCATGCCGGTGTCAAGCACGGCCTCACCAAAGAGCAGGCCACAAAGGCTGCCTGCAGCACAATGCTGGGTTCCGCGGCCATGCTGGCTCACACCCTGGAAGAAGGCGGACACCCCGCCCAGTTGGTCGACCGCGTCTGCTCTCCGGGTGGTACCACCATCGCTGGTCTTTTGGCTGCGCAGGCCGCCGGACTGGGCCCGGCCCTCGTCGACGCCGTGGACGCGGTCGTCGCTAGAGACAAGGAACTGGGCCACCCATAACGAGAGGTCCGACCCAACCGTTTGGACCACGGAACAATCCCAAGTAATTTTGACCACGGCAACAACGACACACTTTTTTGGAGTAAACCTCATGTCCCGACCCGATCAGTCCCTCCCCCTCTCACTGTCCGCTCCCGAGGTGCCGGACCGGGTTGTTACCGAGGGCCTGGAAAACAAGTGGCTGCAAACTTGGGAGGACCAGCAGGTTTACAAGTTCGACCGTGATGCGACGCGCGATGAAGTCTTTTCTATCGACACGCCTCCCCCCACCGTGTCGGGCTCTCTCCACATCGGTCACGCCTTCTCATACACCCACACCGACACCATGGCGCGGTTCCAGCGCATGATGGGCAAGAAGGTCTTCTATCCGATGGGCTGGGATGACAACGGCCTCCCAACTGAGCGTCGCGTCCAGAACTACTACGGAGTTCGCTGCGAACCAACGCTGCCTTACGTGGCGGATTACCAACCTCCGTACGAGGGCGGGGAGGGCAAGTCAATCAAGGCTGCGGATCAGCAGCCCATTTCCCGCCAGAACTTCATTGAACTGTGCGAGCGCCTCTCCCAAGAGGATGAAGCTCAGTTTGAGTCACTGTGGCGCTACCTGGGCCTTTCTGTTGACTGGGGAATGACCTACCAGACCATCGGTGCCGACGCCCGCCTGGTCACCCAGGCTGCTTTCCTCCAGAACCTCGCTCGCGGCGAAGCGTACCGCGCTGAGGCCCCCGGACTTTGGGACGTCACACTGCAAACCGCTGTCGCTCAGGCCGAGGTCGAGGCGCGTGAGTACCCGGGCCACTACTACAAGTTGGTTTTCCACGGCGATGCAGCAGAAGTTGGTGAAGACGCAGCGGGTCGCAATGTCGAGATTGAAACGACCCGGCCCGAACTTCTGGGAGCCTGCGTCGCCCTGATTGCCCACCCTGATGATGAGCGCTATCAGGACCTTTTCGGCACCTACGTCACGTCCCCGGGATTCGGGGTTCGCCTTCCCGTCCTCGCCCATCCCCTTGCTGAGAAGGACAAGGGCGCGGGCATCGCGATGTGTTGTACGTTCGGCGACATTACCGACGTGCAGTGGTGGCGTGAGTTGCGCCTGCCTCTACGCGCCATCCTCGACAAGGACGGTCGCATCACCCGGGAAGTCCCGGCGTGGATTACCGCGCCCGAGGGCGAGGCGCTGTTTGAGGCCACCGCTGGTAAGACGACCTTCTCTGCCCGCAAGGAGATCGTCGAGGCCCTGGTCGAATCCGGTGACGTCGTCGGCGACCCGACGCCCACCAACCGTATGGCGAACTTCTTTGAGAAGGGCGACAAGCCGCTAGAGATCGTCACTTCCCGCCAGTGGTACGTGCGTAATGGTGGCCGCGAATACACGCGCAGTAGCGCCACCGTTGACCTACGCGAAGAGCTGCTGCAACGCGGTCGCGAACTGAACTTCCACCCCGACTTTATGCGGGTGCGCTATGAGAACTGGGTCAACGGCCTCAACACCGACTGGCTGATTTCCCGTCAGCGCTTCTTCGGCGTTCCCCTCCCGGTCTGGTATGGCATTGACGATTCGGGCGAGGTCGATTACGACAACGTCCTCGTCCCCGACTTTGAGCAGCTCCCCATTGATCCCACCGTCGATGTCCCTCCCGGTTACACCGCTGATCAGCGCGGTGTTGCAGGGGGTTTCCAGCCTGAGATCGACATCATGGACACCTGGGCCACCTCTTCCCTGACGCCGCAGATTCCCACGGGTTGGCTACGTGATTCAGACCTCTACTCACGTGTCTTCCCGATGGATATGCGTGCCCAGGGTCAGGACATTCTGCGCACCTGGCTGTTCTCGACGATCCTGCGTTCCAACCTGCAGTTCGACTGTCTCCCCTGGTCCAACGCGGCCATTTCCGGGTGGATCCTGGACGCGGACCGCAAGAAGATGTCCAAATCAAAGGGCAATGTGGTGACACCGATGGCCCTGCTTGAGAAGTATGGTTCGGACGCGGTTCGCTACTGGGCTGATTCGGCGCGTCTCGGTACGGATGCCACCTTTGATGAGGGGCAGTTGAAGATCGGCCGCCGCCTAGCCATCAAGCTCTTGAATGCCTCCAAGTTTGCGCTGTCAATGGCCGCGACCGATGGCTCGCTTGACCTGGATCCGGCCCGTGTCACGGTCCCCGTGGACGCCTCAGTCCTGGCGACCCTGGCTGACGTTGTTGACTCCGCTACGACCTCGTTCCACAACTACGACCACACCCACGCCCTCGAAGTCACAGAGACCTTCTTCTGGGCCTTCTGCGATGACTACATCGAGTTGGTCAAGGAACGCGCTTACAACACGGCTGGGCAGTGGAGCACCGAAGAGTCAGCCTCTGCTCGGGCGACCCTCGCCCTGGGCGTCGACGCCTTTGTTCGCCTTCTCGCTCCATTCCTCCCCTTCTCCGCCGAGGAAGCTTGGTCCTGGTACCGTGACGGTTCGGTGCACGTCGCCTCTTGGCCAGTTGCAGAGGACTACCGCACGGGCGGTGACCCAGCCGTCTTGGAAGCCACTTCAGCCGCCTTGATTCAGTTGCGACGAGTCAAGTCTGAAGCGAAGGTCTCCCCACGCACGCCCTACCTGAGCGTTACCCTCACCGGACCCAACACGCAGATTGGCCTGCTGGACTCGGTACAGGAAGACCTCAAGGCTGCCACGAAGTCCGAGGGCGTCTTCGCCCTCGCCGGAGCAGAAGACAGCACGGAGTTCACCGTCACTGACTTCAAATTGGGAACGCCGCCTCAACGCAACAGGGGCTGAGCACGCACCGACCACCTAAAAGAGGAGCAAATGTGAGCAATCCAGAACCGAACGTAGATCCACAAGAGACCGTTGGCGAGGAGAGCAGCCCGCTGGGTGACGCCGTCCTCGTTGAGAAGATTGATTCTGAAGGCCTTGTCACAACCGAGGCTCTGGAGTGGACTGCGCCCGTGCTGGCCCGCGTGGACAACCAGGACACACTGCCCCACGCCCTGCTCCAACGGGTGCAGAAGGGCCCGCGCCGCCCCCTGGCAGAAGTCAAAGAACCAATCACGGGGACGTGGCGAACGGTTACCGCCGGGCAGTTTTGGGAGTACGTCAACAAGATTGCCCAGGGACTTATTGGGATGGGCCTGGAGTTTGGTGACCCGGTCGCAATCATGTCGCGAACCCGCTATGAGTGGATGGTTCTGGACTTCGCTGCCTGGGCTGCCGGCCTAGTGCCGATCCCCATCTATGAGACCTCTTCAAAGGCGCAGATCGAGTACATCCTCGACGACGCCAAGGTGAAGTTCGTCGTCACAGAGTCGGTGGTAATGGCAAACCTTGTTGCCGCAGCTGCCGAAGATATCAACGCCGAAGTCACAATCCTCTCACTGGATCAGGGTGCCATGGGCGAGCTGGAAGCCGCGGGTGTCTCCGTTGCTGCCACCGAGGTCACGGCACGCACCAACCAGCTAACCTTGGATTCAACAGCAACGATTGTTTACACTTCCGGAACGACGGGCACCCCCAAAGGCGCCGTCATTTCCCATGGCAACTTCACCGACCTCAACAAAAACTCACACCTGTGGATGCCCGAGGTCGCAGACTTCCCCCGCTCGCGCATGCTGCTGTTCCTGCCCCTGGCGCACATTCTGGCACGCTTCCTGCAGGTCTACGTCGTCACGGGCGAGGGCGTCATTGGCCACACCTCGGATATCAAGGATCTCCTTCCTGACCTGGCAAGTTTCCGCCCCACGTTCCTCCTGGTGGTCCCCCGAGTTCTGGAGAAGATCTACAATTCTGCGGACGCGAAAGCGGGCACAGGTGCCAAGAAGACGATCTTCCGTTGGGCTGCAAATGTAGCCGTCGAGTACTCCAAAGCCCTCGACACCCCGGAGGGCCCATCCAGGCAGCTCCGTATGCAACGCAAGGCCGGGGACGCCCTCGTCTATTCGAAGTTGACCAGCATGGTCGGCGGCAACGTGGGCATCATCATTTCGGGCGGCGCACCCCTGTCGGAGCGTCTGGCGCACTTCTTCCGCGGCGCGGGTCTGCCGATCCAGGAGGGTTATGGCCTCACGGAAACCACTGGACCGCTGGCGGTTAACACGCCCCACCTCACCAAGATTGGGACGGTGGGCCCCACGCTTCCCCCCATGCGCACCAAGATTTCTGATGAGGGAGAGGTGCTGGTCAAGGGTCCAGCAGTCTTCCAGGGCTACCACAATCGGCCTGACCTCACGGCTGCCACGTTTGACGAGGACGGATGGTTCCGCACCGGAGACCTGGGGTGGATCGATCGTGATGGCTATGTTTCCATCACCGGACGCATGAAGGAAGTCATCGTTACCGCCGGTGGCAAGAATGTCATTCCCTCTACCTTGGAAGACTCCCTGCGCGGCCATCCCCTCATCAGCCAGGTGATTGTCGTTGGTGACAAGCGTCCGTTCATCGGCGCCTTGATAACACTGGACGATGAGATGATGCCAATCTGGCTGAAGAACAAGGGCCTCGACCCAATGACTGTCAGCCAGGCGGTTCGTCACCCGGAGATCCGCGCTTCACTTTCTGCGGCAATTGACAGGGCGAACGAGGGCGTCTCTCGCGCTGAGTCAATCAGGAAGTTCGAGATTCTCAGCACAGACTTCACGGAAGCAAATGGCTTGATGACGCCTTCCATGAAGATGAAGCGTGGCGAGGTTTTGAAGCGCCATAGTGCGGATATCGACGCACTCTACGGGGGACCTGCAGAGCAGAGCTAGGACGTTGTTGTCGGGTCCGTATGTTAGGGCCCGACAGCTCCATCCCCACAGCATGCTGTATAAATCAGACATCAGAGCTTTTTAGGACCCCCTGCAACAAACAGGAGTAGGAAGCAGATGAAAAAGGTTGCCGTGATCATGGGTAGCGACAGCGATCTACCCGTAGTCGAGAAAGCACTGGAGAAGCTCAAAGAGTTCTCCGTACCATTTGAAGCACACGTCTACTCCGCACACAGAACCCCTGAGCAAGCTCGCGATTTCTCTGCAAACGCTCGCGCCAATGGTTTTGGAGTGATCATCGCAGCCGCCGGGAAAGCCGCACACCTTGCTGGCTCAGTCGCCGCAAACACGACATTGCCCGTGATTGGCATTCCAATCAAAGCGTCCGCACTTGACGGCTTGGACGCCCTACTTTCAACCGTGCAGATGCCCCCGGGCATGCCTGTCGCAACCGTCGCGATCGACGGAGCAGCTAATGCAGCGCTGCTAGCCATGCAGATCCTGGCAGTCGAAGACGCAGAGTTGGCACAGAAGCTTGAGGACTCCAGGTCCGCTGAGCGCACCAAGATTTTGGCGAAAGACGCCGCCCTCACAAAGAAATTCGCACCTACTACCTAGTCAGTTCCACACCCAACCTTTCGGGAGTTGTGCAGTATGAACAAGGTTTACACAGGTAAAACGAAAGATGTCTACGCACTGGAGAACGGTAACTACCTTCTCAAGTTCAAAGACGACGTCACCGGAGTTGACGGGGTGTTTGACCCCGGGGCAAACATGGTGGGCCTAAGCATTGAGGGAGTTGGGCAGGTCAACCTCGCCATGTCCACCCACTTCTTCGAGAAGATCAATGAAGCGGGCTTAAAGACGCACTTCGTGAGTGCTGACCCCGAAGAGGTCACCATGGAGGTACTTCCCGCCAAGGTGTTCGGCAAGGGTCTGGAAGTGATTTGCCGCGACCGCGCCGTCGGGAGTTTCTTCCGTCGCTACGGTGACTATGTGGTCGAGGGCGCACCCCTCCCCTCATACGTTGAGACGACGCTGAAAGATGATGAGCGGGGTGATCCTCTCATCACGAAGGACGCCCTCGTCGACCTGGGGATCATGAGCGGCGAGCAGTACGACGAGCTCAAGGAAATGACCCAGAAAATCAATGCCATCGTCGCAAGCGAGCTCCTCAAGAAGGGCTTGGTCCTCTACGACATCAAGTTTGAGTTCGGGTATGACGAAGATGGCGACGTTATCCTCATCGACGAAATCGCCTCGGGGAACATGAGGGCGTACCGCAACGGCGAGTACGTTGAGCCGATGGAATTGTCCCGGATCTTTTTCGAGGACTGAACCAAGACATTGGGCGGCTTCTTCGGCGCGGTTTCCACGCGGGACTGTGTCTTCGACGTGTTTTTTGGAACGGACTACCATTCCCACCTGGGAACCAGGCGCGGTGGTATGGCCGCCTACGGTGGCACACGCGGCTTCCAGAGGGATATTCACAATATTGAGAATTCCCCCTTCCGCACCAAGTTCGAAGGCATCACGGAAGAGATGCATGGCAACATCTGCATCGGAAGCATTAGTGACTCTGACCCCCAGCCACTCCTGGTTCGGTCGGTCCTGGGGACGTTCGCCATTGCATTCGTTGGCGTCATCAACAATGCTGACGCCCTGATAGATGAACTGCTTGCCCCCGGCGGATTCCACTTCGAGGCCCTCACCGGGGGCAGGGTCAACGCCATTGAACTCATCGCCGCCCTCATCAATCAGAAGGACAGTTTCGAAGAGGGCCTCAAGCATGTTCAAGAGGTCGTTGAAGGCACAGCATCCATCCTGGTGATGACGGAAGACACCATCTATGCCTGCCGGGATCGTTTGGGCAGACTACCCATCCATCTGGGGAAGGACGAGGACGGATTCGCCCTCGCCTTCGAGTCGTTCTCGTACCAAAAACTCGGCTACTCAGATGTTCACGAACTGGGTCCGGGAGAAGTTGTGGCAGTGAAAGCCACCGGCTATGAAATGGTCGTCCCTCCCGGCGAAGAGATGCAGATCTGCGGGTTCCTGTGGGCTTACTACGGGTATCCGACATCGAACTACGAGGGTGTCAATGTCGAGGTGATGCGCAACCGCAATGGCGCCCTCCTCGCACAGGCAGACAAGGGCAACTCGATCGACATAGACTACGTCAGCGGTGTGCCAGATTCAGGCACGCCCCACGCCATTGGCTATGCCAACGAGAGCCACATTCCCTTTGCCCGCCCCTTCATCAAGTACACCCCGACCTGGCCGCGCAGCTTCATGCCCGCGAACCAGAAGGAACGCAACCGGGTTGCGAAGATGAAAATGATCCCGGTTCACGAACTGATCGATGGCAAGAGGCTGCTGTTTGTCGACGACAGCATCGTCCGCGGCACTCAGTTGCGCGAGACAGTGGAGTTCCTCTACGACAACGGCGCCAAGGAGGTGCACGTCCGTTCTGCGTGTCCCCCGATCATGTACGCGTGCAAGTACCTGAACTTCACCCGCTCCACATCAGAAATGGAGTTGATTGCACGCCGCACCATTGAGGAGCTGGAGGGCGACGCCGGGCTTGCTCATCTGGATGAGTACGCGGACGGGACCACAGAGCGAGGGCGTGCGCTCCGCGAGCGCATCTGCGAAGAGTTGCATTTTACATCCCTGGAATACCAGTCACTGGAGGGAATAATCGCGGCGATCGGCCTCGAACCCTCGAAAATCTGCACCTATTGTTGGAGCGGGAAAGGCTAGGACAGTGAGCGAATCAGCGTCCCGGAGTTACGCCGAGGCCGGAGTTGATATCACCGCCGGATACAAGGCGGTGGAGTTGATGAAAACCCACGTTGCCAGGACCCTGATTCCAGGGGCTATGTCTGACCTGGGTGACTTCGGAGGGCTGTTTGAACTTGATGTCACCGGTATGACGCAACCAGTGCTAGTTAGTGGCACCGACGGGGTTGGCACCAAGCTGAAACTGGCGTTCCTTACCAATCGTCACAACACCGTCGGCATTGACTGTGTGGCCATGTGCGTCAACGACATCGTTTGCTGCGGCGCGAAACCCCTGTTCTTCCTCGACTACCTGGCGGTGGGAAAGAATGTCCCAGAGCGGGTGGCGGAGATCGTTTCGGGTGTCGCCGAAGGCTGCGTGCAGGCTGGCTGCGCCATCATCGGCGGTGAGACGGCTGAGATGCCCGGCTTCTATGGGGCCGAAGAGTATGACATGGCGGGGTTTGCCGTGGGCATCGTGGACAAGCCAAAGATCTTTGACAAGAAGACCATTGTCGAGGGCGATGTCATCATTGGGCTTCCCTCCACTGGCTTGCACTCCAATGGGTTCTCCCTGGTGCGGAAAGTCTTCGATGTGGAGAACCAAGACCTAAGCGCTCCCGTTGAGGAACTGGGAGGCGCGAGCCTCGGTGAAGCGCTGCTTACCCCCACACGCATCTACGTCAAACCGATGCTGGCCCTAATGGAAGCGGTGCAGATCAAGTCTGCTTCCCACATAACCGGGGGTGGCTTCTACGAAAATCTTCCCCGCGCACTGCCCCCCGGAATGACCGCGAAGATCAAGGAAGCAGACGTGCCGGTCTTGCCCATCTTTGAACTCATCCAGTCCGAGGGCGCCGTGCCGCGACGCGACATGTTCAACACCTTCAACATGGGGATCGGCATGGCCGTGGTTGTGGCGCAGGCCGACGCTGATCTGGCACTGCAGACTTTGCGTGAAGCCGGTGAGTCGCCCTGCCGCCTTGGGGAAGTGGTGCGCGGCCCAGAAGGCGTGATTCTCTGGTGAAAGCCCGGATTGCTGTCCTGGTTTCCGGTGGGGGCACGAACCTCCAGGCCCTTCTGGACGCCCAAGTGGCGGGAGCTTTGAGGAGCGGGGAGGTCGTCCTGGTTGTCTCTGACCAACCGGGTGCCTACGCCCTCGAACGCGCGCGCTCCATGGGCGTGGAGGCGGCAGTGCTAACCGAAGACTTCGAAGCCCAGCTCCGTGACCTGCTGGAAGCACGCGACATCGACCTCGTCGTCCTCGCGGGGTTCATGCGCATCCTCAGCGCCGACTTCACCGCGGACTTTGACCGGCGGATCATCAACGTTCACCCCTCACTAATCCCGGCATTCTGCGGTAAGGGCTTCTACGGGCTGCGTGTTCACCGGGCCGCCCTCGACTACGGCGTCAAAGTAACGGGCGCGACGGTTCACTTCGTGAACGAGATCCCTGACGGCGGGGAGATCATCGCCCAGAAGGCGGTCCCGGTCCACCCCGACGACACACCGGAAACCCTGCAACGCCGCGTCATGGAAGAAGCTGAATGGCTACTCCTGCCCGAAGCGTGCGAAATGATCTCTGAACAAAGGAGCGACCGTTGAGTGTCAATGAAGTAGCAAATCTCGAGACACTACTTTCCGCAAACCCCTACCCGGGCCGCGGCATCGTCCTCGGACAAACCCCAGACGGCACCCGGATGGTGGTGGCCTACTTCATCATGGGGCGCTCCCCCAACAGCAGGAACCGCGTCTTCGAACGGACCGAGGACGGAATCCGCACCAGAGCCTACGACCCCAGCAAGGTTGAAGATCCCTCGCTCATCATCTACAACCCTCTGCGGACCGTTGATGGTGCCCTGATCGTCACCAACGGCGACCAAACCGACACTGTGCGCGATGCACTTGTTGCTGGGCGGTCTTTCGAGGACGCGCTGGGCACCCGCGAGTTTGAACCGGACGCCCCCAACCTGACACCCAGAATCTCCGGGCTTCTTCTTCCCGACGGACGGTACCAATTCTCCATTCTCAAGAGCGCCGACGCCGAAGGCTCAGCGTGCTCACGCTTCTACTTCAACTACCCGCCCCTAGCCGGTGTCGGGCACTTCCTGCACACCTACAACAGTGATGGCGACCCACTCCCCTCCTTCACCGGTGAACCTCGCCGCGTCGCAATTGCAGACGACGTTGAGGCGTTCACCCAGATGATGTGGGAGGCGCTTGACCCTGACAACCGCGTCGCGCTCTACGTTCGTTCGGTGAGCCTGACCGGCGGGCCAGAATGCGACTACCTAATCAACCAAAACAGTGAGGAGACCGCGCAGTGAACCGCCTTGAACTGAAATATGGTTGCAATCCCAACCAGAAGCCCGCAGAGATCTACATGGCGGATGGCAGTGATCTTCCCCTGCAGGTGCTCAACGGGCGCCCCGGGTATATCAACTTCCTCGACGCCCTCAATAGCGCACAGTTGGTCAAGGAGCTGCGTCAGGCCACCGGCCTCCCTGCCGCGGCCTCGTTCAAGCACGTCAGTCCCACGTCTGCCGCCCTCGGCCTCCCCATGAGCGATACCCTGAAGAAGGCTTGTTTCGTGGATGACATTGAGGGTCTTGACGACTCACCGCTGGCACTGGCGTACGCGCGTGCCCGAGGCGCCGACCGGATGTGTTCGTTCGGGGACTTCATCGCCCTGTCGGACATCTGCGATGAGGCTACGGCGCAGATCATCAAGCGGGAAGTTTCCGATGGGGTGATCGCACCCGGCTACACGCCGGAAGCACTGGAGATACTGAAGGCGAAGCGCAAGGGCACGTACGCCGTGGTCGCCCTCGACCCCAACTACGTCCCCAAAGAGGACGAACGCAAAGAGGTTTTCGGTATCACCTTCCTTCAGGGCCGCAACAACGTCGTCATTGACAAGACCCTCCTGGACAACGTGGTTACCGAGAACAAGGTGATTCCCACAAACGCGCAGCGCGACCTGCTTGTCGCCTTGATTACCTTGAAGTACACCCAGTCCAACTCGGTGTGCTTCGCCGTAGATGGCCAGGCCATCGGGGTGGGTGCCGGGCAGCAGTCACGGATCCACTGCACGCGACTAGCCGCCCAGAAGGCTGATCTGTGGCACTTGCGCCAGAGCCCACGCGTCCTCGACCTCCCTTTCCGCCCTGACATTGGGCGCGCCGACCGCGACAACACGATCGACCTTTACCTTTCTGATGAGGACAGTGGTGACGTGCTTGATGACGGAAACTGGCAGAGGTTCTTCACTTCGCGCCCGCAGCCCTTCACTCGGGAGGAAAAGTGGGAGTACCTGGCAGGGATCACCGGGGTTTCGCTAGGCAGTGACGCATTCTTCCCCTTCGGTGACAGCATCGAGCGAGCCCACCGCAGCGGAGTGTCCTACGTCGTGGAGCCCGGCGGGTCAGTGCGCGACGACAACGTGATTGACACCTGCAACAAATACGGCATGGCGATGGCCTTCAACGGCGTCCGCCTGTTCCACCACTAGGAGAGCACCAATGAAGGTCATGGTTGTCGGAGGCGGGGGGCGTGAACACGCCCTCGTCAAAGCCCTAGCCAAGAACCCGGACGTCACCACGCTGTACGCACTGCCTGGTAACGGCGGGATGGCGCGCGAAGCGACCTGTGTGGACATTGCCGCGACAGACATCGCTGGCATGGTTGCATTCGCGGTCGACAACGAGGTTGACTTTGCGGTTGTTGCTCCCGACGATCCCCTGGTGCTCGGCGCCGTCGATGCGCTCGAAGCGCGCGGCATCGCCTGCTTCGGACCCAATAAGCGCGCCGCGATCCTTGAGGGAAGCAAGGTCTTCTCAAAGGATCTGATGCGCAGATACGGCATTCCAACGGCCGCGTATGAGAGCTTCACTGAGCTAGATGCTGCGCTGGCATACTTGGACACGGCTCCCCTGCCAACTGTCGTGAAGGCGGACGGCCTCGCCCTCGGCAAAGGCGTCATCATCGCCCAAACCCGCGATGAAGCACGCGCTGGTGTGCGCGCCATGATGGAGGACAGAGTCTTCGGGGACAGCGGCAGCTGCGTTGTCATCGAGGAGTTTTTGACCGGGCCGGAAGTCTCCGTCCTCGCCTTCACTGACGGGGATGCCATGGTTCCGATGGTGTCGTCAATGGATCACAAGCGCGCCCTCGACGGCGACAATGGCCCCAACACGGGAGGAATGGGGACTGTTGCCCCCAACCCCTATTACACTCCCCAACTCGCTGCGCGCGCCATGGAAGAAATCTATATTCCCACAATGGAAGCCCTGAACGCGGAGGATCGCACCTTTAAGGGCTGCCTCTACTTCGGCCTCATCCTTACCGAAGATGGCCCCAAGGTCATCGAGTACAATTGTAGGTTTGGCGATCCGGAAGCCCAGGTGGTGTTGCCGCTGCTCTCAAGCGACCTCCTCAACGTCATGGAAGCCACGGTGCGCGGGGACTTGGCGAACACCGAAGTGGAGTTCCGCGACGGGGCTGCCTGCTGCGTAGTGATGGCTTCAGCGGGCTACCCCGGCGCCTACGAAAGCGGATTCCCCATCGCAATCCCTGAGGACTTGGAAGCCGAAGTGTACGTGGCCGGGGCGAAACTGGTTGATGGTGAACTCACCACAGGCGGTGGGCGCGTCCTCGGCGTGACCGCAACCGGCGCAACGCTGACGGAAGCAGTCGCGAAGGCCTACGAACAGACAGCAAGAGTCACATTTGACAACGCATACTTTCGCCGCGATATCGGGGCCAAAGCACTCTCTGCCGAAGGAAGGTCATGACCATGGTGTACCGCGTTTACGTAGAGAAGCGGGAAGGGTTCGACGTTGAGGCCAAGGCGCTGGCCGATGATGTCCGCGCCCTACTCCAAGTCCCCGGCTTGACGAAAGTGCGACTATTCAACCGCTATGACGTCTCGGGTGTCTCTGACGAACTGTTTGAAGAGGCAACCCGCACCATCTTCTCCGAGCCGCAGTTGGACACGGTGTTCGCTGAACTGCCGAAAGTCCCGGGCGCCCACGTCTTCGCAGTGGAGTACCAGCCCGGCCAGTTTGATCAGCGCGCCGACTCGGCTGCGCAGTGCATCCAGATCCTCTCGCAGGGCGAACGTCCGGCGGTGCGGAATGCCCGCGTCTACCTGCTCGAGGGCGACCTCAGCGACGCGGATGTCGAAGCTATCAAGCGCCACGTCATCAACCCAGTGGAAGCTCGGGAAGCATCCCTCGACCCGGTCGACACCCTACAGGAAACCCCCCGCTCCCCCGAGCCTGTTGCCACCGTCAGCGGGTTCCGCGACCTCGACCAGGACGGACTCGTCGAGTTGCAGGGCACATACGGGTTCGCCATGGACCTTGATGACCTCCTTGTCTGCCAGCAGCATTTCCAGGGTGAGCTGCGCGATCCCACCGTCACTGAGCTGCGCGTCATCGATACCTACTGGTCGGACCACTGTCGGCACACGACATTCCTCACCGAGATCGACCACGTCCAGTTTGAAGATCCCGTCATTCAAGAGACCTACGAAGACTACTTGGCGATGCGAAATGACCTGGGGCGGACCAAGCCCGTCACACTCATGGACCTTGGAACCATCGCTGGGAAGTACCTGCGTAAAGAGGGCCGACTTCCCCACCTTGATGAGTCGGAGGAAATCAACGCCTGTACCGTGAAGATCCAGGTGGACACGCCTGAGGGCCCCGAGGAATGGCTGCTTCTCTTCAAGAATGAGACCCACAATCACCCAACCGAAATCGAGCCCTTTGGCGGTGCAGCAACCTGCATCGGCGGCGCAATCCGCGACCCTCTCTCCGGGCGCGCCTACGTCTATGCAGCAATGCGCGTGACCGGCGCCGGTGACCCACTCAAGCCGGTCAGCGAATCACTGCCCGGTAAGTTGCCGCAGCGCACCATCGTCACCAAGTCTGCTGCCGGATACAGTTCCTATGGCAACCAGATCGGTCTCACTACCGGCCAGGTTGATGAAATTTACCATGGCGGGTATGAAGCCAAGCGCATGGAAATTGGCGCTGTCATCGGCGCTGTGCCAGCGGCGCACGTGCGGCGCGAGGTCCCAGAGCCAGGAGACGTCGTCATCCTGCTTGGCGGCAAGACGGGCCGTGATGGTTGCGGCGGGGCAACAGGGTCATCGAAGTCCCACACCACCGAGTCTTTGGAAACCGGTGGACCCGAAGTTCAGAAGGGGAATGCTCCCGAAGAACGCAAACTGCAACGTCTCTTCCGCAATCCCCAGGCCTCCCTCCTCATCAAGCGGTGCAACGACTTCGGTGCGGGCGGCGTTTCTGTTGCCGTCGGCGAGCTCGCCGACGGCCTCGCCATCGACCTCGACGCTGTCCCTAAGAAGTACGAGGGACTAGATGGTACTGAGCTAGCGGTTAGCGAGTCGCAGGAACGCATGGCCGTGGTTGTTGAGAGTGGTGACGTTGAGCGTTTCCTCGCCCTCGCCTCCGAAGAGAATCTCGAAGCTACCGTCGTCGCTGCAGTCACCGACGATCGACGTCTCACCATGGTGTGGAACGGGCAGACGATCGTTGACCTGTCGCGCGACTTCCTTGACACGAACGGGGCGCAGAAGCACGCGGTCGCGCACGTGACACCTTCGAAGCCTTTCGCACGCGAACTGCCAGAGGGCTTCACCGCCGGTTTGCTCGCCCTCGCCGACGACCTCAATGTTGCCTCCAAACGCGGCCTCAGTGAACGGTTTGACTCCACGATCGGTTCGGGCACCGTCCTCATGCCGTTCGGCGGGACGCGCCAACGCACCCCCTCGCAAGCAATGGTTCACAAGATCTCTCGCGAGGAAGGCGACACAACAACGTCTTCCCTGATGGCGTGGGGTTTCAACCCTTTCATTTCAGAGAAGAGTCCCTACCACGGGGCATACCTAGCTGTTGTCGAGTCCGTTGCCAAGCTGGTCGCCACCGGGGCTTCGCTAGATGACACCTACCTGACGTTCCAAGAGTACTTCGAACGCCTGCGTGGTGATGCAGTGCGGTGGGGTAAACCGCTTGCTTCGCTGCTCGGTGCACTGCGCGCTCAAAAGGAGCTTTCCCTGGCCGCGATTGGCGGCAAGGACTCGATGAGCGGCAGCTTCGAGGACCTCGATGTGCCGCCAACCCTGGTGTCATTTGCGGTGACCACCGACCCTGTCTCGCGCATCATCTCGCCCGAGTTCAAGGAAGCCGGTCACGTCGTCACCCTGCTCGCCCCCAGGTACGGAGACGATGGGCTGCCCGAGGGCGATTCTCTGATTGAAACCTTGCAAACCGTGGCGGACCTGACCGGCGCCGGGAAGGTTCGGGCGGCATACACTGCGACATACGGGGGCGTTGCCGAGGGCATCCTGAAGATGGGGCTGGGCAACGAGATCGGCCTCGACCTACACGAGGACGTCACCCTCGAGGACCTCTTCGGGTACTCATACGGATCATTCATTCTTGAGTTTGAGCACGAGGGCGATGCCGTTGGTACCCCGCTGGGCAAAACCACTGTTGAGGCAGAACTACGTCGAGGTGAGGAGTGCATTGCTCTATCGCGGCTCGAAGAGATCTATGAGGCGAAACTGGAGCCGATTTATCCTTCCCGCCCGGAGCCTGCCGGTGGAGTCATCCCTAGCCTCAACTACACGGTGGATACGTGGCCCAGCCCGGCTGCACCAACCAACCCGCTGGACGCCACCACTCCACTGGGAGCCACCGCCCCCCTCGCCGCCCCCACCCCGCTCCGGGGCGCGACCCCACTCGCCGCCCCACCCCGCATTCTCATTCCCGTTTTCCCGGGGACCAACACCGAGTACGACGCAGCAAAGGTGATTCGCGCGGCAGGCGCGGAACCGGAAATCGTCGTGATCCGCAACCTGACGCCCTCGCAGGTCTCCCAATCTGTCGAGCACTTCGCAGAGCGCATTTCCCAGGCGCAGGCTATCTTCATTCCGGGTGGGTTCTCAGGTGGCGATGAGCCTGACGGTTCAGCAAAACTCATTACCTCGTTCTTCCGCAGCGGTCCGGTGCGCGAGCAAGTCGGTCGCCTCCTCAATGACAGAGACGGTCTCATGCTTGGGATCTGCAATGGATTCCAAGCACTGGTGAAACTGGGATTGGTCCCCTACGGGGAGATCGTTGATGCAGGTGCGGACAGCCCAACCTTGACCTTCAACACCGTGGGCTACCACCAGTCGCGGTTGGTGCGCACGCGGGTAGCCTCGAACCTCTCGCCTTGGCTCATGAACACCGCACCCGGTGAAATCTACACTGTCGCTATCTCTCACGGGGAGGGGCGGTTTGTAGCTTCCGAGGAAGTGATGGCTGACCTGATCACACGCGGGCAGGTCGCCACACAGTATGTCGACCTCGAAGGTAATCCGACCTCGGAGGTTGGGTTCAACCCCAACAATTCAACCTATGCGGTAGAGGGCGTCACGTCACCGGATGGGCGCGTCCTCGGCAAGATGGGGCACACCGAGCGCGTCGGGGAAGGGCTGTACAAGAATGTCCCGGGTGAGTTTGATATGGGGTTGTTCACCAGCGCGGTGCAGTACTTCAGTTAGTCGCGGCACCTCGACCGCCGACCCAGCCCAACCCAACCAAGTCAACCCGGGCTCAGCCGACCAGCCCCGCCCACCCCACCAACCCAGCCGATCCAGACGCCCCCAAGACAACTAGCGAGCCGGCTCGTTAAGGCGCAGTGCAGTGTCTTGGCCAACCATCCAACTCCATTTTAGGTTAGGCTAACCTAAACTAACGATGTGCAGGGGCCAACCTGTCATCTGGATGCGGCACAAGCGTCAATCTGTGGTCCAGTTACGGGAGGAGGCGCGATCTATGGCCTCAAGAGGTCTCACCAGAGTAATGATGAAGGTATACGGGGCCAAAGACCATTTGGCAACCGTAGTTGACACCGAGTTCCTTGCTCCCCACTTCGTGCGGGTCCGCATGCACTCCCCGACGCTCTTTCAAGATCCCAAGGCGATCATTGCACCCACCGCATACTTGCGGTTTTGGTTCCCCGACCCTTCAGGTTCAGGTCGCGAGCACCAGCGGGGTTACACCATCTCGGAGGCCACCCCAGCGGAGGGAAAATTTGCGGTTGACTTTGTGCTCCATGAGCCTGCCGGGCCGGCCTCATCGTGGGCGGCCGCCGTGCAACCAGGAGCGACTATCGAGGTGACTTCACTTGCGTCCACCGCCTTCAAAGTTGCAGATCCACTGCCTCACGGCTATCTGCTAGTCGGTGACGCGGCAGCAATACCGGCTGTAAACGACGTTATCAACACCTTGCCCGGAACCGTTCCAGTCGAACTGTACCTGGAGCTTCACGACGACCAAGACAAAGCCATCCCGCTTGCCAGCCACTCAAACTTGAGGGTCCATTGGATCGACCGCGAAGATGAGACTTCGCTTGCGCAAGCAATTGAGAGCCGCGACTGGAGTGGATGGCACGCGTGGATTGCAACCGAAGCTGGGTCCTTGAAGCACATACGGACAAGGGTGCGAAGGGAGTTTGCTCTGACTGGTTCATCTCTGGCAGCGCGCGCCTACTGGTATGAGGGGTGCCCCTTCGGTAAACGACGCTAAGCCTCGTCGCAGGGGCAGGTCGCCAGAGTCGGCGTAGGTCGCCGTTGTTTCGCCAAAGCCACCACAAACCCGAACCAAGGTCGCCAAAGTCGGCGTAGGTCGCCGTTGTTCCGCCAAAGCCACCACAAACCCGAACCAAGGTCGCCAAAGTCGGCGTAGGTCGCCGTTGTCTGGCCAAATTATCGGCGACCTACGCTGACATCGGCGACCAAGGGCACTCCAGGCCACGACATCGTCGACCATGGCCACAACACGTACATTTCGCGAAACTGCAAGGGCGCGATGCGTGTGGGTCTGCCAGGATTTGGTCCGACGCCACCGGCAACGCCCCAACCGGCCTTGGCAACGCCCGCACCACTGGCCAAAGTATCTAAGGTTGCCGGGGTCGCTTAAGGTTGCCTCCGATCGTGCGAATTGCGGGCAACCTTGCGTGACCCCGGCAACCCTAGGCTGAGGTGCGTGGCTTCAAAAAATGAGAGTTGCCGTTGGGAGCTGCCCCTGCGCAGGGAGGGTTGCCCCTCCTACTCCGACTGGTATGAGCTCTTGATTACCTCGTGGTGGCGGATCACTTCATTCACCATGAATGTTAGGAAGGTTTCCGCAAAATCAGGATCCAGCCCAGATTCCACCGCAAGGTCCCGCAGACGCTGCACCTGCTCCTTCTCTCGCGCCGGGTCAGCAGCAGGCAAACCCTTCTGAGCCTTGATATGCCCAACGCGCTGGGTACAGCGGAATCGCTCAGCCAAAATGTGGATCAGAGCTGCATCAATGTTGTCGATTGTGCGTCGTTCGTCCGCCAACTCAGACGGAACATCACTGTCGGTCATCCGGGGACTCCTTAGCGGTCAAAGTGGAACAAACCGCAGTCTAGCCGGAACATTCGCTACCCAGTCGAGCATTCCGCGGCGGGGCAGAAGCAGGAATAGCACGGGGGACCCGGTTCTCACCGGACACGAGGAGCGCATTGCCCGCAGAGAACATCGACCGATCTATGCAGACCGCGCAGTGGTTTCCCCAAAGAGGAACACCCGGGGTTCACCCTCACCGGTCACTGCCTCTGCTGTAACAACGACCCGCTCCACATTCTTCTCCGACGGAATCTCAAACATCAGCTCAGAAAGTGTCTCTTCCATGATGGATGATAAGCCGCGCGCACCCGATTCCCGTTGCATGGCAAGACGAGCCATCGCAGCCAATGCACCAGGCGTGAACTCGAGTTCAACTCCATCCAGGTCGAAAAGTGCGCGATACTGATTCACCAAACAGTTCTTAGGCTCCGTCAAGATTGCCACCAGATCACCCTCAGACAGCAGCTCCGTGGAAGTCACCACCGGGAGGCGCCCAATGAACTCTGGGATCAACCCAAACGAGTGAAGATCCTCAGCAGAGACGTGCTTGTACAGGTCCCCCATCTCTGACGCGACAGCAAGCTCGGTACCAAACCCTGTCTGCCGTTTCCCAAGACGAGCCTTGACAATCTCATCAATCCCCGAGAATGCTCCCGCCGCAATAAACAGGATCGATGACGTGTCAATCTCAAGGAACTGTTGATGCGGATGCTTCCGACCACCCTGGGGCGGAACGGAGGCTTTGGTTCCTTCAATGATCTTCAGAAGGGCCTGCTGGACGCCCTCACCCGAGACATCCCTGGTGATCGAAGCGTTCTCACCTTTGCGTCCGATCTTGTCAATCTCATCAATGTAGATGATGCCGCGTTCGGCCTTCTTAATGTCGCCATCCGCGGACTGAATGAGCTTGAGAAGGATATTCTCAACATCCTCACCCACATATCCTGCCTCTGTCAGCGCGGTCGCATCGACAATGCAGAAGGGAACATCAAGTAGCTTCGCCAACGACCGGGCCAAGTGAGTCTTCCCGGTACCTGTGGGACCAAGGAGGAGAACGTTCGACTTCGTCCCCTCCAAATCCTCTCCCCCACCGTTGCTGGCGCGCACCCTCTTGTAGTGGTTGTACACGGCGACCGACAAGGAGCGCTTCGAACGTTCCTGCCCAACCACCCAGGTGTCAAGGAACTCTTTGACCTCCTTCGGCTTAGGGAGTGTCAACTGGCGCGGCTCAACCTCTTCCGGCAGTTCCTCTTCAATAATGTCGTTGCAGAGCTCAACACACTCGTTACAGATGTAGACCCCAGACCCACCGATCAACTTGCGGACCTGCTTTTGGGATTTGCTACAGAAGGCGCACTTCAGCAACTCCGAACTATCTTGGAACGAAGTCATTTCGAACCTACCCCTCCTGCTGACTCACCATACCGACGCCGGTACTAAGAGGCGTCCCATCGACGCGCCTTCAGCCTATTAGAGCCTTCCGACATCTAACCCGAGGGCGCGCCGTGGAATCACCCGCCTGCTTGGCTAGTCGGCCTTTCGACTGGTAAGCACGTGGTCGATCAGACCGTACGCCTCCGCCTGCTCTGCTGTAAGAATCTTGTCCCTCTCAACATCTTTGCGGACCTGCTCTTCAGTTCGTCCCGTGTGTGCCGCGAGCGTTCGCTCCATCCACACGCGCATCCGGTCAATCTCATCCGCAACGATCTGGATGTCTGAAGCCTGCCCCTGCACTCCGTCCATTGCGGGCTGATGAATGAGAATGCGAGCATTAGGTAACGCGAGGCGCTTGCCCGGCTGGCCCGCTGCGAGCAACACCGCGGCTGCCGAGGCCGCCTGCCCCAAGCACACAGTCTGAACGTGAGGACGGATGTACTGCATCGTGTCGTAGATAGCCGTCATCGCGGTGAAGGACCCGCCGGGGCTGTTGATGTACATGGTGATCAAGGAGTCCGTATCCATGCTCTCCAGTACCAGCAGTTGCGCCATAACGTCATCGGCGGATGCGTCATCAACCTGAACGCCGAGGAACACGATCCGATCCTCAAAAAGCTTCGCATACGGGTCTTGTCGCTTGTAGCCGTACGCAGTGCGCTCCTCAAATGTTGGGAACACGTAACGGGACTGCGGCATTCCCTCGGGAGCTACACCTCCCGGCATCTGCCGCTGAATTGCATCAAAGTAAGGCTTCGTTGAGGTCATTGCTACGCCCCTTCCTGGCTGGACTTGCGGCCAATGGACTGCGGCTGGTCGACAATGTGGTCAA
>RRZT012103606.1_pt1 | contig 42475 bp, 39 predicted proteins | sample 2165551 | NCBI WGS metagenome assembly RRZT01 (sample SAMN10456910, study PRJNA506462) | wastewater metagenome | biome: wastewater; feature: sludge; material: wastewater sludge; isolation source: wastewater sludge with Escherichia coli K12::gfp cells carrying plasmid... | place: USA: Moscow, Idaho... | reverse complement strand
GGATCCGCGCCGCCTTCGGGCCGGGCCGGCGGATCGTCGTCGTCGGGGCCGGGTGGATCGGGCTGGAGGTCGCCGCCGCCGCCCGCGCCGCGCAGACCGAGGTCGTCGTCATGGAGACCGCGGCACTGCCGCTGCTGCGGGTGCTCGGCCCGCGGGTGGCCCAGGTGTTCGCCGACCTGCACCGTGCGCACGGCGTCGACCTGCGCCTACAGACCGCCGTCACTGCCGATGACCTCGCCGGCGCCGACCTGGTCGTGGTCGGCATCGGGGTCGCGGCGGAGACGACCTGGCGCGGACGGCCGGCCTCGCCGTCGACGACGGCATCCTCGTGGACGCCACCCTGCGCACCAGCCACCCCGACGTGTATGCCGTCGGCGACGTCGCCAACCACGACCACCCGGTGCTGCGGCGGCGGGTGCGGGTCGAGCACTGGGACACCGCGATCGAGCAGGCCAAGGTCGTCGCGCAGAACCTGCTCGGTGACCCGCAGCCCTACTTGCGGTTGCCCAACTTCTTCACCGACCAGTACGACCTCGGGATGGAATACGTCGGGTATGCCGCCGGCGGGGCCGACGTTGCCGGCGGAACCGACACCGAGGTGGTGCTGCGCGGGGACCCGGCCGACGGCCCTTGGCGGGCCTACTGGCTGCAGGCCGGGGTCGTCGCGGCCGGGATGCATGTCAACGATTGGGGCGCCATCGACGAGATCCGCGAGCAGGTCGGTCAGCCGCTGGCCTGAACGCAGACGCCCGACCGCCCCTTCACACCAGCAGCCCGGTAGCCACTCGGCTGACGTCCACAGCTTTGAATTCCCTTGTCCGGCCTAGCCGCACAATCGGGTTGACGGTCGAACCGTCACCCCCGACGGCCGCCTCAGCCCCGCCGACGACCCTATTGAAATCGCATTCCACATGGGAGATGATCGCCTCCTACGGGCGGCCCGATCGCCTCGCGAGTGTCGGCAGCGGAGGTGGGTGTGCTCAGACATGCGGCGGTGCGGTTGATCTCGTCGGTGGCTGTCCTGCTGCTGGTGACCATCGGCCTGTTCACGCTGAGCCACCTGGCGCCCGGTGGCCCGCTCGGGGCACTCATTCCGCTGGAGTCCCTCGCCGGGTCCGAAGACCTCATCGCGGCCAAGAGCAAGGAGTTCGGTCTCGACCAGCCGGCGCACGTCCAGTACTTCACCTGGCTCGGTCGAGTGCTGCACGGCGACCTGGGAATGTCGTTCCAGCACAACCGACCGGTCGCCGATCTCCTGCTGGAGCGGGTCGGCCCGACGCTCGAACTGATGGGCACCGGCCTGGTGATCGGCAACCTCATCGCCGTCGTCCTGGGGGTTTTCACCGCCTCGCGGAAGAACAGCGCGACGGACTACGCGATCAGTGGGATGTCGTTGACCGTCCTGAGCGTGCCGCCGTTCTTCCTCGGCATGGTGGGCATCTACCTGCTCTCCGCGCGACTGCGCGTGCTGCCCTCGGCCGGCATGTCGAGCCCCGGCGACGGCTCGGTCCGCGACCTGCTCGTCCACCTGATCATGCCGGCCAGCGTCCTGGCGCTCGTGCAAGGAGCGGCGATGATGCGCTACGTGCGGGCCGGCATGCTCGAGGAACTGTCCAAGGACTACGTGCGTACGGTGATCGCCAAGGGCGCCAGCCCACTCAAGGCAAGGCTGAAGGCGCTGCGCAACGGTCTCCTGCCGCTCATCACCCTGCTCATGATGTCCATCTCCGGACTACTCGGTGGGGCCGTGGTCCTGGAATCGGTCTTCGCCTGGCCGGGGATGGGCCAACTGACGCTGGCAGCCATCCAGTTCCGCGACTATCCACTGATCCTCGGCTTCGGCCTGGTCGTGGCCATCGTCGTGATCGTCTCCAACTTCCTGGCCGACCTGCTGCTCGTGGTGGCCGACCCCCGGGTGCGGCTGCGATGACCGCCCCGTTGGACGACACTCCAGCAGACGCTGTCGGGCCGACCCGCTGGTCGGGCGCGTCTGAGCAGGACGAGCACGTGGTGGTCCACGCCGAGCTGCGCGACGTCAGCCCGACGGCCCTGGCCTGGCAGCGGTTCTGGGGGAATCTCGGGGCGCGCATCTCCCTGTTCGTCCTGTGCGCCATCGTGCTCGCCGTGCTCGTGCTGCCCTTGGTGCTGCCCTTCGGTCCCACCGATCAGAATCTGCTGGACAGTCGAGCGGCGCCCTCGGATGCCCACTGGCTGGGCACCGACCTGTTGGGCCGCGACGTCCTGGCCCGGCTGCTGTCCGGCGGCCGGGTGTCGCTGCTCGTGGGCTTCGCCACGGCCACTTCCGCGTTGCTCATCGGCACCACGATCGGTGTCGTGGCGGGGCGCTTGGGCGGGTGGGTCGACACCGTCCTCATGCGCATCACCGACCTCTTCATGGCCATCCCAGGAATCCTCGTCGTGATCGTGGCAGCCGGCATCCTCGGGCCCTCACTGCAGTTGCTCGTGGCGTTGCTGTCCTTGTTCGCCTGGCCCACGTCGGCGCGCATCGCCCGCAGCGTCGTGCTCTCGGTCCGCGAACTCGACTACGTCATCGCCGCCGAGGCCGCCGGCACCCGTCCAGCCCGGATCATGGTGCGCCACCTGCTGCCCGCCGTCATCCCGCAGGTCACCGTCTCGGGGGCCCTCCTGGTGGCGCAGGCCATCCTGCAGGAGGCCGCGCTCTCGTTCGTGGGCGTGGGTGTCGTGCCGCCCCAGGCCAGTTGGGGCAACCTGCTGCAGGCCGCCCAGAGCTTCACCATCCTGTCCGGTATGCCGTGGCTGTGGCTCGCCCCCGGAGTGGCCATCACGCTGACCTCGATGTCCGTGATCTTCATCGGCGACGGCATGCGGGACGCCCTGGACCCCAGGGGCACCCGATGAGCCTGTTGCAGGTGCAGGGGCTGTCGGTGGAGTTCGCCACGACGCACGGGCGCGTGCACGCGGTGCGTGACCTGTCCTTCACGCTGGACAAGGGCACCATCCTGGGCGTCGTCGGCGAGTCCGGCTCGGGCAAAACGGTGGCTGCTCTGTCGCTCATGTGACTGCTCGGCGACAACGCCCGAAGCACCAGGGGGGTGATCCGATTCGACGGCCGCGACCTGCTGGCGCTGTCGGAGCCCGAGGTGCAACGCTTGCGCGGCAATCGCATCGCGATGATCTTCCAGGACCCGATGACGGCCCTCAACCCCGTCGAGCGGATCAGCCGGCAGGTCGCCGACGCGGTTCGCTATCACCGGCGCGGACTCACCCGCCGGGAGATCCGGGCCCGCGTCCTGGACGCCTTGGACTCGGTCGGGGTGCCCGACGTCGCCCGACGCGCCGACCAGTACCCACACCAGTGGTCCGGTGGCATGCGTCAACGCGCGATGATCGCCATGGCCCTCATCAACGAGCCCGACCTGCTCATCGCCGATGAGCCCACGACGGCGTTGGATGCGACGGTTCAGGCCCAAGTCCTGGATCTCATCGCCCGCATCCGAGCCGAGCGGGGTTGCGCGGTGCTCTTCATCAGCCACGACCTGGCGGTCGTGCAGGACCTCGCCGACGAAGTCATGGTCATGTATGCCGGTGCCGTGGCCGAACGGGCAACCGCCACAACACTCTTCGCTGACCCGCGACATCCGTACACGCGGGCCTTGATTCGCTCCCGCCCCGGCTGGGCCACGCGCCGGGCGCGCCTGCACACCATCTCGGGGCGCCCCCCCGACCTCGTGGACCCGCCGAACGCCTGCAACTTCGCGCCGCGTTGCACCGAGTCCGCCGGGCTGGCGCTCTGCCTGAGCCGGACACCGTCGCTCGAACAGGTCGCGGCTGGGCACGACTGCGCCTGCCATCGACAGGACCAGCTCCCGCGGATGGAGGTGTTCGATGACCGGTGACGCGCCGCTGCTCCAGGTCGACCGGTTGGCGGTCCACCTTCCGCTGTCCAAGGGATGGCGGCGCGCCGTGGTCCGGGCCGTGGACGGCGTCAGCTTCCAGGTGCAGCGGGGTCGCACGTTCGGCCTCGTGGGCGAGTCCGGGTGCGGGAAGACGACGACCGCCCGAGCGGTCATGCGGCTCATCGACCCGACCTCCGGCCGGCTCTTCTTCCGCGGTCAGGACATCACGCAGCTGCGCGGTGCGCAGCTGCGCGCCGTCCGGCGACACATGCAGATCGTCTTCCAGGACCCGTACTCGTCGCTCAACCCCCGACTCACGGTCAAGCAGATCGTCGCGGAGCCCATGCGGGCCCACGGCGCGAGCCGGGCCGAGATCGACGCTCGGGTGCCCGAACTGCTCGAGCTCGTCGGTCTGCAGCCGCGGCACAGCCACGCCTTCCCGCACCAGTTCTCCGGCGGTCAGCGACAGCGCATCGGCACGGCACGAGCTCTCGCCACCAACCCCGGCCTGCTCGTGCTGGATGAACCGGTCTCCGCTCTCGACGTGTCCGTCCAGGCGCAGGTCATCAACCTGTTCTCGGAGCTGCGCGAGAACCTCCAGATGGCGATGATCCTCATCTCACACGACCTGGGCGTGGTCCAGCACCTCTGTGACGAGGTGGCGGTCATGTATCTCGGCCAGATCGTCGAGCATGGGCCGGCTGCGGCGGTGCTCGGGTCGACCCGTCACCCCTACACGCAAGCCCTCGTGAGCGCGGCCCCGGGGGCGCGCCCGAGGGGGGAGAAGCGAATCATCCTCACGGGAGAGGTGCCTTCGGCGATCAGTCCGCCGTCTGGCTGCCGATTCCGTTCGCGCTGTTGGAAGGCCACCGACGAATGTCGGGAACAACCGCCCCTGCAGGCCGCCGGTGACGGCCATGCCGTGGCCTGCTGGCACCCCCGTTCATGATGGAGGCTCTGGTGAACTACCGACAACCGGCGAGCGAGCCCGTCGGCATTGCCATCGTGGGAGCCGGCTTCATCGCCGAATCCCACGCCGATGCGATCGCCCAGTTGGCCGGGTTGCGACTGTGCTCGGTGGTCGACCGCGACATCGGCGCCGCTCGACGACTCGCTGCCCGCCATGAGGTCCGCGCAGTCGGTGAGCTGTCCGACGCGTGGGACGACCAGACCCAGGCGGTCATCGTGTGCACCCCCAACCACACCCACGTCCACCTGGGGATGGAGGTGGCCCGGGCCGGGCGCCATCTGCTCATGGAGAAGCCGCTGGCCCTTTCGGTGGAGGGTGCCCGGCAGCTGGTCGACGCGTTCCAACGCGGTGATCGACAGCTGCTGGTCGGTCACACGCACCGGCATACCGACTATGCCCGGGTCATCCATCAGACCATCGTCGCCGGCCACATCGGGACGCCGTTGGCGCTGCGGCTGTCGATCACGGGCGGATGGATCTGGGGGGGCTGGGGGTCGTGGGTGCTGGACCCTCAGCTCAGCGGTGGCCATGCCTTCCACAACGGTGTGCATCTGTACGACCTGGCGTCCTGGTGGCTGGGCGCGCCGATCGTGTCGGTCTGGGCCCATGGACAGCGGCTCACCGCTGCCGATCTGGGGATCGACGACTACCTCAGTGCGACCCTGCTGACGGCCGACGGTCGCTCCGCCGTCTGCGACATCAGCCGGGGCGAGCGGCCCCGGGCCCTGAACCTCTTCGAGGTCCACGTCGAGGGCAGCGCAGGGAGTCTGACCCGCACCTGGTCCTCCGATGGCATCACCCGGTTCAGTGACGAGTACGGCGGACCGCTGTCCGCTCCGGGAGGTGTTCCCTTCGTCCGGCAGTTGGCGGTGTTCCGGGACGCCGTGACAGGCCACGGCCCGCTCATTCCGCAGCCCCAGGAGGCGATCGCCGCCGTCGCCGTTGCCGAGGCGGTGCACGCCGCCGCCCAGAGTGGAGACCTGACACCGGTCGCGATCGGCTCCCCGACGTCGGAGCCAGAGCTGACCCTCGGGGATCGAGCCGAGCACCTGCCCAGATCGAGTGAGGAGCTCGAATGACGCTGTCCCGCCGCGGCCTTCCGGACGACCGGATGGCTCGCGCCGCAGTCGCCCTGATCGGCTTCGACGGGGCCGCCCAGGAGCGGGCTCGCTACGCCGCGGCGCTGGCGTCGCTCGTGGACGTCCGTGCCGCGGCGAGCCTCGACGAGGCGGACGCCGTGGTCGTCTGCGGCGACGCGGCCACCGTGTCGTCGGCACTGGGCGCCGCCGAGCAGCGCGGCATACCGGTGCTGGTGCACGAGCCCGCCGTCTTCGTCGGCGCCGAAGCCCTGGCACACCTTGCCGCCGAATGGTCCGTGACCGGTGCGCCCGACCGAGAACACCCGGCCGTTCTCGCGGCCCGGGCGGCGCTCGGCTCGGGGCAGCTGGGCCTGGTGCACGCCGTGCACGCGGATCTGAGCGTGCCACGCGCCGAAGCCGCCCCGGCGAACGGCGCCCCGGTGGCCGGCGGGCCGGGGCTGCTCACCCGGGTGCTGGGCGTGGTGCAGTCCCTCATCGGACCGTTGTCCGGCCGCGCGCACTTGAGCCACGCCACGCTCGACCCGAGCGAGGCGGCGTGCTGGGCCCTGACGATGCGCCTGACCCCGGATGTCATCGTCACCAGTGTCATCGCCGAGGCTCCGGCCGGGGCCCGACCTGCCTTCCGGATCCGGCTGATGGGCAGTCATGGTCAGTACCTCTTGGACCTGAACGGGCCTGCGCTGCAGGTTGATTCGGGCGCTCGGCAGCCGGTCGCCTTCGGCCCGGACGCCACCGAGCTGCTGGTCCGCAGGCTGCTCGCGGCGCCGCCCGGTGGTGACCCGGGGGCCCGCGCGAGCGAGCTGCAGCTGGCCCGACTCGTTGCTCGTCTCGTTTCGGCGCGGGCGGATTCCGTGGTCACGATCGGCCCGGTGCGCTGAGCCCCTGGGGGAACGCGCTCGACACCACCTGTTGCCGTGGTCCGTGGGCGAGCGCGCAGCCGATATCTTGTCACCGGTGGCGTCGTGGTGCCGACGCAGGGCCAGGCCGCCCTCCGACGGTGACCAGACAACGCTCTGCAGCCAAGCGCGGGAGGGGCAATGACAGCCAAGGAACGAAGCGAGGGCATGAGCCCCTACCGCTCCCAGTCCCTGATCCGGGGGCTCTCGATTCTGCGCGTCCTGGCTGCGGCCCGCACCCCGCTGACCCTGCACGAACTGCACGAGCGCAGCCAGATCCCCAAACCGACCCTGGTCCGGCTGCTGTCCATCCTCACTCAGGAGGCGTGCACCGTCCGCATCGATGATCGCCCGACCTACAGCCTCGGCCCGACCGTCGTCGAGATCGCAGCCGGGGTGGACGACGACATGGACCCAGAAGCGCTGGCGCGCCCGGTGCTCGAGGCGCTGTGCGCTCGGGTGGGCCATACGGTCAACCTCGGGGCACTGTCCGGCGGCGAGGTGCTGCACGTCTCCGTCGTGCTCGCCGACCGTCCGGTCCGCTACACGGCTCATTCGGGCAGCCGGGACGCCACCTGGTGCACCGGTCTGGGCAAGGCCCTGCTGGCGTTCTCAGCACCCGCCACGGTGCGCGCGACCCTCACCGGACGACGACTCACCCGCCGTACCGCCCGCACGATCACGACGAAGGCCGCACTCGACGCCGAGTTGGTGCGGATCCGGCAACAGGGTTTCAGTCACGACGACGAGGAATGCGCCGACGGCTTGCGCTGCTTCGCTGTGCCGATCATCGCCCACGGTGAGTGCGTCGGCGCAGTGAGCTGCTCGGGGCCGGCGGCGGAGCTACCGATGACAGCGGCCGCCGGCATCACGCCGTTGCTCACCGAGACCGCGGAGCTGCTCGCCCGGGACGGACGCCTCGTGCGGGGGCTGCGGTCGCTGTCCGGGATGTGACGCGCGGTCGGCGCGTCGACCGCCTCTTTCCTTGTGAAACGCTGCTTCGCATCCAACCAAGCTGACTAGCGTCAGGTATTGAAACGTGATGTCACATCCGCGATGATGAGCGAACGCGCTGAGTCGAGGAGGAGCAGTGACCATCGATGCCGCAGGGGTCGGGCGGGCCCTGGCCGAGCGCGCCGAGCGCGTGCTCCCCGGCGGCCTGAACTCCGCCAGCCGGCGCATCGGTGACCCCTGGTCCTTCGCCACGGCGCAGGGCGCCCACCTCTGGGATCACACCGGCCGGTCATACGTCGACTACCACGCCGCTTTTGGGGCAATCGTCCTCGGACACAATGACGAAGGGGTCCGGCGCGCGGTCCACGAGGGCACCCGCAGCATCGATCTCGTCGGCATCGGCGTGCTGGCGCTCGAGGTCGAGCTCGCCGAGCTGCTCTGCAGCGTCCTACCCTCGGCGGAGCGGGTGATCGCTTGCACGAGCGGCTCGGAGGCCACGTACCACGCCGTTCGCCTGGCCCGAGCCGTCACCGGTCGCCGCTACATCGTCAAGGTCCAAGGTGGCTTTCACGGATGGCACGATGCCGTCGCCCGAAACTGCATTTCACCTCCTGACCTCGCCTACGGGATGGATCCCATGAGCTCCGGGATCCTCCCGGAGAACCTCGAGGCGACCCTCATCGCCGAGTTCAACGACATCGCCTCCTTGCAGAAGCTCTACATCGACCACCCCGACGACATCGCGGCCGTCATCGTCGAGCCCGTCCCACACAATGTCGGCACCCTGCTGCCCGAGGTCGGCTACCTCGAGGAGTTGCGCGAGCTGACCCGCAAGGAAGGCTCGGTGCTCGTCTTCGACGAGGTGGTCACCGGCTTCCGCCACGATGTCGGGGGGTGGCAGGCCATCTGTGGTGTGCATGCCGACCTCACGACCTTCGGCAAGTCGATGGCCAACGGCTATCCGATCGCGGGCCTTGCCGGTAGCGCCGAGCTCATGGACGAGTTCTCCTCGGCCCGCGGCTCGGTGCTGCTCGCCGGCACGTTCACCGGCCATCCGGCCATGTGCGCCGCGGCGATCGAGACGATCACCCGGTTGCGGGACACCGACGTCATCAGCCGGGCAGCCCTGCTCGGGGAACGCGTTCGTGACGGGTTGCGCCAGATCGTCACCGAACTCGACCTCCCCGCGATGGTGACCGGTTACGGCTCGGTCTTCTGCGTCTACTTCCTCGACGGCGAGGTGCACGGCTACCGCGACCTCATGCGCAACGACGACCGCCGCTACACGGCATACCACCGCGGGATGCTGGACCGAGGGTTCTGCATGCTTCCCTTGGCTCTCAAACGCAATCACATCTCTGGCGCGCACACCGCCGAAGACATCGACCGCACTCTCGAGGCGAGCCGCGCCGTGCTCGCCGACCTCGTGCGCTGAGCACGAATGCCGCGCGTTTGCACTGTGACAACCAAGTCCACGTCTGCGACAGGAGAAGGCCGTGACGCGTAGGTTCCTGGGCTGGTCAGCCCTCGTCGGCATCATCGGGTTGGTCGCAGTGGCGGGCTGTGCGCCGCCGCCGTCGACAGGTGGCGCGTCGTCGACCAGTGGGTCGGCAGCGTCGGGCAAGGTCACGATCTGGCTGCAGCAGAAGCCGGACCACATGAGCCCCTTCATGCCGGCGACCTACGGCAATGCGCAGATCCTGCAGGCCACCCAGGACGTCCTGGCGATCGCCACCTCGGACGGGAAGATCAACCCCCGGTTGGCCTCGGCCTGGAAGCTGTCCGCCGACGCGACGACGATCACCGTCGACCTCGTGGACCAGAAGTGGTCGGACGGCATACCGTTCACCCCGGAGGACGTGATCTTCTCGTTCACCCGATACGCCGACAAGGCCGTCAAGGCCAGCAACGGAGCCCGGCTGTCGCCGATCAAGGGCTACGACGAGCTCGCCAGCGGGGCGACGAAGGAGCTGGCCGGCGTCACCAAGACCGGCGACAAGCAGGTGACCTTCACCTTGAAGAGCCCCAACTCGGGCTTCCTTGCGGTCCTCATGAGTTCGGCGTACTACATCCTGCCCAAACACGTCCTCGAGTCCATCGCGCCGGCCGATCTGGGCAGCAACGAGCTGTGGAAGAAGCCGACGGTCGGGCTCGGCCCGTTCACCCTGGTGACCTACCTGCCCGACCAGCGGGTGGAGCTCAAACGCAACCCGAACTTCCGCACCCCGGTGAAGTTCCAGGACCTCATCATGAGCGCGGTCGCCCAGGACGTCGCGACCTCACAGTTGGCCTCCGGCGAGATCGACTTGTCACTCGTGCTGCTCAGCGACATCAAGACCGTCAAGGGGATGAGCAACGTCACGATCACCGAGTACGCCTCGCCCGGTTTCGACCGCTACTCGATGAACCTGTCCAAGGACTACCTCAAGGACAAGCGCGTCCGGCAGGCGTTCATGCACGCCCTCGACCGCACCGGCATCATCGCCTCGGTCTACGGCGGTCAGGCCACCGTGGTGAACTCCTCCTTCGTGTCGCCGATGGTCAAGACCGACGGCCTCAACCAATACCCGCGTGACGTGGCCAAGGCCAAGGCACTGCTCACCGAGGCTGGCTGGGACCCCAACCGTGAGCTGGATCTGGCCCAGGTGAACAACAACGCCTTCCGCGCCAGCATCAACGAGATCATCGTCAAGAATCTCTCCGAGGTCGGGGTCAAGGTGAAGATCCGGCCGATCGACCAGGCCCAGGTCAGCGACACCCTCAAGGGCAACTACGACCTGTTCCTCTATGGCGGAGGCAACTACGTCGTGGACCCCAGCCAGAACAGCGTGATGCTCCTGTGCACCCAGGACTTCCGGGCCGGCAAGGGCGGCAACCTCCCCGGCTACTGCAATGCCACGGTGGACAAGGACTTCGCCGATGCGGCCGCCACGGGCGACCAGGCCAAGCGGGCCGAGCTCTACTCGGATGCCGCGAAGTACGACAATGACGAAGTGTCCCACCTGTGGATCGCCCGGCCGAAGGTGTTCTACGCCAGCTCGGCCCGGCTCTCGGGAGTGCGCGGCTCCGAGGCGATGAGCGACGCGTTGCTCTTCGCCCAGGACTGGGTGCTCAAGTAGCCCCCGGCGACGGGGCGGTCCGGGACCGGGCCGCCCCGTCGCGCTATCTCCGGCACCGCTGGCTGGCCCGGTGCCTGACGCAGGAGCGCTGATGATCGACGTCCACACCCACTCGATGCTCGCCGAGCACTACGGACGCCATTGGGAGGAGTGCGTCAAACCGGTCTACGGGACCGAGTGGCCGCTGATCACCCCGCAGTCCTACGACGAGGCGATGTGCGGCGTCGATCTCACCTTCGTCTTCGGCATGCAGGCCACCGCCGCGGGCATCGCCACCCCGACCGACTACATCGTCGACTTCTGTGCCCGCACCCGCACGCCCACGGTCGGTTTCATGGCGCTCGACCCGACCGACCCCGACGTCCTGGAACAGCTGGCCTATGGGGTGTCCAAGGGTCTGCGTGGGGTCAAGATCTACCCCGTGCTGGCGCTCTTCGACCCGCGCGAGGAGCGCTTCGACCCGTTCTATCGGGCGGTCGAGGCTGCCGGCCTCATCCTCATGTGGCACATGGGTGCCACCCCGAGCCATCAGGGCCGCCTCGAGGTGAGCCAGCCGATCCTGCTGGACGCGGTGGCCCGCCGGCACCCCGGGATCACCCAGATCATCGCCCACCTGGGCCATCCCTGGCAGCGCGAGACGATGATCCTGCTGCGCAAGAACCGACGCATGTTCAGCGACGTCTCGGGGGCCTGGGCGCGCCCCTTCGAGGGTTACCGGGCGCTGATCCGGGCCCAGGAATGGGGTGTCGTGGACAAGCTGCTCTTCGCCTCGGACTTCCCGTTGTGGACCCCGACCGAAGCCGCCCAGGGACTCCGCCGGCTGGCCACTCTCGGCGCCGACGGTATGCCGCGGGTCGCTGCGGACACCATCGACTGGCTGATCAACGGCGACCCGCGAGCGCAGCTCGGCGTCGGCTGAGAGGCCACATCGGCTGGTAGCGTGGGGGATCCCATGTTCCTCGAGCTCTGATTCGACGTCGCGGAGGCCAGGGTGTCGACAGACCTCAGCGCGAGCGACTCCGCGCTCGGAGCCATCCTCCCGTTGCCGGCGGACCGGACGGTCGAGGTCCAGATCGCCCGCCGACTTCGGCGACTCATCTCGACCGGCGAGCTGCGCCCGGGGGCCCGGCTGCCGCTGCGTCAGCTGGCCGAGCGCTTCGGTGTCAGTGTCACCCCGGTGCGCATCGCGCTGCGTGATCTCGCTGCGGAAGGCTACGTCGAGGCGCAGGCCAGCGGCGGCGTCCGGGTGCGAGCCCTCTCACGCGAGGAGTTCGAGGAGGTCTGGACCTCACGCACCGGGATGGAGTCCTGGTTGGCGCGCTGCGGGGTCGCGGCGCTCGGCGCCACCGAGCTGACCACCATGACCGCTCTTCTGGACCACTTGCGGCGGCGGGTCCGGGTCAAGGACCAGGCGGGTTACCTCGAGGAGGTCTGGACGTATCGGCGGGTCAGCTATCTCGCCGCCGGCCGTCCTCGTCTGTTGGAGGCCGTGACCCAGCTGCACGAGCGGTCCGCCCGATACAACGCGCTGACCTTGACCGGGGATCGGTTGCAGCGCTCGTTCGCCTTCATGCAGGACTACCACCGCGCCTGCCGCGCCCGTGACGGGGAGGCGGCCCAGGCCACCTTACGAGCCTCGATGGACTGGACCATGGACTTCGTCCTGGCCCGCTACGAGGACGACCTGCGCGACGAGTAGGCGCGACGAGTAGGGCTGGTCACCCGAACCTTCCCACGCGCAGGTCCTCGACCTCGACCAGCAGATCACCGGATCCCAGCAGCGCGGCGACGATCGAGCCGGTGACAGGAGCCAGTGAGACCCCGAGGTGGCCATGCCCGGCCGCCACGATGACGCCGGATCGCCCTGGCAAGGGCCCGATGATCGGCAGACCGTCCGGGCTGAGCGGGCGGTGACCGGACCACACCTCGCGGGCCGGTTGGAGCCGGCCGAGCCCGGGCAGGTAGGGCTCGGCCAGGGCGAGCATCCGCCGCGCCCGGCGCACATCGGGGGGAGCCGACAGGCCCCGCAGATCGAGTTTCCCGGTGAGCCGCAGCCGCCCGCTCAGTGGCGTGGCCATCATCCGCACATCCGCGAGACGGATCGGCGGGCCCAGCCCCGACCCCGCGTGCGATGGTGTGGCCAGGTCGATCGAGTACCCCTGACCGGGCTGCATCGGGACCAGCCGTCCACTCCCGCCGAGCACCCGGGCAGCCCAGGCCCCGGCCGCCACGACCACCGAGGTGGCCCGGATCGGGCCGGCGCTGGTGTGCACGCTGATCCCGGCGGCCCGCTCGGCCAGGCCGCGCACCTCGACGCCGGCCAAGGCGGTCGCGCCGCCGTTCACGGCGTGCGCCACCAGCTCGTGCACCATCCGCTCCGGGTCCACGTGCGCGTCCTGCGGGTAGTGCACTCCGCCCGCCCCGACGGCGCGCAGCCGCCCGGGCGCCGCGACCTCGCCGATCGGTACGGCCCGCCACGGCACGCCGAAGTCCTCCCCGAGATGACGCGCCTTCGCCACGCCCGCGGCGAGGGTGTCCTCGCTGCCGTACAGGGCCGTCACCCCCGCTGTCGTGTAGCCGAAGCCGTCCCGCAGGGGCGCCGGGAGTGCGTCGAGGATCGACCTACTCGCCCGGACCAACTCGATGGACCTGGCGGTGACCCGGTGGACTGCCTCCGGTCGACACCCTCGGCGGAATCCCGCGAACCAGCGGACGAACTCCGCACTGAGCGTGGGGCGGAACCGGAACGGGGAGTCCGGGTCGGCCGCCATCCGGATGCCGTCGCGGATCACGCCGGGCGAGGCGATCGGCATCGCCGAGCTCGTCGTGATCAGGCCGGCGTTCCCTCGGGAGGCCCGGGCCCCGAAGGTGTCGTCGCGTTCCAGGAGCACGACCTGGCGACCGGCCCGCATCAGGGTGTATGCCGCCCACGCACCGATCGCTCCCCCACCGACGACGACGACGTCGGCGACCGCGGGCACCTCGCTCCCGGTCACTGGTCCGCCGTCCCTGCCTCGCCCGCTCCCTCTCCCGCTCCCGCACCGGCGCCGAAGCCGCCGCCGCCGGGCGTCTCCAGCCGCACCCGGTCCCCCGGAGCCACCGTCAGCACGGCCTCGTCGAGGGGCTGGTCATTGAGCAGCACCCGACCAGGAGCACCATCACCACCACCGAACAGGCCGGCGGCACCACGGTTGACCAACGGGCGGTAGAAGGTGAACCTGGCCGGGGTTCTCGTGGGGTTCTCCAGCTCGATGACCTGGCCCTGTCCCCCGCTGGTCGTACCCGGGCCACCACTGCCGGTGCGCAGCGCACGTCGTCGGATCAGCAGGCCGGTGTCTGACTCGAACCGCTCGATCGGGGTATGCCAGGCCTTGATCGGGAAGAACTTCGCGTGGGGCCCGGGTCGGCGCCTGCTGGCTCCGAGGCCACCGGCCTGGAAGAAGCTCGTCATGCTCCGCCGGCCGGTCTCGTCGGTCTTGTCGGCCAGCATCATCCACCGGATCCCGTTGCCCGCCGTGACGCGATCGGGGATGACCGGCGCCAGGGCTCGCATGATGTGATCCGGGAGCAGATGGGTGATCATCGCCCGCACGTCCACCGCCGCCGGACGCACCGCGTTCATGATCGAGCCGGGTGGGGCGATGACGTGGATCGGCCGCGCCGCGCCCTCGATCGCCGGCACCGCCGGCAGCAGCAACGCGTGCAGCGGGTAAAGGGTCAGCGACCGGGTGCAGTTGAGCACGCAGTTGACGCCCGCCAACTCGGTCTGCGGATCGGACTCGGTGTAGTCGACCGTGATCTCGTCGCCATGCACCGTCAGGGTGCTGTGGATCCGGGCGTCCGGGATCCCGTGCCCGATCTCGGCGAAGGTCTCGCTCGGGTAGCTGCCGTCCGGGAGCCGGGCGATCTCACGACGCATGGCCAGCTCGACCCGGCTCTGCAGGACTCCCGACAGGGTGGTGAGTTCGGCGAGCTCGTACTCGGCCATGAACTCCTGGACCAGTCGGACCCCGACGGCGTTCGCCGATACCTGGGCCAGCAGATCGCCGTAGGCCAGATCCCAGACCCGCACGTTGGCCCGGATGATGGCGAACAGATCGCGGTTGGGCCGGCCACCGTCGAAGAGCTTCATCGGGGGGATGCACAGCCCCTCTTCGAACACCTCGCTCGCGTCGTGCGGGCCGAATCGACCGCCGATGTCCGACAGGTGGATGACGCTGCCGGCGAAGCCGACCAACTCGCCGCCCTGGAAGACCGGGGTCATCAGGTGGACGTCGGGCAGGTGACCGGCGGCGAGCCACGGGTCGTTGGTGATGATGACATCGCCCGGGCGCAGCTCGTCGCGGCCGATGGCCGCCAACACGTTACGCACACAGTCGGGGAAGGTCGTCACGAACATGACCTCGCCGTAGTACGACTGGGCCAGCGAGTTGCCGTCGGCATCGGTGATGACGAAGCGGAAGTCGTGGGAGGCGGCGACAACGGTGGAGAAGGACGTGCGCAGCAAGGCCGCGGCGGCCTGGTCGGCGCAGGACTGCAGCCGTTGCCACATCACCTCGATCGAGATCGCATCCCACGGGGCGTCACTCACGGCAGCCCACCTCGACGAAGAGGGTCCGATCGACATCGACCCGGGCGCGATCGCGCGGACCGACGACGGTCGTCGTCTCCCGCTGCTCGATGAGCAGCGGGCCCGGATACTCCCGCCCGGGTTCCAGATCCTGCTGGCGCCATACCGGCACCGTCTCGAAGCCGGACCGCGCCGGATGCCACATCGAGCGCGCTCTCGGCTCCCGCGGCGCCGTGGGCCCGCTCGACCCTGCCGCGGTGTGTCCGGGGTGATGGGCGATCTCGCGGGAGGGTCCGAAGGCACGTAGCCGCCAACTCGTCACCTCGATCTCGGCGGTGTCGTTGAGCGTGGCGTAGCGCTGGGAGTAGACGCTGTGGAAGGCCTCCGCGACGACCTGCTCGTCCAGCGGGCCGTCACTGGGCAGCTCGACGGTGATCTCGTGGGCCTGGCCGACGTAGCGGGCGTCAGCGAAGAAGCGCACCCCCACCCGACCGCCCTCCCCGGCACTGGCCACTTCGAAGCGGGCGGCGTCGGCCAGCTCGCGGCGCACCCGGTGCACCGAGGGCCAGTCCACGTCGGGCAGCAGCCGGGGGGCGCTGCGCACCAGGTCCACCGCGACCGGTGCACCCAGCAGGCCGAAGCACGAGTTGGCGCCGGCGCCCAACGGCACGATGACCTCGCGGACGCCGATCTTTCGGGCGACCTCGACGGCGTGCACCGGGCCGGCGCCGCCGAAGGCCACCATCGAGTAGTTCCGCGGGTCGCGGTTCCGCTCGGCCACGTGCACCCGGATCGCTGAGGCCATGGCTTCGTTGACCACGTCGTGGATGCCCCACGCGGCCGCGGTCCGCGACACCTGCAGAGGGCCCGCGACGACGGTGTCGACCGCGGCGGCGGCGGCCTCGTCGACGAGCGGCAGGTCGCCACCGAGGAAGGAGTCGGATGCCAGGAAGCCGAGCAGCAGATTCGCGTCGGTGACCGTCGGCAGGGTGCCGCCCCCGCCGTAGCAGGCCGGGCCGGGCTGCGCGGAGGCACTCTGCGGGCCCACCTTGAGCAGGCCGAGTTCGTCTACCCGCGCCAGACTTCCACCGCCGGCCCCGATCTCGATGAGGTTGACCACCTGGATCCGCAAGGGGATTCCGCTGGCCGGCTTGAAGCGCTCGGCCCGAGCCGCCTCGAACTCCGGCGTCCGTTGCGGCTCGTAGTCATCGATGAGGCAGGCCTTGGCTGTCGTGCCGCCCATGTCGAAGGAGATCACCTGGCGGCGCCCCAGCCGCTGCGCGAAGGCGGCCGCGGCCAACGCTCCGGCCGCCGGCCCCGACTCGATGAGCAGGATCGGCCACTTCCCGGCCGTCTCGACCGAGAGGGTGCCTCCGTTGGACCCCATGAGCAACAGTCGTGCAGCGGCGAAGCTGGATTGGATGGAGGTGAGGTAGGTGCGCATCAAGGGCTGCACGTAGGCATTGGCCACGGTCGTGCTCATCCGCTCGTACTCCCCGATCTGCGCCACCAGGTCGCTGGAGGCGCAGACGGCCAGTTGCGGCGCGGCATACCGGATGTGTTCGACCGTGCGTTGCTCGTGCGAAGGGTCCCGGTAGGAATGCAGGAGGCAGACCGCGATCGCCTCGCAGCCGCGCTGCACGAGCGTGTCGACCAGTCGCGCGACCTCCGCGCCGTCCAGCGGGCTCAGCTGCACTCCAGCAGCGTTGTGTCGCGCGGTGAGCCCGACGCGTAGCTCGCGGGGCACCAACGGTTCTCGGAACGGCAGGAACAGGTCGTAGAGGTCGTAGCGCGTGCCGGTGCCGATGTCGAGGGTGTCCTCGAAGCCCGCCGTGGTGATCAGGCCGGTGCGCGCGCCGCGTCCCTCGATGATCGCGTTGGTCACCAGGGTCGTGCCGTGGACGATGAGCGCCACGTCGCCCGCGGAGACCCCGGCCCGGCGAAGCGCCCCGTCGATCCCCTGACGGGCCCCGCGGGCCGGATCGTCCGGGGTGGTGAGCACCTTCTCGACGAACGTCGACCCGCTGCCATCGAGCACCACGACGTCGGTGAACGTGCCACCGACGTCGAAGCCGACCAGGACCGGCCGGGTCGAATTGGCGTCGCTCATCATCGCCTCCTGATTTGTGATCACAGATTACAAATCAGGTTGAGGTCGGTCAAGGTGGGGACGTGTCGGTCAGGCCGACGAAAGTGCTCGCGGACCTGCTCGGGCGCCGACCCGCAGCGCGGCGGTCAGGACGGGTGGTCGGCCGGCGGAACGGCCGGCTCGGCGCGCAGCGACTGCTGATGGGTGACGAGGTCGACCAGGGCCTGCCCCCGCGCTGCGGCACTGAGCTCGGCCGGGCGCAACCCGACCTTGACGGCCAACTCGGTGCGCTCGTCGGCCGCGCGCAATGCCGCCAGGACCGCTGCGTCGTCCAGCAGGCAGGCCGGGGCGAACCAGGGCTGCTCCCGCAATCGCGACAGCGCCGGCGGCAGGTGCGCGTCCACCCACGCCGGCCCGTATGCCGTGTCCACCGGCGCCACCCCGGAGAAGACGAGCATGGCCAGCCGACCCGCCCCGGCAGCACGGCGCAGCTGGGTCGCGGCGCCCTCGACGGCACCGGTCTCGATCACCGAGCGAGCCCAGTTGATCGTGACGCCGATGCTCGGGGCCGCCGAGGCGATGGCCTCGAGCTCGGCATCGAGCCCGAGAAAACCCTTCTGTGCCTTGCCGATTCCGGGCCACGCGTCACAGTGTTCGACGGTCAGGCGGGCACCGCCCCAGTCCCAGCCGGCGAGTTCGGCCAGTGACTCCGCGAAACAGCGGGGGTCGCCGGTCGCCTGCGGGCCGCTGTGCACCTCGACCAGGGTGACCGCCGCGCGGCCGGACCGGTCATCGAGTCGGGCGGCCAGCTCGCGCAGCCGCCGCAGCGCAGCCAGCGCCTCGCCTCTGGCCTGCGGTGAGCGGGCGGCCAGGCCGAGCGGCTCCGGGCGCTGTTGCCCGAGCATCGAGTGCGGAAAGGACGTCAGCACGTAGTCCCATCGACCCTCTGGGTCAGGGGCTCGCCCGGTGAAGTCGGCTCCATCGTCGAAGAAGGGCACCTCGAGCCCACGCACCAGCGGCTCCTGCGCGAGGCGGGCATAGAGCTCGCGGTCCGCCGCGGGCGAGCCGGTCAGCGCGGCATACGCGCCGACGAACCAGCCTCGGGCCGGCGCTGGCGGGCTCATGCGGTTGGCTGCGGCGGCCACCCGACCGCCTCGGTGACGAGGGAGCGGGCGGCGCGGATCTGTTTGGGGGCGTTCCAGCCGAGGACTCCACAGACGTGATCGCCGCAGCGGTAGGCGACGACGAAGCGCGCTGCGTCGCCGGCTCCGTGGACGATGACCTGCTCGGCGTCGCCGTCCGGATGTCCGTAGGCCTGCAGGCGCACGTCGTACTGCTCGGACCACCAGAAGGACACGATCGGCCCGGGAGCCGGCCGGCCGAGCAGGTCTGCGACGACCGCGTGGGCCTGCTCGGTGGCCGTCAGTCGATGGTCACCGGTGCGGCGCACCCCGGCGGCGTCGGGCCAGAAGGCCACCTCGCCAGCGGCGTGGATGCCATCGCAGACCCGGCCGCGATCGTCCACGAGCACCCCTTGCGCAGTCATCGGTAGTCCGCTGTCGGCGAGCCACTCCAGCTGCGGGCGCGCCCCCAGCGCGAGCAGAACGAGGTCGGCTTCGTGACTGCCGGTGTTCGTGCGGACCAGCACGCCGGCGTCGGCCTGGATGACCTGCTCGACGGCCGCGCCGATGTCGAAGCGCACCCCGTGCTCGGTGTGCAGGGCCCGCAGTCGGGCGCTGACCTGGGCACCGACCGCCGGCAGCATCGGCTCCAGCGGCCCGACGACCACGACATCCACACCCAACGACCTTGCGACAGAGGCGGCTTCGAGGCCAAGGAAACCGGTGCCCACGACGACGAGCCGGGCTCCCGGCACACACTGTTGAGCCAACGCCTCGGCATCCGCCAGGGTGCGCAGGACGTGCACCCGAGGACCGAGCCGAGCCCACCGCGGCAGCACGGCCGCACTCCCGGTCGCGATGACGAGGGCCTCACCGGTGCGGACGCTGCCGTCGTCGAAATGCACTGTCCGGGAATCCGGCTGCAGACGAACGGCGCGTCGCCCCAGGACGACCTCGATGTCGAGGTCGGCGAACTCACCGGGATGGGCCAGGGCCGTCCGCGACGCCGGCCACTGCCCGGCGAGGACGTGCTTGGACAGCGGAGGCCGATCGTAGGGAGGGTCCGGTTCGTCGCCGACCAGGACCAGCGGCGCGGCATACCCGCCACGGCGCAGCTCGGTCACCACCGTGAAGCCGGCCACCCCGGCGCCGACGACGAGAACCCCTGCCGCGGTGCTCACTCGTTCAGGTGGATCGCCCGGGCCGGGCAGACCCGCTCGGCGGCGCGGGCCGCCGGCAGGTCGGCGGCATCGGGTTGGCGCAGCAGGATGACCGACCCGTCGTCCTCGTTCTGGTCGAAGAGGGTCGGTGCGGCGAGTACGCACTGCCCCCCGCCGACACAAGCGTCCACATCGACCTCGACACGCACTGTCATGGCGTCCTCCGGTGGCTCGGGCATGGCTGGATCACCAGCTCACCGGCAACGACTCGACGCCGATGAGGTTGGTCTTGCGGAAGGTCACCGTGTCGGCCGGGACGGCCAGGCGCAACTGCGGCATCCGGCGCAGCAGCGTCTGCAGGAACAGGGTCATCTCCAAACGGGCGACCGGCTGGCCCAGGCATTGATGCGGACCGAAACCGAAGGCGACGTGGCCCTGGGCGTCTCGGGTGATGTCGAACCGATCCGGGTCCGGGAAGGCCCGCGGATCCTTGTTCGCCAAAGCGGGGGCCGCGATGAGGCCGTCGCCGGAGCGGACCGGGCAACCGCTGACCTCCAGGTCGTCCCGGGCCACCCGGATGAGGATGAACAGCATGCTGATGTAGCGCAAGAGTTCCTCGATCGCCCCCGGCAGCAGGCTCGGATCCTCTCGGAGCCGGGCGAGCTGGTCGGGGTGGGTGAGCAGGACGAAGACACTCGTCGACATCATCGTCGCCGTGGTGTCGTGCCCGGCGGTGAGCAGCAGCCGTAGCGTGGCGACCAGCTCGTCGCGACTGATCAGCCCCGGCTCGAGCAGGTCGGCCAGGGTCTGGCTGATCAGATCGTCACCCGGGTGTTCCCGCTTGTCGTCGACCAGCCGGGACATGTAGGCCAACAGTTCCTGGGTGGCGGCATCCGCCACGGCAGGGTCGCCGTCGAGCTGATTGCGCACGTGCGTGAGTTCCTCGTACCAGTCGTGGTCCGCATAGGGCACGCCGACCAGCATGCACATCGTCTGCGAGGCGATCGGTAGGGCCAACTCGGACACCACGTCGACGGTGCCACCCCGGGCCTGCGCCGCATCGAAGGTGTCGTCGATGATCGCCTGGATCTTGGGCCGCAACGCCTCCACCCGGCGCAGGGTGAAGTACTTGGTGAACAAGCGCCGCGAATGCGTGTGCTCCGGCGGGTCCATGACGGTCAGCGATTTCTCGCCGCGCTCGGCGGCCGCCCGGTTGGCCGAGCCGGCGAACTGCCAGACCCCCCGGGAGGTGACGCGCGGGTCCGAGAGCACCGAGCGCACGTCGTCGTAGCGGGTGACCACCCACGCCGGCTGACCGTCCAACAACTCGACGGGGATGAGAGGGCAGGTCTCCCGCAGGGTGGTCTGGATGGCGGGTGGGTCGAACGGCTTCTCCCGGGGCGAGGGGAACGGCAGCCTGGTCACGGCCTCGGTCATCGGTCAGCTCCTCGGGTCGACGGCTTGTGAAACTCGGTGTCAATCAGGTGGCGGCGGTCCGGCGACCGGCGTGCCCACGGACGCGCCGGACGCGCCGGATGCGGCGGATGCGGCGGATGTGATGGATGCGATGACGTCGACCTCGACGCGCACGTCGGGGTGCCCGAATGCCACGACCACGGTGGTGCGGGCCGGGAACGGTGTCGGCACCCGGGCGCGGTATGCCGCGTTGAAGGCCGCGAACAGCCCCGCCTCGGACAGGAACGCGTTGATCTTCACGACGTCGCGCCACGTGCAGCCGGCTGCGGTGAGGACGGCCTCGACGTTGTCGAAGGTCAGCGCCACCTCGTCGGCGAAGTCGCCCACGAAGACCGAGCCGTCGGGTCGGGTCGCCACCTGGCCGGAGACGAAGAGCAGCTCACCCACCCGAGCGCCATGGCTCAATGGGACGCCGGGCTCGGCCCAGCCGGCTGGGTGAATGACGGTCACGGGCCGGCCCATGATCAGGCCGGTTCTCCGACGATGGGTGTCTGCAGGCGGCCCAGGCCCGTGACCTCCGAGGTCAGCAGGTCACCGGGATGCAGTCGCCTCCCACTCGCCGCGCCGACCCCGGCCGGCGTGCCGGTCATGATCAGGTCACCCGGGAGCAGCGTGCACAGCCGGGAGGCGTAGGACACGAGTTCCGCGACCGAGTGGATCATGTCGCCGGGTGTGCTGTCCTGAACGCACTCGTCGTTGACCCAGCAGCGCAGCCGCAGCTCGGCCACGTCGACCTCGTCCCGGGTGACCAGCCAGGGCCCGATCGGGGCGGCCCCGTCGGCCCACTTCCCGTCCAGCCAGTCGAAGAAGGCCGTCGAAGCGTTCTGCTCACGCTCGATGCCCGGGTGCATCGAGCGCAGTGAGATGTCGTTGCACGTGACGAAGCCGAAGACGCGCTCCAGCGCGTCTGCCACCGGGACGTCCTTGCTCGTCGACCCGATGACGACCCCGAGCTCGACCTCCCAGTCGACGTCGGGTGAGATCGCGGGCACGACGAAAGGGTCGCCGGGGCCAGCCAGGCAGGTATCGGGTTTGAGGAAAAGCTTCGGCACCGTGCGCGTCGGGTCGATGGGTTGGCCGCCCCCCTCAGCTACGTGCCCGTGGTAGTTCGTCGCGGCCGCCAGGATCTTGCCCGGGCGCAGTGGTGCCAGCATCCGCAGTTGGCTGGACTCCCAGGTGCGCCGTGGGGTGCCCAGCGCCCCGCCGGCGACGACGGTGAGCAGGTCGCCGTCACCGAGCTCGACCAGCCGGTCGTCGTCGCGCACCAGGCCGTGGCCCGTGCTGCCGTCGGGCCGGCCGAACGAACAGAGCTTCATGCGTGATCCTCCCACTGTGGCCGAACCAATCCTGACACTACGTGGAACGTGATTTCAAGACTTGACCGACGTTGACATGAATCGCCGTTTCGTGTTGCATCGACAACGATGCTGGAACCGCCCAACGCAGCCATGGTGGGAGCCCATGATCGACCTCGTCATCCGCGGCGGCACCGTCGTGGACGGCACTGGCGCAGAGCCGTTCCGCGGCGATGTCGGCGTCCGTGGCGGGCGGATCGTGGCCGTCGAGAGGGCCATCGAGACACCCGCTGCCGAGGTCATCGACGCGGCTGGGCTGATCGTGAGCCCGGGCTTCGTCGACATCCACACGCACAGTGATCTCACCCTGCTCAGCGCCCCGGCAGCGGTCTCGGCGCTGACCCAGGGGGTGACGACCCAGGTGGTGGGCAACTGCGGGCTGGGCGTCGCCCCCCGCGGGCCGCAGGCCGACCTGGCTCAGCTGCGGGCGGACGCGGCATACCTTGACCTGGATCCGGCGGTGCCGCTGGATTGGAGCACCACCGCCGGCTACCTGGCCGAGTTACGTCTGGCCCGTCCGGCCGTCAACGTGCTCAGTCTCGTGCCGCATGGACCGTTGCGCGCCTCGGTGGTCGGGAGCGCAGCGCGGGCCAGCACGCCGGCCGAGATCGAGGCGATCGTCGCCCTGGCCCGGGCCGGCCTCGACGAGGGGGCGGTCGGGGTGTCCACGGGGCTGTGTTACCCCCCGCAGTGCTACGCCGACGACGCCGAACTCACCGCCCTCGGGATGGCCGTGGCGCAGGCCGGTGCGCTGTTCGCCTGGCATATGCGCGACTACGCCGACGACCTGCTCGACTCGGCCCGGCAGTGTCTGCGCGTCGCTCGGCAGACCGGCTGTCGCACCCAGATCTCGCATCTCGCGGCGGTCGGCCGGCGAAACTGGGGTCGCGTCGACGACGTGCTGCAGTTGGTCGACGAGGCCCGCGCGGACGGCCTGGACGTCGGGGTCGACTGCTACCCGTACTTGGCCGGCAATGCCCCACTGACCCAGGCGCTGCCGGCCGACGTGCAGGCCGGCACCCAGGAGCAGGTGCGCCGCCGCCTGCAGGAGCCGGCCGTGCGTCGCGCCGTGCTCGCGGCCTGGGCCACCCGGCCGGTCGGCTGGGAGGAGACCTTCCTCAGCCGGCTGCCGACCGGGCCGGGGACGCCCGACCTGGTCGGCCGCAGTGTCGAGCAGGTGGCCCGCGAACGCGACCTGGAGCCGGCCGAGTTCGCCCTCGACCTGCTCGCCGAGCACGGCTCGTCGGTGCTCGTGGTCGTCTTCGGACGGGCCGAGCAGGACCTCGCCAGCGTCTTGGCGCATCCGGCGAGTGTGGTGGCCTCCGACGGTCTGGCCCTGGATCCGCACGGCGTGACCGGCCACGGTCAACCGCATCCGCGCAGCTACGGGTGCTTCCCGCGCTACCTCTCCCGCGTCGGGGCGGGCGAGTTGAGCGCGGCGATCCGGCGCTGCACTGCTGGCCCCGCGGCCCGGGTGGGCCTCACCGACCGGGGTCGGGTCGCGGTGGGTCAACGCGCAGACCTGGCCGTCTTCGATCTGCCGAGGTTCACCGACCACTCCACCTTCGAGTCACCCCATCAGCTGAGCACCGGGGTGCAGGAGCTGCTCGTCGGAGGTGCCCGCGCGATCCGCAGCGGAGTTGTCACCGGGGTGCGGCAGGGCACCGTGACCGCGTGGACGAGGCCGCGGTGAGCGCCCACTCCCCCGCCATGGTGGTGCCGGACGGGGTCGAGCGGCTCCCGACCCCGCTGCTCGTCGTGGACGTCACCCGGCTGGATCGCAACATCCACCGGGTCGCCGACCTCATGGCGCAGGCCGGGGTCGCGTTGCGGCCCCACGCCAAGACGTCGAAGTCGGTGGACGTCTGCGCGCGGCAGCGGGCAGCGGGGGCCATCGGGTTCACCTGTGCGACCCCCGGCGAGGTGGCCATGTTGGCGGCCGCCGGCTTCGGCGGGCTGCTCTGGGCGCACGTGCCGGTGGGCCCCTGGAAGGTCGACTTCGCGGTGCACCAGGCGCGCACGAACGGGCTGACGGTGGTCCTGGACACGGTCGCGGCCGGTCTGCCCCTGGCGCACGCCGCGGCGGCTGCCGGCATCCGCGTGCCCTTCCTGCTCGAGGTCGACACCGGCCATGGCCGGGTCGGCACCCATCCCGACGATGCCCTGGCGGTGGCCCTGGCGCTCGATGCACTGCCGGGTCTGCAGCTGTGCGGCGTGCTGACCCACGAGGGACACCTCGGGTCGCTCGGCGCGGACCTTGTGGCCCGCGAGGCGGCCGGCACCGCGGTCGCCCGGCAGCTCGTCGACGTGGCCCGATCGCTACGCGATCGCGGCTTGGCGGCCCGGACCGTCTCGGTCGGCTCCACTCCCGGACTCACCTCGACCCCGTGGGTCGACGGGGTCACCGAGGCGCGACCGGGCACCTACGCCTACGGTGACGCCATCCAGGCTGGGCTGGGCTCGACCCGACTCGAGGATTGCGCGCTCACCGTGCTCACCCGGGTGGTGACGATCCAACGCGGTCGGGCCATCGTCGATGCCGGGCTCAAGGCGTTGAGTTCCGATGCCGTCGATCGCTTGGGCACCGGCGGCCTGCTCTGCCAGCTCGACGGCACCCCGGCCACCGACCTCACCCTGGGGCCGTTGAACGAGGAGCACGGGTTCCTGCACGGCCCGGGGGTCGCGCGGCTGCAGGTCGGCGACCTGCTGCGGATCATCCCGAACCATGCCTGCGGGACGGTCAACATGTGGGGTTCGGTGCTCGCCTGCACGCCGTCGGCCTCGACGACCTGGCCGATCTCCGGTCGGCACTGACCACGAAAGCTGTTACCGGACAAGGACATCCATGAAGATCATGACGATCTACGCCCATCCGGCGGACACCATCACGAACTGCGGCGGGGCCTTGGCCCGGCACGCCGACCTGGGCGACGAGATCGTCGCGGTCATCCTCACCCACGGGGGCCGGATCCACCCCAATGTGTATGCCGAGCAGTGGCGCCGCGACAACCCGGACCAGACCCTCATCACCCAGGGGTTGACCGAGATCGCCGAGAACAAGCGTGCCGAACTGCGCCGGGCGGCCGAGATCATCGGCATCGGCGAGCTCGTCCTGCTCGACCACGACGACACGATGAGCACCGTCCACGAGCCGGTCGTCGAGCAGGTCGCCGAGCAGATCGCGATGCACCGACCGGACGTCATCATCTGCGACTACCCCATGAATCCGGTCGTCACCGCAGCGTCGCACACCGTCGCCACGATGACCGCGCTGGCGGCGATCGACCGGGCCGGCACCTACTTACGTAATCTGGATGGCAAGGAGGAGGTCAACATCCGGCAGGTCTTCTTCACCGGTCTGCCGGTGAACTTCATCGACGCACTCAGTGGGTATGCCGCGCGCAATGACCTCTACATCGACATCACCCCCGTGGTCGGGCGCAAGATCGCCGCGATGGACTGCTTCGCTAGCCAGGGCTACGCAGGGGCCTTCGCCCGCAAGGTGATCGAGAGCAGCAACGGTGAGAGCGGTCGGGCTGCGGGGGTCAATTTCGCGGAGGCCTACGTGCGCTATCGCAACGAGACCCACGACCGCTTCCCGGTCACCCCGGCCGCACTCGAAGCCGACCCGTTGACCCGGCATGTGACCTACTCACAGATCAGCATTCGACACACCTACCCCATCGCAGAGGGGAGTTGAGCATGTTCGACGTCCACACCCACGCCCTGCACGCCGATCACTACGGGACCGAGTGGGACACCAACTGGGCGCCGGTCTACGGCCACGGCGCCTTCCACGTCACGGTCGAGCAGTACGACGAGGCGATGGCGGGTGTCGCCGGTGCGTGCGTCTTCGGGTTGCGGGCCAGTGCCGCCGGGATCGCGACACCCCACGAGTTCATCGAGGACTTCTGTCGGATCAGCAGCACGCCCACGGTGGGCTTCATGGCCCTCGACCTGGCCGACGCCGACGTGATGACCCAATTGGCCGACGGCCTGGCCCGCGGTCTGCGTGGCGTCAAGCTCTATCCGGTCGTCTCCCTCTTCGACCCGCGGGACCCCGCCCACGACCCGTTCTATGCCGCGGCAGCAGCCGCTGGCCTCGTCGTGCTGTGGCACATGGGGGCGGTGCCGACGCCGGTCGGCAAGCTCGAATACTCCAACCCGCTCGTCATCGACGAGGTCGCTCGACGCCATCCGACGCTCACCCAGATCATCGCGCACATGGGGCATCCGTGGCAGCGGGAGACGATCATCACCGTGCGCAAGAACCGCCGGGTCTTCACCGATGTCTCGGCCTCGTGGTTCCGGCCGTACGACGGTTTCCAGGCGCTGGTCCGGGCGCAGGAGTGGGGCGTGGTCGACAAACTGCTCTTCGGCTCCGACTTCCCCATCTGGACCCCCCGGCAGGCCGCCGACGGGCTGCATGAGCTCGGGCGGATCCGGATCCCCGGCTTGCCGCACATCAACCCCGAGACCATCGAGTGGCTCATCGACGGCGACCCCCGGCCCGCCCTCGGCCTGGCCTGAGCGAGCGCTTGCCCGACCAGGCCGCCTGACGTGACGCTCGCCCGCGGCGAGAAAGCGCCCATGACGTCGCCGCGGGGCGCGTTGGCACACCACCTACGACGCCGCCACGCGCGCTTTCTCAGCGCGCGGCGAGGGCAGGGGGGCGTCCGCCTGCGCGGCACCGCACGCTGCGGCCATCGCCGAAGCCAGAGTGCAGTGTCTGGCCATTGACACGCCGGGGGCCACCCGCGGCGAGAAAGCGCCCATGACATCGTCGCGGGGCGCGTTGGCACACCACCTACGACGCCACCACGCGCGCTTTCCCAGCGCGCGGCGAGGGGCGCGGCTAGCCCGGCAGGGTGAGCACGAGGTTCTGGAACTCGTCGCCGACCACCCGCGCGGCCGGTGGCACGACCGTCGTCGTATCCGCCTGGACGATGACGAGCGGGCCGTGATGCACCTGGCCGTCGCTCACCGCCGACCTGGGCAGGATCGGGGTGTCGAACCAGGCGCCATCGAACCGGGTGCGGCCGGAGCGGGCCTGGCTCGTGGCGGGCGGCGTCGACCAGGTGAGGGGCAACTCGGCCCGTTCGACCACGCCCGCCGCCACCACGGTGACGAGGTGGACCGGTCCGTCCAGGGCGTAGCCGTAGCGCGCCCGGTGTTCCTGCTCGAAGCGCGCGAGGAGGTCGGCGGCCAACCCCGCATCGACGAGCCCAGCATCGTCCGGACCAGCATCGTCCGGACCAGCATCGTCCGGACCAGCATCGTCCGGACCAGCATGGTTCGGCCCTACATCGACGAGCCCAGCATGGTTCGGCCCGGCATGGTCCGGCCCGGCATGGTCCGGCCCGGCATGGTCCGGCCCGGCATAGTGCGGCCCGGCATAGTGCGGCCCGGCAGGGCCCGGCCCGGCATCGCCAGCGACCGGGATGGGGACACTCAACTCGTGCCCCTGTCTGGCATAACGCAGTTCACCGGTGAAGCGCACCGTCGTGACGCCGTCGTAGGGGGCCAGGGCGGTGCGCACCCGGTCGCGCAGGTCGGCCAGCACGGCCCCCAGCCGAGCGGGCAGCGCCGGGTCGATGCCGGCCGGGTCGAGCACCGCCAGGACGGTCTGGGCCTCCTCGTGGCGGGGTTTGGCCAAGACCAGGCCCAGTGCCGAGGTCACCCCGGGTCGCGGTGGGATCAGGACGGTGCGGATGCCCAGATCCCTGGCGATGTCGGCGGCATGCGCCGGCCCGCCGCCACCGAAACCGGACAACGCGCAGCTGCGCGGGTCCACCCCCTTCTCGACGGTGATCACCCGGATCTGGCGGGCCATGTTGGCGTTGATCACCCGGACGATGCCTTCGGCGGTGGTGACCACATCCAGTCCCAGCCGGGCGGCGAGGCGGCTCACCGCGGCATACGCGAGGTCGTGATCCAACGAGATGGAGCCGCCGAAGACGCCCCCGGCCGGCAGCCGACCCAGCACGAGATTGGCGTCGGTGACGGTGGGCTCCACCCCGCCCGTGCCGTAGCAGGCCGGCCCCGGCACGGCGCCCGCGGACCGCGGACCGACCTGCAGCGCGCCACCGTCGTCGACGAAGGCCACCGACCCACCGCCGGCTCCGAGGGTGTGCACGTCGATGGCCGGCAGGCGCACCGGCAAGCCCCCGATGACGGTGCTGCGGGTGGTGCGCACCTGCCCGTCGAGGGCCAGGGCGAGGTCGCAGCTCGTGCCCCCGATGTCGAGGGTGATGACGCGGGGGTGGCCGGCCTGCGCGGCGAGCTCGACCCCGCCGATCGCTCCAGCGGCCAGCCCGGACAGCACCGTGCGGGCAGGGGTCCGGGCGATCCGCCCGGCGGACATGAGCCCACCATTGGACTGCATGACATGGACTTGCCCCGGGCGCTCGCGGGCCAGGGAACTCTCCAGTCCGGCAAGGTAACTGGTCATCCGAGGCCCGACGTAGGCATTGACGACGACGGTCGAGGAGCGCTCGAACTCGCGGTACTCGCGGGCGATGTCGACCGACGCGGTGACGAAGACCCCAGGCAGTGCGGCCCGGATGGCCGCGGCGACCCGCAGCTCGGTCTGAGGGTTGCGATAGCTGTGCAGCAGGCAGACGGCCACCGCCTCGACCTGCAGCTCGGCGAGCCGGCTGGTGAGTCGCTCGAGTTCGGCATCGGTCGGGTCGAGCAGCACCGAGCCGTCCGCGGCCATCCGCTCGGCGAGCTCCACCACGAGTTCACGGGGGGTCAAGGGCGCGGGGCGCCGGGCGTCGAGGCTGAACAGCCGGGGCCGGGCCTGCCGGGCGATGAAGGGCACGTCCCGGAAGCCGGCCGTCACGACCAGGGCGGTGCGGGCGCCGCGCCGCTCCAGGACACTGTTGGTCGCCACGGTGCTGCCGTGCAGGAGCATGGCCACTTCGGCGTCACCGCACAACTGGCGCACCCCGTCCCGGACCGCCCGCCCGGGGTCGTCGGGGGTCGAGGGCACCTTCGCGCAATCGATCCGGCCGTCCGCGTCGATGCGCACGAGGTCGGTGAAGGTGCCCCCGGTGTCGGCGGCGACGATCGTCACGAGCGCCTCTTCTCGTCATCTAGCCGGTATGCCGCGTCGGCGGCCTCGGCGGACAGCAGCCCGGCTCGGCGGTCGGCCTCGAGCTGCTCCGCCGGCCGGGACCGCGCGGCTCCCCACCCGCCACCGCCGGGGGTGACGATCTCGATCCGGTCGCCGGGCTGCACCGTCAGGGTGGCCCGGCCGCCGAGCCGGGTCACCCCACCCGCGTGGTGGTGGCGCACCTGGGCTGGGGCTCCGTCGCCGCCGCCGGCGAACCCGCTGGGCCGGGAGAGGGTGCGGTCCAGGGCGATGGTCACGACGGTCGGTTCGTGGAACTCGACCGTCTTGTGGATCCCGAACCCGCCCCGGTGGGCCCCACTGCCGGCGCTGTCCGGGACCAGTGAGTAGTCGAGCACCCGCATCGGGAAAGCCTGCTCGAACACCTCGATCGGGGTGTTGAGGGTGTTGGTCATGTGCGTGTGCACCCCCGACTCGCCGTCGTATGCCGCGCCGGCCCCAGCGCCTCCCCCGTGCGTCTCGATGTAGGTGAAGTGCTCGCCGCGGGCTCTGTCGTAGCCCCCGGCGCTCAGCAGCGCCTGGGTGCCCGAGGACAGCGCGGTGACGAGGTGGGGCGCGGCGGCATACAGGGCCCGGATGAGCACGTCACAGATTCTTGTCGAAGTGATGATATTGCTTTGCACCACCGGCGCCGGATGCGTGGCGTTGAGCAGGCTGCCCTCCGGGGCGATCACCCGCAGCGGTCGCAACGAGCCGGCATTGGGGATCACGCCGGGGCGCAGGCAGGCATTGACGACATAGGCCAAGCAGGCCTGCACCGTGGCCGGCCGACAGTTCAGCGGCGCGGCGACCTGCTCGGCGGAGCCGGTGAAGTCGGCGATGACCTCGTCGCCGTGCACCTGCAGGGCCACGACGATGCGCAACGGGCCCTCAGGCCCCTCCACCTCGTCCTCGGCGTGATACACCCCGGCGGGGATCTCGCGGATGAGGGCACGCACCTCGCGTTCGGTGTGGTCGAGCAACTCGGCCATCGCCTGCTGCAACTGCCGCACCCCGCGCTCGGCGGCCAGCGCGACAACGCGTTCGTGCCCGACGTTGTTCGCGGCGACCTGGGCGAGCAGGTCACCGCGGGACACCGCGGGGGTGCGGATGTTCGCGAAGAAGAGCCGCAGGAAGTCCTCGACGAGCTCACCCTGGGCCAGCAGGCGCACCGGCGGGATCTGCAGGCCTTCCTGGTAGATCTCGGTGGAGTGCGACGGCATACTCGCCGGGACGATCCCGCCGACGTCGACGTGGTGGGCCTGGTTGGCGACGATCGCCACCACCTCGCCGTCGACGAAGACCGGCCGGGCCACGGTGATGTCGTTGAGGTGGCCGGGCCCCTCGGGATAGGGCGTGTTGACGATGTACTGATCGCCCGGGCGCATCGCCGCCGCCGGGAAGACCGCCAGGATCGTGCGCAGCACCGCCGGCATCACCCCCAGGTGCAGGGGGGTCCCCGATTCGCTCTGGGCCACCGGCTCGCCGTGCGGCAGGTAGAGCGCGCACGAACAGTCGCGTCGGTCGGTGATATTCGGCGAGTATGCCGCCCGCACCAGCCCGGCGTTCATCTCCTCGGTGACCTCTTCGAGCCGATGGCGCAGGACGGCGAACTCGATCGGGTCGATGGGCCGGTGCGGCCGGGTCTCGGTCATCGGTAAGCCGGCCCGGCGTGGTAGCGGTGGGTCGCGACGATCGGCTCACCACGCTCGAAGCGGTCCGGGTCGAAGATCCGCAACCGCCCACCGGCGGGGCCGTCGCCGAGCAGCGCGGCCGCGATGAGCCGGCCCAGCTGAGGTGCGTGTTTGAACCCGTGACCGCTGAATCCGCAGGCGGCCCACACGTCGTCGCGCCCGTGCAGTGGTCCGATGAGTGGCTGCCAGTCCGGGGAGACGTCATAGACCCCGCAGTAACCGGAGCCGAGCCCCACCGACTCCCAGCCCGGATAACGCTCGTGCAGGTATGCCGCGCAGGCCTCGAGGTAGCCCTCGTCGACCCGACGCCGGAAGGAGTCCGGATCGACCTCGTCGTGGCCGTCGATGTCTCGGCTGCTGCCGAGCAGCGCATGCGGGCCCGCCTGTGGTCGCAGGTAGAACTGGTGCACCATGTCGACGGTGATCCGCTGCGGCGCCGCAGCCGCGTCGGGGAAGGCGAGCTTGGCGATCTGGTGCCGGGTGGCGCGCACCGGCACGGCGAGGCCGAGGCCGTCGAGCAGCGCACTGCTCCAGGCGTTGGCGGCGACGACGACCCGCCGGGCACTGATCGTGCCGGTGTCCAGGGTGGCGATCACTCCGGTGCCGCTGGGGTGCTCGCGCAACTCGCGCACCGGGGTCTGACGTAGCAGGGTCGCGCCGCCCTCACGGGCCACTTCGGTGAAGGCGTGCACGACCAGGCTCGGCTCGGCATAGCCCGCCTCGTCTTCGCAGATCGCTCCGGCACAATCGGGCACGGCGGCATCCGGGAGCAGTTCGCCGACCCGCGCCGGATCGACGAGATAGGTCGAGAGCCCACTGTCCTGCTGCATCGCGACGTTGGCGTGCGCGGCAGCGGCGTCGCGGGGGCCGAAGAGTGCCAGGTAGCCGGTCTGGCGGAAGCCGGCGGTCCGGCCGTAGATCGCCTCGAAGTCCTGGAAGATGCGCAGCGCGTCGCGGGCCAGGCCGGCGAGCGCCGGGTGGCCGTAGTTGCCGCGGATGCTCGCGCTCGACTGCGCGGTGGTGCCCTCGCCGAAGTTGCCCTTGTCGACGACAACGGTCGACTCCGCGGCACCGGCCAGCGCGAGATGGGCAGCAATGCTCATGCCGATGCACCCGCCACCGACGACAAGCGTGTGGCATTCGGTCGGTCGTGCGCTCACAGCCGTCCTTCCGCTGATGTGGTGGGCTCTCGCAGCCCGAGCAGGTCACCCAGCCGCTCCCCCTGCTCGATCCGGGCTCGGATGGTCGCCTCCTGCGCCTCGCGCCGGCGGGCCGCCCCCAGGACTTCGTCGATGTCGGTGGCCGGCACGACGACGACCCCGTCGGCATCCCCGACGACGAGATCGCCGGGGCGGATCAGCACACCGCCGCAGGTGATCGGGGTGCCGACGAGGCCCGGCAGCTTCTTCGTCGTGCCCCGCACGCACCGGCCGCGTGCGAAGACGGGGAAGCCGAGGGCGCGGATGGCCGCGCTGTCCCGGATGGCGCCGTCGATGACCAGCCCGCCCAATCCCGCAGCGATCGCGTCGTGCGCCAGCAGGTCACCCCACGGCCCGTAGCTCGTGTCGCCGTGATAGTCGACGACCAGCACGCTGCCGACCGGGGCCTCGAGCACGGCCCGGTGAATGGCGAGGTTGTCGCCGGGCTCGCACTGGGCGGTGCAGGCCGGCCCGGCGACCCAACTCGACGGATCGATGGGGCGGATCGCCGGGTCGAGGATGGTGTCCATCCCGGACGCCTCATGGATGCTCGCCACCCCGATGCGCTGCGCGCGCAGCCAGGCCAGCCCAGTCTCCGCGGCGGTCATCGGGCGGCCCACCGGATCGCCCGGCCGAGGCGGGAGAGGGCCTCGTCGAGCTCGCCCGGGTCTCCGGAGAAGGACAGGCGCAGGTGCCCAGCGCCGGCTGGTCCGTATTCACTGCCGGACCGCACCCGCACCCCCTCCTGCGCGCAGCGGGCGACCACCTCGTCGTCGGTGCGCTCCGACTCCGGGCGCACGAAGCAGTAGAAACCTCCGGCGGGCGAGGTGAGCCGCACCGGGAGCGCCTCGAGGTGCGCCACCATGCGGTCGCGAGACGCCCTGAGCTGGGCCCGCATCGTCCGGATGACCTGCGGGTCCAGGCCCATCGCGTGGCACCCAGCGTCCTGGACGGTGGTGTTGAGGGCTCCGTTGATCGTGCGGTGGATGATCCCGATCTGGGCGGCGACCGTCTCGTCGGCGATCACATAGCCCAGGCGCCAGCCCGTCATGGCGAAGGTCTTGGAGAAGGTGCGCACCACGACGACCGACTCCAGCCCGGCCGCGCTGACGGCACTCTCGAAAGGGCCGTCGAAGACGATGTCGCGGTAGGCCTCATCGACGACGAGCGTGGCGCCGTGCCGCCGGGCCGCTTCGGCCACGACCGCCACGGCTGGCCCGTCCAGCACGTGACCGGTCGGGTTGTTGGGGTTGCACAGCACGACGAGCCGGGCTCCGGGCAGCGCCGCGAGCAGGGGCTCCAGGTCAGCGCCGCCGGACTCTCCGGCCGGTGGGTATGCCGCGACCCAGTCGATTTCGCCACCGACCATGGCCACGAGGTCGGCATACAGCGAATACGTGGGCCCGGCCAGGACGACGCGATCCCCGGGCTCCACGAGGGCGATGACCGTGGCCGCGAGCGCCGCGCTGGCCCCGTGGGTGACGACGATGTTCGCGGCGTCCACCGGGCGCCCGGATTGGGCGGTCACCTGCGCGGCGATCGCACTGAGCAGCGGCGGGTAGCCGGCCAGGGGGGCGTAGTGGGTGCGGCCGCGGCGCAACGAGGTCATCGCGGAGTCGACGATCGGCCAGGGGGTGGCCGCGTGGTACTCGCCGAGCATGAGGGACAACAGGCCTGTTTCGACGGCTCCGAGGCCAGCCGGGCGCCGGGACACGGCGCTCACGCGTGCCGCTGCCAGGCCGAGCATCCGCTCCCCCAATGTGAGAGTTGTGTGAGAGTTATGTGAGAGTCAACTCTTACATGTCACGCCAAGGATGCTCTGTGTCATACTTTCTTGTCAACGGCCCTTGGGTCTTATCTGACAGTCGACTCTTGCTTGCTCCCCCGGGGCGGTGACCGTGCGCAATGGAGGGTGGGGACGATGAACACCTCGACCAGGCGCCGCAGACGGGATGCCCAGCACAACGAGCAACGGCTGCTCGACGCCGCCGGGCAGTTGCTCGCGAAGACACCTGCGGCCGTGACCATGCCGGCCGTCGCCGAGGCCGCCGGGGTGAGCATCGCGACGGCATACCGGTTCTTCCCGACCTTCGAGGACCTGCACACCGCCTTCCTCACCAGGGTCGTGCTCGAACTGCGCGACTTCAGTCACGATTGCCCAAAGACCGGGGCGGCCCTCTTCGACGAGGTAGCGCGTGAGTGGATCGCCCTGGTCGGTCGATACGGGCCGGCAATGGTGCAATTACGTTCCCGCCGAGGCGTTCTCGAGCGACTCGACGAAGACGACGCGGTGATCCGGTCGGTGCGCGACGCGTGGGAGCGGCCGTTGAAGTCACTGTTGCGCGCCCACGGGCTGTCCGATGCCGAGTTCCCGATGGTGCTGCTGCTCTACAACCAGCTCTTCGACCCACGCGAGATCGTCGACCTGTCCCGCCATGGCTTGGATGCGGCGACGATCCAGCGCCGGCTGACGGCCGCGCTCATCGGCGCCCTGCGCGGGTGGATCGGCAGCGGTGCCGGGGCCCGCCCCACGCCGGATGCCACACGCTCCCGGTGAGGCGAACGGGTGGTGGGCATCGTCGGGACGGCCGCCTTGTGCTGCCGGACCTGCTCGGCGTCAGCGTTCGATGTCCAGTGGACTTGGGCGCCAGTGGTATCGGCGAGCAGGATGCGGTCGCCGTCGGCGGTGGAGGTGGCGATCCGCCCTATCGGCCGCGCACGGCCGGCGGCAGCCGGGAGGAAGCCGCCTCGGGCCAGTCGGCCGGGTCGGCACCCAGTCGGGCCAACTGACGCACCTGCTCGCGCGACCACGCCGAGACCTCGAGGGCGCCGGCCAGCACCCGGTCTCGGTAGTCCGCCCACGGGATCCATTCGACGCTCGCCACCTCCTGCGGATCCGGTTGCAGGAGTGGGTTGTCCGGCACGGTTGCGAGGAAGACCGGGCAGAGCTCGTGCTCGACGATGCCGCCCATCTCGGCCCGGTAGGAGAAGTCGGGCAGCACCAGGCGCAGTGCGTCGGGGGTGAGCTCCAGCCCGAGCTCGGCCTTGGCGCGGCGGACCACCGCCTCGGGCAGTGACTCGCCAGGGCTCGGGTGGCCGCAGACCGAGTTGGTCAGCACGCCCGGAAAGGTGCGCTTGGTGGGGGCCCGCCGCGAGACCAGCAGCCGGCCCTGGGCGTCGAGGACGTAGCAGGAGAAGGCCAGGTGGCGGGGGGTGTCGGCGGTGTGTACGTCGGCCTTGCGGGCGGTGCCTATCGCCGCCCCGGCCGCGTCGAGCAGCACGACCAGCTCGTCGGGCGGGTCGGGGGCTGGCGACATCTGGTCAGGGTAGTCGCATCCGCCCACCCTCCGGCGTCGGCAGCGAGCCCGCTGCGGCAGCCCGAGTGAGCGCCCGTGCGCGATCGAGCAGCAAAGAGAAGGCGTGGCGGACGACGACGGTCCAGACTTGCTGCTCATGGTGGGCCGCCGCCAGCGATCCCGTGGCCTCTGGTGCTGGTGCTGGTGCTGGCGCTTGGCCTCCCCGCCCTCCCGCAGCCAGCTATCCCGCATCCCGGTGCCAGCTCGCGGCGCCGGCTCGCGGCTTCCTTCCGATCGACTTAATTAGTATGCTTGATTCCATGTTAAATGAGGCACCGCGGCTCCACCTCGACGCCCGCCCGAGCGAGATGCCGATGCCCCCCGAATCGACCGACTCGACCGGGGGCGCAAGTGGCGCCCGCCTTCCCGACCAACTGGAGCCCGGCGCGGCGGTCCGGGTGAAGCGGATCTACGACCCGTGGTCGGAGGCCGACGGCGTCCGCATCCTCGTCGATCGGCGCTGGCCACGCGGCGGGGCCAAGGCGCGCCGCGGTCACGACCTCTGGCTGCCTGAGGTCGCACCCTCGCCTCGCCTACGGGACTGGTTCGCCCACCGGCCCGAGCGGTACGAGAGCTTCGCGCACCAGTATCGGGTCGAACTCACCAAGAACCCCGCCCTTGCGCAGCTGCTCGAGCTGACCCGTCGCCACGGCATCCTCACCCTGCTCACCGCCGCCCGCGAGCCGGACCGTTCGCACGTCGCCGTGCTGCAGCGTGTCGTGGCGCACCTGCTGGCCCAGTTGCCCTCGCCGGCCGCCCGCTGATGTGCTCCTACTGCGGCTGCGAGTCGATCACCGTCATCGGCGCCTTCATGGCCGAGCACGTCGATATCGTCAATGCGACGACTGCGCTGCGCCACGCGCGTGAGCGCCAGGATCGGCCGGCGGCGGGCGTGGCGGCGGCACAGCTGGCGACCCTGCTCGGCCCGCATACCCAGCGCGAGGAGGTCGGCCTGTTCCGGGTGCTCGCCCGGCAGGACGAGTTCGGGCCCGAGATCGCATCCTTGTGTGCCGAGCACTCGATGTTGGAGGCCCACCTGGCGGCCATCGTCGCGGGCGGCCTCGGCGTCGTGGACCCGCTCATCGCCGCCCTGCGTGACCACATCCACCGGGAGGAGAACGGCCTCTTCCCTGCCGCCGCCATCGCCCTTTCCGGTGCGGACTGGGCCGAGGTCGAGGACATCACCCCACCGGGGCAGCCACCGGAGTAGGGGGCGCGCCGGTGACCGCGCGCCGAGAAAGCGCCCATGAGGGCGCGGGAGGGCGTGCCCCAACACCACCCCCGGCGCTTTCATGCGCGCTACCACGCCGCGACGCCCCTGACCAGCTCCCGGCGCTCCGGTGGGGCGCGCCAACAACCCCCCGGCACCCTCGACCGCGCGCCGAGAAAGCGCCCATGAGGGCGCGGGAGGGCGTGCCACAACACCACCCCCGGCGCTTTCATGCGCGCTCCTGCCACGCCGCGACGACCGCTGACCAGCTCCCGGCGCTCCGGTGGGGCGCGCCAACAACCCCCTGGCACCCTCGACCGCGCGCCGAGAAAGCGCCCATGAGGGCGCGGGAGGGCGTGCCCCAACACCACCCCCGGCGCTTTCATGGGCGCTGTCACACCGCGTCACCCCCGACGCCGCTCTTGAGGCCCCCTGGCGCCCGCCGACGCCCCGCCGACCCCTCCGGACCTTCCCTCCGGCCCACTCCCCTGCGCTCCCCGGGCGCTGCGTTGACGTCCAGTTGAGATTATGCGATTCTTCGCATGTGCGAATGACCGTAAACGGAGTTCCGGTCTACCAAGCCAAGGCGGAGCTCTTCAAATCGCTGGGTCACCCGGTGCGCATCCGGGTGCTCGAGCTGCTCGCCGAGCGCGAGCATGCGGTCCACGAGCTGTTGGAGCAGATCGAGGTCGAGCAGTCCGGGCTCTCCCAGCACCTGGCCGTGTTGCGGCGCACCGGGCTGGTGCGCCAACAGCGGGTCAGCGGCCAGGTGGTCTATTCGTTGATAGGGGTCGAGGCGGTGGGCCTGCTGACCTCGGCCCGCCGGCTGCTGCGGGAGCTCGTCGACGAAGGCCAGACCCTCCGTGCCTCGCTCGACAGCGACCTCACCCACGCCATCAGCACCAGCAGCACCACCGACAGCAACCCCAGCGGCACCGACACCGACAGCAACCCCAGCGGCACCGACACCGACAGCAACCCCGGCGGCACCGACGCTGGCACCGACACCGGCAGCGACTCCGGCAACGACAGCGACTCCGGCACCGACAGCGACTCCGGCACCGACACCGGCAGCGACAGCACCGGCACCGACACCGGCAGCGACGCCAACCTCGACAACGACGTCGCGCCCGACACTCCCACGCAGCGACCGGTGACCCGGTGAACCCCCTCAAGCTGGCTCGACGGATCCTGGCCGGCGGCCGGGCCGCCGAGCCCGCCCCAGAATGCCCGGCCCCCAACGACGTGGGCCGGGTGTTCGGCGGCAGTGTGCAGGTCCGCCATGTCGATGCCGGGTCGTGCAATGGCTGCGAGATCGAGGTGGGTGCCGCCTTCGGCCCGGTCTACGACGCCGAGCGCTACGGTGCCCGGCTGGTCGCCTCACCCCGGCACGCGGACGTCGTGCTCGTCACCGGGGTGGTGACGCACAACATGGCCGAGCCGCTACGACGCACGGTCGAGGCGACCCCACTCCCCCGCGTGGTGCTGGCCGTCGGGGACTGCGCGAGGGACTGCGGCATACTGCGCGGCGGTTTCGGAGTGCGTGGGGCGGTCGGTGAGATCGTCGACGTCGACCTCGAGGTGCCCGGCTGCCCACCTGAGCCGGCGACGATCGTAAAGGCCCTCCGCGGAGTGACCGGACGATGACCCCGTTCACCATGGGCCTGCTCGGTCAGGCCCTCGCCGCGCTGGTCACCATCGTCGGCGCGACGCTGACGCCGCCCGGCCGCTCGCGCAATGTCGTGGCCGGTGCCGCGGCGATGCTGCTCGGCGGCCTGGGCTGCCTGACCGGCGCCGCCGCCCTGACCGGCGCCACCGATCGGCTCGCCCTCGCGACCCCCCTGGCCGGTATGCCGCTCACCTGGGCCGCCACGCCCCTGGGCGGCACCTTCAGTGTGGTGGCTGGCGCGGTCGCGGTCCTCGCGGCGCTCTACGGCATCGGCTACGCGCACGGTCCGGCCGGCTCACGCACCGCCTGGTCGGCGGTGGCCGTCTTCGTCCTCGGGATGCAGCTGGTCCCAGCCGCCGGTGATGTGGTGACCTTCCTCGTCGCCTGGGAGCTCATGGCCATCGGCTCGACCGTGCTCGTGCTGGCCGAGCAGGGGGCCCGCCCCGGGGTGCGGCCAGCCGGACTCTGGTATGCCGCGATGACCCACCTGAGCTTCCTGCTCGTCGGCGCCGGCCTCGCGGTCCTCGCCGCCGAGGCCGGGTCGACGTCCTTCGAGGCCATCGCCGCCGCAACCCGCGCCGCAACCCGCGCCGGGATCGCCCCGTCGACCGCCCTGTCGGTGGGCTTCGTCCTGGCGGTGCTGGGCTTCGCGACCAAGTCCGGCGCAGTGCCGCTGCACGTCTGGCTGCCCCGGGCCCATCCGGAGGCACCGAGCCACGTGTCGGCGCTGATGAGCGCGGCGATGGTGAAGCTGGGCATCTACGGGGTGCTGCTGCTGGCCATCACCTTGGCGCCCGGCGGGCCGCCGTGGTGGGCACTCGTGGTGCTCGCGCTCGGGGTGCCGAGCGCCCTCTACGGGATCCTCCAGGCATTGGTGGCCAGCGACCTCAAACGTCTGCTGGCCTATTCGACGAGCGAGAACGTCGGTCTCATCCTCATCGCGATCTCGGTGGCCATGCTCACCCGGCTGACGCGCCCGGGAGTGGCGGCGACCGCGCTCGTCGCCGCGCTGCTGCTCACGATCAGCCATGCCGCGTTCAAGACGACGCTCTTCCTCGGCGCCGGGTCCATCCTGCACGCCACTGGCGAGCGTGACCTCGATCGGATGGGCGGGTTGGCGGTCCGGATGCCGGTCACGACCTTCGCCCTCGCGGTGGGCTGCCTGGGCGCGGCCGCACTCCCGGTGACCTCTGGCTTCGTCGCCGAGTGGAGCCTGTTGCAGGCCCTCATCCACGCCGACGCCCGCACCGACCGGCTGACCACGGCGCTGCTGCCGCTCGTCATGGGCGTGGTGGCCCTCACCGCCGGACTCGCGCTGCTCACCTTCACCAAGGCCTTCGGGATCGCCACCCTGGCCCGACCCCGCACCCCCGGCGCCGAGGCCGCCACCGAGACCGCCCGCACCATGCAGGTCGCCCAGGTGTTGGCCGCCGCGTCGGTGCTCGCCATCGGCCTGGCCCCGGGCCTGGTCATGGCCGGCCTGCGCACCGCCCTGCCCACCGGCGCGACGGCCAGCACCGAGCTCGGCGCGAGCCTGGCCCTGCCGGGGGTGAGCGCCACCCTCGACCCGATCGCCCTCACCGGGCTCACCCTCGCCCTCGCCCTCCCCCTCGTCGCGATCACCCTCGTTCTGGCCCGTCGCCGGCCGCGCCGGCGGGTGGAGCTGGGGTGGGGCTGTGGCGGGGTGCGCACCAGCCCTCGGATGCAATACACCGCCACCTCGTATGCCGAGCCGCTGGTCCGCGTCTTCGAGGACGCCCTCTCCCCGAGCCGGGACGTGGCCGTCAGCCACGCCGCGGGGTCGCGGCATACGGTCCGGGCGATGGCCTTCTCGCAACGCGTCGTCGACGTCGTCGAGGCCCGGGCCTACGCCCCGGCGTTGCGACTGGCGACCCGGGTCGGTGATTGGGCCCGGACGGTGCAGAACGGCAGCCTGCACCGCTATCTCGCGTTCTCGTTCGCCGCCCTGCTGCTCGTGCTGCTCGGAGTACTGCGATGAACCCCACGATCACCATGGACGCCGCGATGGCAATCGACCCCACGGTGGCCGCGATCATCGCGATCGCCGTGCAGACCACCCTCGCCATCGCGGTCGCGCCGGTCGTCGTCGGGGTGACCCGACAGGTCCGGGCTCGACTCGAGGGGCGAGCCGGCGCCGGTATCTGGCAGCCGTGGCGCGACCTGCGCAAACTCGCCCGCAAGACGCCGCTGACCGCCGACGGGGTGATCCTCGCCAGCGCGCTGCCGGTGGCGCTCATGGCGGTCAGTGTGCTGCTCATCGCCGTCGTGCCACTGGTCACCGCGGTGACCCTGCCCGCGGTGCCCGACGACCTGTTCGTCGTCGTCTCGGTGCTGCTGCTCGGCTCGATCCTCGTGGCCCTCATCGGTCTTGATGCCGGCACCGCCTTCGGCGGGATGGGCTCCAGCCGCCACATGATGGTCGCCGCCCTTGTCGAGCCCACCGTGCTCGTCGCCGTTTACGCCCTGTCCATCCCGGTCGGTGCCTCGACCCTGGCCACCATCCTGTCGGCCCGGATGAGCTACCCCGCCTCGATCGTCAGCCCGGTCAGCGCCTTGGCCCTCGTCGCCCTGCTCATCGCGGTGATCGCCGAGACCGGGCGTCTGCCGGTCGACAACCCGAGCACCCACCTGGAGCTGACCATGATCCACGAGGCCATGGTCCTGGAGGCCTCCGGACGCGACCTCGGCTGGATCGAGCTCGCGTCCTGGCTGCGCCTGACCGGACTGCTCGGCCTGCTGGCCAATCTCGCGGCCCCCTGGGGCATCGCCGAACAGATCACCCCCGCTGGCGTGGCCCTCGGCGCGGTCGCGGTGACCGGCAAGGTCGTCCTGCTGGCTGCCGCCGTGGCCGCGGTCGAGGTCTTCCTGGCCAAGGTGCGCCTGTTCCGGGTGCCCGAGCTCATGGCCGGTTCGTTCGTGCTGGCCTTCCTGGCCGTGACCGCCTCCTATCTGACGGTGTGACCCGATGGCTGACCAGATGATCCTCACCGCGCTCACCCCCGGACCGTTGGCGGTCCAACTGCTGGCCACCGCCACCGGGGCCCTGCTGCTGACCGCCGTGCTGTTGTTGTGGCGACGCTCGATCAGCGGCGCCGCCGGCCTGCTGGCCGTCCAGGGGCTCGCTCTCGCCGGCCTCTCCCTGGTCGCCGCCGCTCAAGGCGAACCGCACTTGTATGCCGCGGCCGCCCTCCTCACGCTCGTCAAGGCCGTCGTCATCCCCGTGCTCGTGCTGCGCACCGCCCGCGCCGTGCACGCCGGCGTCGAGGCCACCCCGGTGGTCAACCCGACCACCGGCATGCTGCTGGCCGCGCTGCTGACCACCGTCGCCTTCCTTGTCGCCCGGCCGCTCGTCGCCGACAGCGCCAGCGGCACCGCCGCGGCGGTCCCGGTCGGCATCGCCGTCGTGCTCATCGGCTTCCTCGAGCTCGCGACCCGGCGCCAGGCCCTGGCCCAGATCATCGGCTTCGTCATGGTCGACAACGGCATCGGCGCCACCGCGGTGCTCGCCTCGGGCGGCCTGCCGG
>RRZT010253686.1_pt1 | contig 42751 bp, 58 predicted proteins | sample 2165551 | NCBI WGS metagenome assembly RRZT01 (sample SAMN10456910, study PRJNA506462) | wastewater metagenome | biome: wastewater; feature: sludge; material: wastewater sludge; isolation source: wastewater sludge with Escherichia coli K12::gfp cells carrying plasmid... | place: USA: Moscow, Idaho... | reverse complement strand
GTGCGGTGGAGTCGGCGACGCACCGCTGGACGGTGGAATCGGCGATGCACCGCTGGACGTGGGCGACGTGGGAACGTGCGCTGTCGCGCACGCTGCACCGCTAGAAAGTGGAGGGTGTGCTTCGGGCGAAGTTCCTGAACAGCCTCATTGCGTCCACCGCCACCTGACTGCGTGGGGGTCAGGGGGAACTGCACCCTGTTAATTTATTTGTGCAACACACCCGTCTGATGAACTGGTGCCTATACATGTGCTAATACTTTTAACACGTGAGGACTTATGGCATCGAAACATCAACTTGCTAAGGTAGTGATTTGCTTGGGATTGGCCTTTTTAGGCGTGACTGCGGCACATGCTGAATATCGCTATCGGCACCCTGCGTCTGGGCTGACAGAAGCCCTAAAAGCCCCTTCAGCTCCACCTCAGCTTAAGGATTTTGGCAGTTATCGTGGTTGGGAAGACGGCACTTACGCCGCTAGCTGTCTTTCATATTTGAATGGAGACTCGACACACTCCTACGGGGGTGCCACGGGCTCTGGGGTTTATCGCATCAACTTGAATGGCGCTCCCACGTCGGTCTACTGTGACATGGAGTTCGAAGGCGGCGGCTGGACGCTTGTGCGTAGGACTAAAGCAGGCACTGCGTGGTTTCCCCTTAGCGACAACCTAGCGGGGAGCAGCTATGGCACTTATGTAGCAGACCCTGTTGCGAATGCAACTTTTTCCCTGGCCTATTCGGGGTTATCCTTCTCAGAGTTTTCCTTTAAGACGGGAGATGCCGCCAAATGGTTAATCGTGAATAAGGGGCAGGTTTCTATCGTAGGTGATTGTTCTACTCGAGCGCATACCATTAAGAAGTCCCACGTATCGAGCACGCCTTACGCGGTGGCTTGGTGTAACCGGACTATTAGGGCAGAAGACCCTTGGATTAGCGTGTATGACCACATAACGGCCGAGTCTGACACGCACTCCATGCTGTATGGCGAAAACGGCTGGGCAACAAATTGGACTAAATGGCTTAGCACACGGAATGGCGCGAACGTCTGGGTTCGCTGACTACGTGCTAACAAAAAGGGCAGCTACTCTTCTCAGGTAGCGGCCCTTAGTGTTGGTGCCCCCGAGGGGATTGAACCCTCGGTGAGAGCTTTCGCTCTAAGGTATTTAGAGTACCTTGCCATCGACCACTAGGCGACTAGGAGATGAAACCTATTTACGGCCAATGCCGACTGGGGTGGTCACCGGGGCTGATTCCGGCTTACGGCGATGCTTGTTACCTCTTTTGAAGCCGCCTACCCGGCGGCACGGCACAGGGAACTCGTTCAGGCTCTACCGTTTCCACATCTAGCGCATCAACCTGCGCACTCACCACCCCAATCGACACTGCTAATACTTATTTGGGCAGGTGCCGGAGCTGCGTCCCGGCTTACCATGCAGTACAGACAGGTGCGGCAGCTCTCCCGCCCCGCTGCGAATGGCTAGTTTTCTGCTTATTACCTAGCGTATCAGCCTACGCATCCCCTGCCCAAATAACCACTACACACCGAGGTTTTCGGCTACCTCGGTGCATTCCTTAACTATACGCCACAACAAAATTCACGTCAAGTAAAACTGTCAGGCTTGTCAGTAGGCCCTCACCTGACCGGTGGCCAGCTCGAGATACCAGGCCGCCGCGTTGTGGCCATTCGGTTTGCAGATGTCCGCCTCAGCCTCTTCGTCGAATAGGACCTGGACCGACTGCAGATAGGCCACCGTTTCAGCCACAGGGCGATACCCCGGCTGGCCGTAATGGTCGGCGTGCTGGAAAGCCAGGTAGTGAAACTCGATACCGGCCCGAACCGCAGCTTCCACCACTTCACGGCTCAGCCTGCCATTCCACTCGAACGCCTGAAACAGCGTGTGCAGCAACGGTCGGAAAGTGTTTCCGAAGTCGTTGTCACCAAAAACCAAGGCAATCGTTCGCATCATGTTGTCCTGTTAACTCGCCCATCGCATTTGGGAGGCCAGTCCCGGTTGCCTCAGAATGCCTGCTCCAGGCGGGGAGCGTTGCCGCGGCGGCTTCCAGCCTATGCGGTCTCTTGCCACCTGACCAGCAGAGCATTCTCGCTGTCTTGGAGCTGGAAAGACCCCTTCAACACCAGGTGCCCGTAAGCCCACCGGACTGGCCTTTCAAATGAGAAAGCCGAAAAGGGGGCCGGCGCTGAACTCCGGCACGGACTCGTAGATTTGCCAGCCTACCTACCGTAGAGGGCGGCTGCCCTCGCGCACCAGCATGCGCACTCCCCTTTCCAGCAACCCTTACCGCGAAGCCCCGGCCGCCGCGATAGACTGCCGAAGGGCTTCTTCGTCGGTAGTCTGCCAGCTACCTGGCAAGGCCCCGTCATATTCCAGATATTCCATGACCGACATGCCCTGGCACAGGGTCGTCTTGAGCAGCCATTCCCGAGCCTGCTGGGCCGCATCGCCACCCTTCAGCAGGGCAAACATCAGCACCCGCTTTTCCATCCCGCGCATCTCATGGCGCAGCACGTCCGACACTGCCTCGAAGTCCTGGTATTCCGCACTGTGACGCTCACGGCCCTGGGGCGTGTTGTGCAGCATGCTGCCCAGGCACATCCAGACAATCCAGCGCTGCTGGGCGCGCCGCAGGTTCATCCAGGCCATCTCGAGGGCACCCTCCACCGAAGGCTCGGCCTTCGTATAAGGGACCACTTCGCCGTAGCGCTGCTTGATGATGTCGTCTTCCTCTTCCCAACGCGTGACGCTAGTCGGGGTTATCACTTCCTTGAGGAACATCTTGCTGTTCGCGTCGAACTCGACCAGGTAATCCTTTAGCAGGCGTTCGCGCAGTGCGGCCTCGGCCAGCTTCTCGGTTACGCCGTGGGCCATCGACTCGGCAAGGGTTGCTTGAATCGCGCTGACCACTGGGGCGCTATGCACCCCCGATGACGGAAACCCGAACTTCTCCAGGCCGCGGCTCACGAAGTAGGCCAGTTCCTTCACCAACTGGAACTTCACCCGGGCATCGGAAGCCGAGGTGCGAACGTTGCTGAATCCGTTACTCATGCTACTTCTCTCCTTAAGCGGGTTGCTCACCAGCGGAAACCGCAGGGCCAATCTTCACCTCGTTCGGATACCGCGTTTCAAGCATCTCATAAAACTCCTGGGTGAGCGTAAGCGCTTCGTCAAAACCGAAGCTGGCCGAGTGCTCCAAGGCATGCCCCATCAACATGGTCATCTGATAGGCAACCCCTGGGAGTCGGGTGAACCGCGAGACATAGTAGCCCCGTGCGTCCGCACCCGCCGCTGCCTGAAGCACCGCCTGCTGCTCGTAATCCAGCTTGATGGTCTTGCCGGTGACCGCCTTGTACTGGTGGATAAAGGCAGAGAAGGCCATACCAAACGCCTCAGGGTAGCTCGCCTTGCACCGGTCAAAGAACTTGGGGGCCAGGGTCAGAATCGGGTTCGCCCCGCTCTTGTTACGAATGGTATGCGTCTTCATGTCAGCCCCGTGCGGCAATCAGCTGCTCAGGTCCGGCAACCCATTGGCCGTTCTGGTAATCCAGAATGCCGGCGTAGACCGCTTCTTCGGTTTCCGCAGGCATTCGATAACCCGGGCAGTCGCTCGGGAGCGAGCCCTCCCCGCCATTGCACACCATGCAGTGAGCCAGGCCGTCTTCGCGGTCGTGCAGTTTGTGTTCCATTACGGACTCCTGAATCAGATAACGTCTCGGGGTTTGGCCACGACCACCAGCTCAGCCGGAACCGCAGCACGCACGGCAATTTCGAAAGCATTGCGCGTGTCGACCATCCACTGATGGACCTGCTCGAGCGTCATGCCCCGCTCCTTCGCAAAGTCCAACTTGCGCGGCAGACTCGTCAGCGAAGAACGAGCCACTTCCTCACGGCAGATGGCCAGGAACGGTGCGGGCAGCGGATAGGACGGAACAGACATGATGAGTCTCTCAAGAAAGGTTTGCTTACTTGAGTTAATTATACACCAAATCCGTCGTTTGGCAATACGCGGCCTGAAATTAGCCGCGGTGAGCTATCAGGGCTGCTCGTCGTCGAGGCTCTCTTGGAAAAGGGCTTCGATTTCTGCCGGCGAGGCGTATCCGTAGGTGGTCGCCATCGCGAGGGCGCGCTCCCGAATCTCCTCGGGCTCCTGGTCATACCGGGTATCGACGGCTTCAGAAAACTTGGCCACGAACCGCTCATAGGATTGCCCGCACCCCTGGTTGGCGGTTTCCGCCATGGCGAGCAGGTCCGCCGCGATAGCTGCGTCAGCTGCTACGCGTCGTTGGAATTCCGTCAGGACAGGGGTTGCGTTCATACTAAGTCCGAAAGGCCTGCAAGCAGGGCCAGGTTATGGTTATCAAAAGGGCTGCGTAATCACGCGACCTGGGAGCACATTGGCCCCCACGTTCACCTATAGCAACGTTCAGCGCACGGGCTTCAATGCGCGAACCGCCGGGGACACGTTGTTGTCGGGCCCGAGCCGCTGGTCCACCACGGAAGCGGCGGTCTCTACCGCATGGTCCATCGCCGCCCGCAGCGCCTGGAAAGCGACTTGCGCATACATCGGGTTGAGGGTGGCCTTTTGCTGCTGCATCACGAAGGGCTCGCCCTGCTTGGCGCGAAGCTCGGCGATTCGACGCTGTGCCACGCCAATCTTGGCTTCCTCCGCCGCAATGAGGGCCTCCAGGTCGTTGGCCTTGTTCCACGCAGATTCCAGTTCAGCCTGGCTGGGCTGCCCGATGGAGCCCGTTTCTACGGTATGGCCACAGTGGCGACATTTACCTTTGCAGGCAAAATAGTAGCCACCGCTTTGGCTGGAAATTTCGATGTCCCGGCTGCCGCAAACGTGGCAGGGGCTCAGGGTAGAAGCCGACATGGGCATTCCTTTTGTGTTGAGTTATTCCGGTGTCGAGGCCAAGGCCCACAACGGCTTCAGGGCCTCACCTGCAGCCAGGCGGAGGTCCGAGATTCTTGCTTGCAGTGCCAGATACTCCTCGCGCGGGAGGCCCTGCTCTTGAAAGTGCCACTCCAGGTGGCGAGCGGCGTCATCGATGGCGAACTGTGCGCACCGCAAGGCACCCCCCGCCCCCGCTTGGCGAAGTGAAATGGAGGCCGGCGCTTGGTCGCCCGGTTTTTCTTGGGAGCTCATCTCAGGCCTTTCTTTGCAGTTCGTCCAGGGCGGCGTAAAGCCGATTGACGGCATCCTGAACCGAGGCCCGGGTCCGGTTGAGCTCGGTCGGCTTGGTCGGCCGGCTGTCATCGAAATAGTCCACCGCAGCTTCATGCCACTCAGCCAGGCGACGGAACAGTTCTTCCCGAGAAACGGGGCGCGGGGTGGGTTGGCCGGCGGCACCCCCGATAGAGTTACTGAAGGCCCGGGCATCCATCACCGAACGTTGATACCAATCCGGGGCCAGCATATCCAGGTATCGCTCAGTCAGCGCCGCAATCTTGGGGTCATGCCCCATGTTGTTGGAGTCGGCCTTAATGGAGACCTGCAGCCGGCGAAGCTGTTCCTCCACCGGCCACATTTGGCGAAGCCGTCGGGCCTTCCGCCAGGCTTGAAAGCGCTTCATCATGCTTGAGTCCCCTTTTTCTTGGCTACCCGCTTCGGGGAGACCGGTTGTTCGAGCGTAGCCAGGATTTTTTGAAGACCCCGCTTGAGGTTTCCTTTACCCAGCGCGGCCGCAATGCGATGCACCTCCGCCAGCTCTTTCGGGGCCTGGTTGCCCATGGCGCCCGAGGGGTAGCCGGCCACAGGGGCCCGGCTAACGCTGCGATAGCTGGCATCCTGAAGGCCAAACGCGTTGATGTCCTGGTCACGCACGCCGACCGTCCGCCGCAGGTCTTCCAGCGACCGAATAGCCGCCAGGGCATACGGTTTCAGCGGGTCATCCTCGGCCCAGGTTGCGATGTCCGGAGTCCGCATGTGGTAGTCCGGTAGTGGCTCGATAAGCGCGTAGTCTTCCCGAAGCGCCTTATGGAAATCGACGGTGCGCTGCGTCACCTGCAGCATTTCTGAGTCAGAGGCCCCATAGGGATAAGCGAGAAGACACTCACGCCAACTCGTGGCCAGGCTAGCCCCACCCGGGACGGCCAACACGCGGTTGTAGTACGCCACCCACTCATCCATCCAGTCCGGCAGGCCTTCGGCTTCTTTCCAGTCCATAGCGCGATTGAACCAGGCCGTGCGCGCCTGCTGGTCATACGCCCGGATAGTGCGGGGCAGCTCAACCGGCACGATAAATTGGAAGGTCAGGTCGGTGTGGCTGCCCACCGAGGGCACCACGCGCAGGAGCATGTCATCAAGCGGCGTGTTCAGGATGTAGCAGGCCAGTTCTTTGTAGTCATCCCAGCCATGGTTAGGGTAACCAAAGCGCCGGAAGCAGTAGGCCAGCAGATGACCGTAGTTCGTCTCCGGCCCGCACACCGACTCCAGAATGGCATCGGAGAACGGATTGGTGCCCTCAACGTAGGCCCCAAAGGACAAGCTGACATACGTGATGCCCGGCTTCAGCGAAGCGAGCTTCAGAGAAAAACGTTTGGTCATGGCACGACACCCGCAGCGGGCGCCTCGAAGTGATTTATTTAATTATACGCCACGTTACTTTGTATTGCAAATTTCTTGCCGAAGGGCTACCCGCACGGGGCCTTTGCACGGGCTATTTTGGCCGGGTCGGCGCATGCAGCCACACTCAATACAGGCCATGCCGGGGTGTTGCAGCCGCAGCTTGGTGAGCGGTGCGAAGGTGTGTCCGTTTTCGTCGACCACCTCGTCTTTGGTCAGCCCGTAGCGCTTGAGCTTAGCGTTGTCCATGGCGCTGCGCATGCCGATAGATAGAGGCGATGGCCGCTTCCATCTTGAGCCGAGCCGAAGAGTTTGCCGAGTGGACTTGCAGGTTCGGGGGTGTCATTCCGTTCATCACAACCTGCTCTTCCAGCCAGAGCAGAACGGTGTATCCCGTCCCGTGGTCGTCGTCGCCCAGGTCATGGTCCAGGGAGACATCGGTAACCTGGCCAGTTTGGAGCAGCGCGATGGTTTCTTCGGGCCAGTAGGTTCGGGTCCAGCCCGGCGGCGTAGCGCGCTCATCGTCGAGATAGACCTTCATTACTCGTCTTCCTTGTCCAGGCCGAGCAGCGTCAGCGCTTGCTGAATGTGCTCGATGGTCACACCCGGGGGCGGCTGACGGGTATCGCTGGCGCCCAGGCGGAGCTTTTGCCACGCTGCCTTGAGCGCGGCACCCTCACGGTAGACCGCTTCGCTTTCGTAGACCGAACCGGGGCTGGAATAGCCTTGGCCGTCAAGCTGCCAGGTCGCCAGGGACATTCGGTACGACATCACACCCTCATCCCGCTGCAGCTCCGCCCACACCCGGCCCACGCGGATGACCCGCATCTGGTACGTCAGCTGAGAGCTTCGTGCATTAGACATCACCACAAAGACTTCTTGGCCGACAACAGGCTTCGCACGCACCAGGGTATTCATCACCAGCAACTCCGTTAGTTATTGATTTAATTATACGGCAATGAGTGTATTATTGTCAACGTCTGCGGGCGGCGCCACTCTTATAACAAGGTTGCTCCGCTTGGCTTCTCGGTGTATAATTAAACAAATCGATGCTTTCGCTACTTCTTGGAGAACCTGATGACCCCGCTGGCCCTGATTGAATGTCTGAAGCTCACGTATGACCTGGAGCTGGCGCGCACCGTAACCAAGGCCATGGTGGAAAAAACCTATCCTCATTTGCGGGGCCGCCCGAAGATTGAGATGCAGATGGCCGTGTCCGAGGGGCTTCAATTCAGCGCGCGCATGGTGGCGGAGGTGGCCGACTGGGATGAAGCTACCGCGCTTGAATTCGTTCAGCGCTACGAAACGGAGTTCCACAAGAAGGGCGAATCGCTCTATCACTATGTGATGGTGGAAGACCTGTTCAACAAGATTATCTACCGTCTGCTGGAGCTGTCGCCCACGCCGCCGGAGACCCTTCCGCACTGGCTCAAGATGAAGATGCACCATATTGCCCGTGAGCGTGAGCAAGCGGCAACTAACCGAGGGTGACGCGATGATGAATACTGGAATGGCGGATGCCCCCTGGAAACAGGGCGACCAGGTGATGTTCAAGAACCGTAGCCAAGTCACGGTGGGCGGAATGACCGTGGAAGAGGTCGACACCAACATGTTCGACTCTCGGGTGAAGGTCCGGGGCCAGTGGTGGGCGGCGGGCTGCTTCATGTCCTTTGCGGACTGGAAAGCTCAATGTGAGCAACACCGCGCCGCGGCGCACTAACTGATTTTCTGGAGCAAGAGATGCCTTACAGCCCTGTCGCCAACAAGACCCGCGAGATGCTGACTGCTGAGCTGCAGCATGTCTTTGAGACGTATCCTGAATACTCGGAGCCGTCCCGCGGACCTGATGCGTTCAACGCCATGGTCCAGAAGTTCGCCGCAGATGACTTCTATCACCTCCACCTGGTGGCTCGGGCCTACCTGGGCGCGCCGGTTCAGTTCCCGTATGTGGGTCAGCGGGTTACCGACCGGACAGGCGATTTCGATATGGGCCGCATCCTGGACATCTACACCAACACCGTCTACGGCCCCGAACCGGTCCAAATGCTGATAGTGGATTTTGGTGATGACCAGGTGTTCGACCGGCTGCTGTCAGAAGTGTCGCCGGTGGGCGTCGCCTAACCAGGATATTCCCATGCCCAAGCCTGATGGATTCACAGACGAGATGTTCTGGAAGATGGTCGATTGCAACATGAGCAATCCGGTACCATTGGAAGAAGCCGACCTGACAAGGCCCTTCGTGTATGAGCGGCGCTGGGGCGTTTTCTATGTGCCGTTTGGCTACCACGCCATCTCGATGTCTCTGCTGCTGGCCTGGCAGCACGGTTGCACCTGTCCTATCGACGTGGGTGACCAGCTTGGTTTGCGAGCGTCTGACGAAACTGCCGACCATTGGCTGGAGCACACCGAAGGGGCGGCCTTCCGCTCGTCGGTAGGCAAGCAGATTCAAGTCGCCTCCCGCAAACGGCTTTCGGTCCAGGAGCGCCGGCTGTTCGGTGACGTGTCCTGCGTCTTTGAAAATAATTAAGGCCCGCCATGGTTCTCTCCTCACTCCCGGCTGTCTATGTAGCCAGCCGCGCCAGCATCCCGGAACGGTCCGCGATGTGGCGACAACTCCGTGCCGACGGCGCGCGCATCATCTCGACCTGGATTGATGAAGCTGAAGAAGCACTCATCGGCTGCTTTGGTGAGCTCTGGACACGTATCGAAGCCGAAATCCGCGAAGCAGACCGCCTGGTGCTCTACGCTGAACCGTCGGATTTTCCGCTGAAAGGCGCCTATGTCGAAAGGTCCATGATTTTTCCTTTCAGCCCATCAACATAACAGGCACGCCACCGCGGCTGACGAACTTGGCCAGGGTCCAGCCCTTTTCGAATTCGACCTTGGCGACCGAATGCACGCGCGGAGACAGCTCGAAATTGGCAAAACCAGCCTTACCGTTATTGTCCCGGCTGGCTACCGCCACCACCGTGTCGCCCGGCAGGCCTGCCGCCTTGCGCGCTTGAAGTTCAGCGATAAGCCCATCAATCGTTGTCCGGGTGTTCATACGTGCCTCGGTGTTGTTCGTTAAGTTGGTTTAATTATACCCACCATGAACAGCTTGGTCAAGTTACACCTGCCAAACATCGCGCTTGACTGCTACACGCATTGTGTGTAATATTGAACTTATCGAAGGGCAGCAACGTTGCTGTCTAGCATAGGAGATGCAGTAATGGCTGGCAAGCTTACCCCGGAACAGAAAGCGCTCAACAAAGAGGCCACCAAGCTTCGTGACCGTGCATACAACACGCGTAAGAACGCCTGGCGCGCCGAGATGGATAACGTGCGCACCGCGGTCGAGAATAGTGCGGAGGGTAAGGCCTGGAAGGCGGCTAACGAAGCGCTGGAAAAGGCGCTCGCTGTGCGGGAAGCTGAACTCGCGGCCGTCCAAGCGCAGATTGACGCGCTCCAGCGGAAGCTGGCCGAGGTTCAGGCCGAGCAGGATGCCCTGGTCGAGCCCTGCCGTGAAGCGCGTGAGCGGGCATGGAAGGCCTCCCATCAGGCGCAGAAGGCTGCCGAGGCAGCGGTGGAAAGCCGCTACACCGATGTGGCGCGCTGCTGGAGTGCGGCGGGCTGGAAGTCCTTCGAGGAGTTTCTGCCTCTGGTTGGCAAGTCCAAGCCGTAACGCGATGCTTGTGCATCATGTGCTCCTGGAGCAGCCCTCTTCGGAGGCTGTTCGGGAGGCTCGGCTACTCGCGGGGCTCACTCAGAGCCAGGCTGCCCAGTTGGTCTCCTCTGCCCAGGGCCAACCTTATCGTACCTGGCAAGGTTATGAGGCAAAAGAAGGCTCGCGGGGACATCGGGCTATTCCTGCGGCAACCTGGTCGCTATTCCTACTGCTCACAGAGCAACATCCGGCTTACCTAATCGCGCGAAAAGCCCCGTCCTTCCCCGAAGGGCAGCCCGGGAGGGCTGAGGGCGGGCATGGCTGTCCTGTTGAGGGAAACACCACTCTGTAATGGGGTGGGAATCACCGTCCTTCAGGGCGGTGAGGAGGTCAAAGGCTATTGACCAAGTAAGCCAGCGCAGCAAAAGAAAAGCGGCCTAGGCCGCTTTTTCTTTGTTTCGAGTTTCGCTTAGTCAGCGCGGCCGCGCATGGCGTCCATCACCTTGTCCTTCAGGACGACTGCGTGATACACCGCCATGCCCACATGCAACGCCAACAGGGCCAGCACACCATTGGCCACGCCTTCATGGACCTCCTTGAAAAAGTGAGCCGTGTCTTTGGTCACGGGCAGCGGAGGCACGGACATCATGCCGAGAAGGTCAATCGGAGCGCCGCGGCCGGAGACGGCAATGTAGCCGGAGACCGGCAGCAGTAGGAGCAAGCCGTAGAGCGCCAGGTGACCCAGCTTGACCAACCTTCCCAGTTTGGGGGCCATGTCATGCTGAGGTGCTTGGGTAGCCGCTCGGGCCAGCAATCGCGCGACGACCAGGACGCCGATGAGGCCGCCGAGCAGGAAGTGCAATTGGACCAGGGTGGCTCGGGTGGGGTCCGCCTTATCGAAGGCTTCATGGGCCCACATGGCGCCCACGCAAGCAACCATCATGGGCACGGAGAGCCAATGCAGGGCTCGAACAGAAAAGTGCCAGTTCTTTGTCATATCAAGGCCTGACTTCATAGGCGGGGCTGTCATCCCCGGACAAGTCGCCGAAGATGTCGTCTTCCAAGTCGTCGAGTGGATATCCCGGATGGCGCATTGCTTCAGGAGCCATCTCCATACGATTACGCCTGTAGGCGGCAAGTGCTAACCGGTCTTCTCTTTCAAGGCGGTTGTTCGTTTTAAATGAACGAGCCATGACAATCCTAAGTTTGTTGTAGCCTGGCCACGTGCCAAGCCATTAGGTCTAGCGAATGGGACTAAAAGTTCGCCAAAAAAAACGCGGCTGTTCGGGTGCTGCGGGTCCAGCGTTAGCCTAGGGTAGGCACCTCGAAGGGATACTTAGGGGGCGGCCGTCCCTCATCAACGGCCGCGACCAGGACATCGACGACGGCATCCGCAGGGGTTGAGGCATTGCGCACCACACCGCTGACTTCGGCTTCCCAGGTCTGGAGGGATTCATTCCAGCGCACGGCCACACGAAAGCGCATCACCAGCTGCTCGAACCAGTCGGCATCCAGCTGCGGGAGGAAAGTGCGGCCCGTACGCATATCAAACACCGCAAGGGCATTGGCCGGGGTGTCGACCGCAAAGCCTTTGGCATCCACCAGCTGAAAGCGGGGTCCGGATTGGCCGCCCAGGGTCAGCTGCTCGATAAGTGCCCAGGCCTGGCGCACGCGATTCGGGATAGGCGAATTCATAGACTCACTGGAGTTTTTGGGGGTTCGGGGTTTAGAGCCTTAATTCGGCAAGGCGTCCAACGCGGCGGCCAGGTTTAGGGGCTCATCGCGCTTGTCGGTCCAGCGAAGTTCCGCCCGCACAGCGCGCATATCGCGAAAGCCAGACTCCATGCTGCAATAGACCAGCAGCGGCTCGTCTTCGATGCCGCTCCCACTGTCGTAGGCTTTTTCCAGCAATGCGCAGAGCTTACGAAAGCGCTCGGCATCTTGCTTATCCTGGGTAGCCGCTGCTGCCGCTACCGCGGCCTCGCGCGCCCTGCTGTCGTCCGCTTCGTTGAGTGCCTGGGTTGCAGCAGCAGTCAGCCGAAGTTGGAGCATCGGAAATCCTTTGTCACTCAGGTCAGCCGCAGCACGCAACATAGCGGTGGCTGCCGCGGATAAGTAGTAGCGCAAGCGCCCCGATTCCGAGATAAAAGTTAGGCTCATGGAGATTCCTTGAAGCAATTGGAGATTATTTAATTATACACCGCTATATTGAACTTGTGAAGCAGCTCTTAAATTGACAGGCAGCGCTATTCTTGTATAATTAATAAAAGGATAAACTTATGATTGAAGCGGTTGATTTTGTCTCTCGAGACGAGTTCCAGAAGCTAAAGCCTGCGCCTGGCTGGGCTGCTATTTCGCTGGGTAATCCGGCGGAGTTTCCACCGTCCAACCTTGAGCAGTTTGAGGCGTTCCTTCGGCTGGAGTTTCTGGACCTGACACCGGAGGCCTTGGTCAAGTATGACGCCCCGGAGGAAGCCCTGTGCCAGCCGGAGCAGGTTCAAGAAGCGATACGCTTTATCGAGCGGCTTCACCGAGCGCCCGCCCCGACACGGCTAGTGGTGCATTGTCGGATGGGCTTGTCGCGCAGCCCGGCCTTTGGGCTGTTAGTGCATGCCCTGACCGGCTGTTCGTTTCCACGGCGCGTCGATTCAGGATTTGCGAATCGGCATGTGCTGCAGTTGGCTCAATCCCAAACCGGGTTGTCGATTGACATTCCGGGTTACCCCCACGAGCCGAAACACGGCCCTGCCCTACTGATTTAAGGAGTTGCCTGTGACTGTTGAACCTACTCCGCTGGAGCAGCGGATGCATCGTGCCCTGAAGGCCGCGTGGCCTTATGTGAACCGACCCTTCACGAGCAATAGCGCGCGAACCGAGGTAGGCACGCTTGCCCAGGCGACCGATATCGCAGGCAAGCGGATTCCGATGCTGTTTGCGCTGCAGACGGCCTGGACGTTCGTCCATGGGTCGTCGGATGCGGCGTTGAAAGCGGAAGTGAGTGAGCTGCTGCGGGTGGCTTCTGAAAGAGATGCGCGATGAAATACGTAGTGATGCAGGACCCGGATGGCGTGGAGCAGGCTTTCGTGTTCCCGCGGGAAGTCGACCATGACGTGATGGCGGAAGCACTGTCTCGCATGAAGAACCAGACCCATGGAAACTGGTACCGGGTGCTGCGTATCCCGGTGTCCGCGGGCTTCGTGGATTCGGAGGGCACCTGCTTTGGGAACAGCGAAAGCCTGGGGCTTAAGTCTCGCCCTGCGGATACGGCGCTCCTGGCTAGCCAAGCCAATCGCTGAAAGAAAAGCGCCCTGGTAGTCCGAAGACAAGCCAGGGCGGAAAGTGATTAAGGGAGCGGTAGTCCCGCGGGATTAGGATTTGGGCTGAAGCTTCCCATCCACATATTCATTGACGACGTAGCCGTTCATGTCGGCCCAGTCTTTCGCGGCTTGAACCGTGTCGAAGGGGCCTTTGACCAGCTCGTTGGTGCCAAAATCGTGGAGCAGACAAAAGCGGTCACGGGCCGCGGTGAACTCGACATAGACTTCGTTGTTCGGGGTCTTCATGGATTTCCTTTGGCGATGAGCTTGGCTAGGCAAGGCCCAGGTCTTCACGGGTAAACTGCCCTTCGAATACGGGCAGCTTGAACAGGTCAAAAAGCACAGCGGCCGCGTTGTCGACGAGCGCCTTATCTTTGGTCCAGAACTCGACCATCTCCCATCCCCGGCTGTTGCCTTGAAGGAAGGGGTTGGCCGCTTTGACGCGGGGGTCCTGGAACCGCCAGAGGAGCTCTCGAACATCGGAGTCCTCGACGTTGAGGACTTGAAACGACCAGTGCTTATCGCCATAGGGCGGCACCAGCCGGGCAATCGGTAGTTGAGACATCGCAAACCTTTCGGATGAGCTAAAAAATGGCCTATATCCAGTATAGGTTCCTGGCTGGCTGTGCCTGATAGAAAAAAGCCCTGAGACGTCAGGGCTTAAAAAGGTCAGGCAGAAAGAGAAAGCTGCTTGTCGGCAAACTGCTCAGCCGCACGCATGTGAGTCCAGCGCTGGGGTGGGCCATACCGGACAAGCAGGGTGAAGAGGTCTTCCCCTTCATGCGAGTCATAGACAACGGGCCAGTCTTGGCCGGCGACAAGCAAACACCAGGGGTCAACCAGAAAGCGGTCATCCACCAGAGCGAAGTCGTGACCGCCCGGATGGAGCTGCTCACGAACAATGTCGCACTCCGGGTTGTCTTCGTTGGCAAACCCGAAGATTTTGACCCGGCCGGGCAGCGTCTTGTAGATGAACGCAGCGTAATTGGTGCAACAGGTGCCCGAGCCGCCATCGCTCAAGAACGACTCGGTGCCAGGCATGTCATCGCCAAGCTCAGCGTAGAGCGCTTCAAACTCCGAAAGGGACAGCCGCCGGTTGTGAACATCCACAAAGTAGAGACCGAAGGCTTCGTCGCTGCCGAATTGTGTTTCAAGATACTGCTTATCCATGTTGGGCATGGAAGTCTCCAGAGAATTTAACCTATGCGGTATAGCAACCGCTCTACTAGGCAATCTGTGCGAAATGCCTTGCTTTTATTGTCAGGTATTCGTATAATTAATTCAGGTCGAGGCATGACGCCTAGGCATTCGCAGTAGCAGCGCCGGGATGGTGGAATTGGTAGTCACAGCGGACTTAAAATCCGCCGCTGTTAGGCGTACGGGTTCGAGTCCCGTTCCCGGCACCACGGCTTTGTCAGAGCTTCAACTGGTGACACGACAAAGTAGTTGCACTGTTACTTAGATTGCCGTATAATGAATTTTGTAGGCAGTTAAACAAAGGTTTTAAGCTGATTTGTTCTTTAAGGAGACACTATCGATTAGCAACTAGCCTTCGTGAAAAAACAAACCTAGAGATTAGCAAGTAACTTGCCCAGGTGGTGAAACTGGTAGACGCGACGGATTCAAAATCCGTTACCGAGAGGTGTGTGGGTTCGAGTCCCACCCTGGGCACCACCGTTTTAAACCCGCAAAGCTGACAGTGGATTAGCGGGAAATGCCGGAGCTAGAGCCAGCGGCAGTCGAGAGTAGGGAGTTGTTTCCGGGTTCACCCTCACCTTGGCTGCGAAACTGTCACCTTGAGCTACTTGCTCAGCGGAAACCCCGCTCGCGTGGGGATAACCCGTTTAGTGGAACGGTGCGCAACAGGTCGGTTCAGTCCGGTGAGCGTTACAAGTTTACGCGGGTGCTGAACTTTCAGCCTGCTGAGCAAGTGGTTTAGATGCCCTGGTGGCGGAATTGGTAGACGCACCAGATTTAGGTTCTGGCGCCGCAAGGCGTGGGGGTTCGAGTCCCTTCCAGGGCACCAGCTTTACAAGGTAGTGCGGTTTGCAGGGCTGAACGCGAAACGGCGAGCGGCCATGAAACGGACATGGTGAAGGCAACAACCGCAAGCGGCCAAATCGGGACGAGTATTTTGCAGGTGCAGTTGCAGGCTTCAAGTGGGGTCTGTATATGATGCGCGTTTGAATCGTCCAAGAGCCCGGAGTAATGCCCTGGGTAGCATGCTTGTGCGGGTTCGAGTCCCGCCAGCCCTGCCAACCGCACTTCTTAGACTGACAAGGACATAGGCCATGAAAACGTGTAACGCGGCGAAACCGATAGCGACAACCCTACTGGGTCTCGTGCTTCTGGCCCTCGTGGTCAAGGTTGTCCATGGCATGCTGTTCGCAGGCCTGATGCCCAATGCTCCGCTTTTTGTCGAGCTGTGCTTGTCGATGTTGGCGGTGTTCGCCGGCGGGGCTATCCTGTTCGTCTGCTACATGCTCGGTGAAAGCCTGGCTAGCTGTTTTTCCGGTTCCAGCCACCGCACGGGCTGAACCCAATGCGGGTGTAGCTCAATGGTAGAGCTGAAGCCTTCCAAGCTTAAGACGAGGGTTCGATTCCCTTCACCCGCTCCACTGCTTTCTGAGAGCCTTTTGCTCGGCGGAAGTGCGCTAACAGGATTAGGTCGCGCAACCGACCCTCGCAGCGCAGGCTTTGTGCGGTAGGTCCAACCATGGAACGGGCCTAGTCGTACGGTGGTTCGAGCCCACCCCGTCGTGCAAAAGACTTTCTGTTTATTGCCCACATGAAACCTGAAGAGAAACGCGTTGATGTCACGGTAGCCCGGATTGTTATAACCTGAGCGGGAACACCCACTCCCTTTAGGGGGTGGGATGAAAGCGAGTTGAGGCCTGCGGCAGCTATCCATGAGTGCAGCGAGCGGAAAAGCTCAGAAACCGCCTCTGGACCTTCATTTTGGCCAGCACTATACTCGCTGTATGTCCATCCAGCACCCAACATTTACCCGTGTCCTACGCCTTCGGCTCAAGGGTAAGCACGCCCGCGCCTTGCGCGAACGCGCCTACTGGGTGAATCAGGTCTGGAACTATTGCAACGACCTATCCGTTAAAGTCCTCCGCCGGGAAGGCCGCTTCTTGTCGGGTTTTGACTTTGCCCCGTACCTGAAAGGGCTGGGTGATGAGGGCATCCCCCTGCATTCCCAAACCGTACAGGCCATTTCCGAGGAATACGCCACCCGGCGCAAGCAGTTCAAGAAGGCCAAACTGCGCTGGCGCGTCTCCAATCCTGACTCTAGCAAATACTCCCTGGGCAGGATTCCATTCAAGGCCTCCGCCATTTCCTACCGCAATGGCCAGGTCCAGTTCTCCGGGCTCGGGCCCCTCGCCCTGTGGGACAGCTACGGCCTCTCGAACTTTGAGCTGGGTGCCGGCTCCTTCTCGGAAGACGCCCGCGGCCGCTGGTATCTGAACATCACCGTCAAGGTGAGGCAGGCACCCACCGCCACCAGTGACCAGGTGCTCGGCATCGACCTGGGGCTGAAGACCGCCGCCACGGCCAGCAATGGTGACGTGCTGGCGGCCAAGCACTATCACCAGCTGGAAAAACAGCTGGCGACTGCCCAACGGGCACGAAAGAAAGACCGGGTGCGGGCGATTAGCGCCAAAATCCGGAATCAACGCAAGGACGCCTTGCACAAATTCACCACCGCCCTGGTCAATGACTACGGGGCGATATTCATCGGCAACGTGAGCACTGCCTGGCAAACCGCAACAGGGAACGGCAAGTCCGTCCTCGATGCGGGCTGGGGTGAGCTCAAAACCCAACTGCAGTATAAAGGCGAACGCGCCGGCCGTTGGGTGGAAGTTGTCAATGAAGCCTACACCACACAAACCTGTTCTGCCTGTGGCGCCCGGACTGGCCCGAAGGGCCGGGAAGGCCTGGGCACGCGGACGTGGGGATGCCCCTGCGGGGCGTCCCATGACCGGGACGTGAACGCGGCCATCAACATTGCGATGGCCGGGTTGGTGGGGGTGGAGAACCGAGTAACCGCTGCAAGGCTACTGCGCGAGGCGAAAGCCGCCAAAGCGCAGGAGCGTAAAACCAAGCTTGCAGCGAATAAGGCCGCGAAAGCGGCTGCGGCCGGGCATGGCCGTCCTGTTGAGGGAAGCCTCACCGCGTAAGGGGTGGGAATCCCATCCCCTTTAGGGGATTGGGAGGATGTCAACAGCCTTCACGCAGCGGGCGCGGCTGAGCTAAATATCAGCCGGAGCCTATTGACAAACAAAGCATAACGGGGTATCATTAACTTAAGTCAGGGAGCTGGCCGTTTGATAGGAAGTTCTACCAAATGCCTTGGCCTGTGTAACACTCCAGTCCCTCGAACAGTTTATTTTCAAGCTCGTAAGGACCTAATATGCCTACCGTATCGCGTGCCCCTATCGTCAACGCAATGGACTCCGAAGAAGCTGCCTATGTGGCTGAAATGGTAAGGGGTTACAAGATTGCCGCCGCGCGGGGTTGTTTTATTGCTTGTCTGTTTTTCACGTTGCGCGTCGTGTTCTTTGTTGTTACTGGAGAGTCGCCCTCACTGGCAACCTCTCTGGGGTGTGCAGGGCTTGGCCTTGCGTTTATAGTTGGGGTTTTGGCAGTGGCGGGTCGCCTCGCCAATAAGCCCTCTTTTAAGGAAAAGGAAGTCGAGCAAAAGTAATGTGCTCGGCTAACAGGTAATAATGAAGACATCTAAAGCTGTTGTTCCCGTTTTTTGGTTCCGCGTTGCAGTAGCTTCCCAGCTGTTTATGGAAGGTGCTGCTGGCTACTTGCTGTTTAGCTTGCTTCGTGAAGTTACGCGAACGCTGGAGCCTGACGCGTCGGCGGCAGTTTTGGATGTCTTGTCGTTGATTGAAGTGGTTTACTTTGCGGCTGGCGCCTTGTTCTTGGGCTACTGTTGCTTGTTTGCTAAGCCTCCTTCGGAAGATAACTTTACCAACACTAAGTGGTGGATGGTCTGGGCTTTGCAGAACAACCGGCCGCAGCGCTATCCGCAAGGTTCGGCATCCGCTTCAGGGTACGGCGATAGCTCAGGCTCAGGCGGCTCACCCTACTTGAACCCGACGACGGGCTTGTCAATGATAGGCGGAACCCTGCTGGACACTGGGGGTAATGTGTTTGGGGAGAGCTCGATGTCCAATGACAGTGGGGACATGTTTTCCAGCGACACAAGCTCAACTGATTTGATGTAGGAGGCGGAAATGGAACTGGGTAAGCTCAATCGAGAGTTGATTGTTACGTCACTGTGGCGGGGCACGCTGCTGCGCCTGTTGATGCTCGTCGTGTGGCCCTGGTGCGCTGTCATGGCTGTAATGTCCTCTCAAGGTGTTCGATATGTTGCAGTCGGACTTGTGGTTAGTCTGGCTATAAAGGTTTTGCGGGGCTGACCGCGTCCTGCGTGACCTGAGTGGTACATAAGAAAAAGGGAGGCCCGAGGGCCTCCCTTTTTTACGCCTTGTTAGGGCTTGATGTTGAATAGTGGGTTTCGGCTTTCAACCTGCTTAGGCGCATCTGTAACTGCGCCCTTTGTCTGGGACTCGAACTTCAGGTTCTCGAGGTTCTGCACCCGTTTGCTACGGTCCTCCGGCAGCACGTTCGGGTTCATCCCGTTTGCGGTAGCCGCTTTAACCATCTGTTGCCTAACGCCACCACCACCTCCCTCGGACGGGGCTTGTCCTGCACCAGGCTTAGGAGCCGCGCCCGGAGCAGAGGGAGCACCCTTAACGTGGCCTGCATCCAGCTGTGCACGAGCTGCTGCGATGGTCTTATCAAAGTTCTCAGGAGTGCCACTCGGCATAGAGTTCATCGCGTCAGGAAGACCCTTTGCGCCCTGGGATACCAACGCGGAAGCCAATGCGGCTGACGGTGGCGTTGGCCCTGTAGCAGATATCTTACCGTCGGCAACAGGTAGAGCTTTACTAATAGACACACCGTGGTCCACGCCATAGCGCTCGTTATAGCCGGCATCGACTTGGCGATTCCAGGACTCCGTAGCCTGGTTCACCTCTTGCGCACTAACAGTAAAAGTCTTTCCGTCAGCCATGGTGAACGTCATGCCCGTTTTTTCATTGAAGCTAACGCTCTTAGCACCGGTTACGCTCAGCAACGAGTTTGCGTTATTGGTCGCGGTATTCTTAAGGTCAATACCACTGCCCGTGCTGTCCTGTAGGTTTCGACTTTCAGAGATGTTAGCCCCCGCCTTAATGTTAGCACCGAGGCCCCCCGTTCCAAGGCTCAGGTCGCCGCCCAGCTTCCACTCGTGACCGTATCCCAAAGAGGCCATAGACTGCCGAGTTGCACCAATTGTCTCGGACAATGTCTTTTGTGTGCCCTCGGACAGCTGAGCCATCGTGGTCGTCGTGCTGGAGCTGCCCGATTCAGTAGACTTGGCAAATTGCGAGATTTCGCTCTGTGTTTTGGCAGCCGCGGACTGCGTGCTGAGCGCCAGAGTGCTCGACATCCCGTGGGCATAGGCTAGCTTGGCCTCAGCCGAGTTACTGGATGTAATGCCAGTCTTGGAGCTGTAGCTAACCGCTGAGCCGTTCTCGCTTGTGCTTGAGCCCCCCATGTCGGTTGAGACGGAGCCCGCCCCAGGCGAGGCCTTCCTGTGCATGAGCGGGGTTTCACCAAACTCAGTGCCATACGTGAATTTTTCGCTATTAGCGTTGACCTTGTTCAGGTCAACGTTACCAAGGCTCAGGTTGCCAGAACTAGCCGTAGCACCTGCTTGGGTTGCCGCAGCTTGGCCACTACCTTGCTGCACGAATTCCATCAGGCCAAGAGCACCTGTCGCAATTTTCCAGGCAAGCAACGGGACCATCGAGCCCATAAAGCCCGCGGCAGCCATCAGGTTGTTGGCGGACTCCGAGATTGTCGCGGCGTTAGACAGGTCGAATCCAGAGCCGAATGTGCCGACCAGTGAGCTCTTGCCAAGGACCGCAATCATGAAGTTCACAACAGTAAGCAGGGGTTCCCACAGCGCGACCCAAATGAGCATCTGGAAGTACGACACGGCACCGCGGATGCCCGAACCGGGGGCAAACAGGAGGAGAAGAGCAAATGGCGCAATAGCGTAAATCATCGCCTGAAGGACAATGAAGATGTAGCCCATCAAGTCATTGAAGAGGGACGCAGACGTTATCCAGCCGGACTTGGTGGCTTCCTCCGCTTGTGTAGTAGCCGCTGCTTGCAGGAGCTCGGAGTTGCCGGCCTGCACGGCAGCCGCTCGAAACGCCCCGGTCATCGCGTTGACCATGATTCGTTGTTGCAAGACAGAGCCTGGGGTGACCTGATTTTCGCCACCATTTCCTGCGAGCCAGGTGGAGGCCGCGCTTAGGGCTCCTCCAAGGGAGGATGCCGCACCTGTGGCTGCGACGTCGGCAAGCGCATTGGAATCCTTTCCAAAATTGGACGCATACAGGTCGAGCGCAGCACCAATAGTAGTGTGTGCGTCAGAGCAGGTCATGAGGCTTTCAGAGCAACCGCTTTTATCTGTCGCGCTGCACAGCTTGGCCGTTGTAACTTGAGCTGTGTCGCCTACAGAAGTGCTATTCTGAATGCCCGTAACCATTGTGGGCTCAAGCCGAACTCGAGTCATGAGCGATTTGTGGTCAAACTTAATGTCTTGCCACAGGTTTTTGGATGTCTTCAGCTTAGCCAAGCTAATCGAGCCTTGTGCAATCCCCGGAACTACGCAGTCATTCACGTAGTTAATGACGCTCTGGTTCAGACCAGGGTCAACTATCTTATACGTGGAGCTGTCGGCAAGAACCTTAGCGAACAAGTTGAATTGCCCCCCTTGGCGCATGCTCATACCGTCCGGGAGCGTCAAGAATTGGTCTGTCGCGTCCGCAAGCTGGTTACCCATTTCACTGATGAAAGAAGCGGGGGCCGCGAGAATGAGCGGCACGTTTTCCACGACATTGTAGTAGTTGCTGACCTTGTCAGCAACCATTACCTTGACCTTAATACCGAAGGTGGTTGTCAGTAGAACCCACAACCCCAGGAAGAAGGTGAGCACCTTGACGAAATTACCTTCAATACCGGCTCTCGCCACCAAGGCGATGAACGATACCAAGCTGACCGTAAGCACCGCACCAATGATGCTGGCAGTGCCGTTCCGGTCCATCATTCCAGCTACCCCGGTGAGGATATCAAAGATAGCGCTTCCCGCAGCGGGCGTATAGATGGCCCACACCGCCTCGGCCGCGCTCGCAAAAGGAGCGGCAGCCAAGGTAAGAATAAACGTAACGAGATTTAGTAGTGTTTTTTTCATGGCGACCTTCGTTTAAGGAGTTGCCGCGGTTAGGGACGATGAGGCTGACGTGGCGGTGCTGGGGCTCGAAGTAGCTGCATCACGGTTACGAACGCGGCTGGACAACGTTGCGGCCAGTTTTTCATTAGCCAACAAGTTGGGGCCGAGAACGCTTTGCTGAATTCGCCGGTTCATGTCACGGATTTGGGTGTACATCTTCGTCTGAAGGTCCGCCTCGGTATTGATAGCCCGGGTAACGTTCACGTTGTGTTCGTTGATGTTCTTGATTGCATCCGAGATACGCATGCTCACTTGAGCTCCACTGGTTGTCCTAAGCGCACCTGTTTGCGCTAGGCTGGTGCTCAGCCGGCGAATTTCGTCGGTCACCATCGACTGTCCAATAAGCAATGACAGCGAACCGATGGAGGTCAGCGCCGCGTCCGGGTAGACCGCAGCAACAGTAAGCAGCTGATACACGGGGTACGGCGTGCGGTCTAGGAGCGCAATAAGCTCAGGTTTTAGGGCTTCCCCTTTGACTACGCTGTTTACGCCTTGAAAGAGCAGCGTATAGACATAGAGTAGATAACCGTCATCCGACTCTGAGCCCAAGAGCCGTGCGCGAACGTCACTCCAGTTCTCTTCACGCATGTTGATGCACTTGCGCGGGAAATCTTTGTTATCCACGTCAGGCTCATCTTTTCCATCGCAAACCCAAAGAGAACCAGTGCTTGTCACGGTATTACCGCTAAGGCCTTGGCAGTATTCTGAAAGGCTCTTGAATACAGCCGAGCCCACAGACACCACTTCGGTGTCCACGACTTTCTTGTCACCTACCGTCTTCTCGACGTTTGTGAGCATAGAACCCGTCGCGGACTGGTCCGCCAGGCTTGTAGGCATTTTGGTCTTGTCAGTGTTTCCACACATAAGGGCGCCCCAGATTGATGAGGCAGACGCTTTAGGCAGATAGGTGCACCCGGACTCCTTCGGATTAGACGTGCCCACCGTGTCGGTTTGCGTGCCCTGGGTGCCGCCCGCGGCAACGCAGGCGGCCACGGTATCGCCATCACCTTGCGTATTTGCACCAATCATATTCAACAGCAAGTAGCCATGCCAGCCTCGAACAGACACCCCGGTAGTAGGGTCCGGTGCTGCTTCGGGCCCTGCAAGGTTCATCCCTCGCAGCACCAACCAGGTTTGGTTACCCTGCTCGTAGGTGAGCTCGCCAGCAGGGTCATCCTTGTTAAACAGCTTCTCTTTTGCCTTGGTTAGCTTTTTATCCGCGTCAGATACCGAGCTGCAAAAGGAGTCCATTGCTTCTAGGATGTCCGCAGCTTGGCCGCTTTTTGTCACTTCTTTCCCGCAAACCGAGCGAGTCTTGTCTTTGGTTTTATCCGAAAACGAATCTACGGCCATCGCGGCCAACGCCTGCCCCGCTGCGCAGCCATCCATAGACAGCTTTGCCGCAAACTGGGCCAGCTTTTCAATAGTGGCCAGGACAGCCTCACAGATAGGGCACAGCGCCTTGATGGCCATCTTCACAACGAACGCCGTTGCGCCCTGTGCGATTGTCCGAATCCACTGCTCAACTTGCTTTCCGGTCACGAATGAAAAACCGCCAAACCAGGCGGAAATACCTCCACATCCAACCGAGTAGCCAGGCGGTTGGATGGAGATGAACGTTACGGAAGAGCCTCGCGTAGCAAAGCGCATGGACATACCTCCCATCGTCTGCACGTTACGAGCGGAGGAACTGTAGCGGCCGCTGCTCTGCGAAGATACGCTAGCCCCTAGCTGGGTCAACGTGTCTTTGAGGCCTGCATAGGCGACAGGGGTCGACCACACCGTGATATTCACGAGCAGCGTAATCCAGATAATGATTTTCTTGAACAGGTTCAACATAACTACCTCTTATTGGCCGGCCGGCGCTTGCAGCATTTTTTGGACGTCCGACTGACTGGGCAATTGCACACCATCTCCATTGCCACCCGGACTCCAAGTGTAGGAACCATCCTGCGAAGCTCGCATATTATTTCCGTTGTTGACCCCTTTAAGCAGGGCGTGCCGATACGCCGTGAAGAACTGGATAATCCGGTCGTGCATCGTTTTTTGGTCAACGACACCCGTGGCTACCCGAATCCAAGTCTGAGGCTTGACGCGCAAGAACAGCGCTGGCACGACCCCTACCTGCAAGATTGCGCCAGTCTGAGTGGCAATGTCACCTGTTACACACTCGGCAAAGCCTGTCAGGCACTCCTTGTCAAAGCTGACCACCGAAATTCGTAGCTTCGACTCCCGCGCCAGTTCCTGCACAAGAGGCGCCATTTGATGGCAGTAAATGCAGTCCTGCCGACTGAAATACACGAGCTCGCCTTCTTCAGCGATAACTGCCATCATGCTCTTGTCGTTGACATTCTTAACCTTGGAGGCAAGCTGGAGTCCAAACGAGCTAATGGGCTCGGTCACCGAGGGGTCCAGGTCTGGGTTTTGCACCATATTGTATTGCCAGAGGTTTGCCACCTGGCTGGCACGGCCCATGACCCACTTGATGTACCGTTGAAACGCTTCAACAGCCTGCGGGTCGTTTTCCTTGGTCACCATCTGTTTGAGCAAGGCGTCGCGTTGCATAGCCTGGAACTCAAAGTTTTCCTTCGGGTCGACAAAGCCGCAATCAGGCGTCCAGGTGCGCGGGGTGGCGCACTTTTCTTCTTTCTTGGGCTCAGGCGCGGGCTTCGGGGGGGCAGGCTTCGGCGGCGCTTCCTGGGCTTCAGGCTCTTCCGGCTCAGGCGGACGCTCATACCACCACCAGCCACGTTCAGGTGCCTTATCCGTGGGGTAAGCGATTACTTTGGCAGGCGCGGATTTTCCATTAGAAGGCTCAGCCGCGTGAGCTGTACCTGCGATAAAAAAACCCGCGACAAGCGCGGGCCAAAACTTGGGCATGTTGGCACCTATGAAGTCGGCTAATCGACTATATAGGCACCGCCTTAATGATTTATGCGGCTATTTGCAGCAAAAAGGAGTCAGCAAGCAGCCAACGGTTATGCGGGTCAGATGCGACGTCCGCGAGTGCCGCGCTGCTCATTGATGGCCATCTTACGCAGCACCTGTTCCTCCAGATTGACACCGGCCTTGTTGGCCATATCGACCACTCGGCGCATGACACGGCCCATCGCTTCGCCAAAGCTCGCGTCGAGGGTTGCAGCGCGAGCGGTGTTAATCCACTTGGCGACGTCCACCATAACTTCGGCGAAGCCTTCCAGTTGGCTACCACTACGCCACTCAACCACGGCGCTATCCACAGCATGGGCCAGGTCAATTCCTTGCCACTGCGCCAGGTCTGCGGTGCGCACCACGATGTCCGCCAGTTCCTCGCCAAAGGCTTCGGAGGGCTTGTCGCCGAAGCATTCATCGGCGGCTTCCCCGACTTCTGAAGCGATAAGCGCCAGAGACTCAAGGACGGTTTTATTGTGCCATCCCATTCGCTCCACCCAGTCATAATGCTTCTGGGCGATGCCGTTCCAGTCCATCCCCGCTTTTTGCAGCCCAGAAGACTGCATCAGCTGGTCTGCTTGAGCATGAAGGCCCGCAAGGTCGCCCCAGGTATTAACAACCACCGGGATGTCGAAGCTGTCCAGCGCACGTTCTGAGTCATGGGTTGCCCCTTCGTCGTGCGCTAGGGCCGGGTCCGCCTTAACTCGGCGCATCTGGCCCTCGTATTTGCTTACCAGTTCCAGCTCGTTGGGAAAGCGAACGTCAGTAATGACCGCTCGAGGAAGCGACTTAAGCTGAGCTTCCACGATGTCCAACCAGTAGGTGTGACATTGCTGGCGGCGGTACTCGGTTCCCCATCGTTGCAGCACCCAACGGGGGCTGCGCGGTGCTCGCAGGTACTCCAGCACCAGTTCATCGTCGTCTGCCAAGTCCAGCATGACACGAACGAAGTCCGGGTCCTTGCAGTTCGTCAGGGCCAGATGAGCTTGCGGAGTTTCTTTGGTGTCACGTTCGCCGAGAGCGGCTACCGTAGTGTTGAACGCATCAGCAGCTTCCTGATACAGCGCATCGCCATAAGCCAGGCGAGTGAAGCCGTATGCGGAAATAAGATACTTCGCGAGGGTGTCTTTGCCTTCGCCCTTACCACCACAGAGGCCGATGATTACTTGATGCATGCTTACTCCTTGTTGGTTGTCCAGCTAAATATAGCGAACCATTTGATAGGCAGGTCGCTATAGTTGGGTGCCTGGCTATTATATAGGTCGGCCGAAAAAACTGGCAGGTGCCGCCATAAATGGCGCAATATCAGAAATCACGGGATAGTTGCTATACACAGCATTGACTGCCGCGAGGGCAGTTTTTCATAGGGGTATAAAATGCGTTTAATTTCTGCGGGTGCAGTCCTTCTGCTGGCCGTTTCGTCAGCGTTTGCCGCTGTATCTGAACATCCGTACCTGGCCCAAGAGGGTGCCGTTCCGACCAAAGTGTCGGTCGCGCCGGTTACCGACCCTGAAATGGGCGGCAAGGGTGTGGTGCGTAGCCTGGTGCCCATGTCGTTTGACGTGCTGGTTCACCGTGAAGTCAACTTGCCGGAGCGACTGCATGCCAAGAGCGGCGTAGCCTGGACATCCGCGCTTGAAGAGGTTGCCGCTCAACAGCGCTTCTCGGTGCTGATTGACTGGGACGCCCATCGCGTTCTTCTCCGTCCTCTTGAGGTTACGCCGCGACCGGGCGTTCCGGGTAGTCGTAGCCTCGAAGCCATTCAGCGCACCAACGGCTTCGGTGCCGCATCGGCAGGCCCCTTGGTGAGCACGCGAGTTGGCCCTGAGGACTACACCCTGCTCTCTCGCCCGCTTGTTGACCGTGCCCGTTGGGTCTGGGCTATCGCCGCCGGCGAAGACGGCAAGGAAAGCTTCAATCGCGTTATGGAAGCCTATGGCTGGCGGGTGAAATGGCACGCTTCGGTGCCGGCGCTCCTGGCGAAGTCCGACATGCGCTTCGAAGAAGATTCTCTGCGGGACCTGGTTGGCAAAGTGATGCCCCGCCTGGGTCTGACCCCAGACCTCAATTATCGCGACCGGGTGGTTGAAGTCCGCCTGGCTGACCAACCGTAACCAAGGACTCACCATGCGTTTCCCTATTAAACCCATCGTTTTGGCATTGGCTGCGCTGCAGCTGGCGGCCTGCAGCCATATGGGCTGGCCGAATAATGGCCAGTCCCGTAGCGCACGTGAAGCCGTCGGCCAAGCGGCTGACGCGGCTCGCCAAAAGGATGACGCGGCTCAGGGCGTCATCGAGCACGTGAACGCCCCCTTCGTGGACTTCGAGAAAAAGCCGGTGCATCCCTTCGCTGGCGATGTTTCCCTTCAGGTGTCCAACGCCCCTGTGGGCTCGGTCCTGGTGGAGCTCGCTCGCCGTTCTGGCTTGGAAATCAGCTTTGCTGACAACATCGACCTCAAGCGGCAGGTTACGGTCACCGTTCGAGATGTCACGGGCAAGTACGCTATGAAGCACGTTGCAAGTGCTGCCGGCTACGTTGCCATCGTCAACGAGAACACCAAAACGGTCTCCATCGCTGAAACCGCTACGCATGTCTACAAGCTCCCGCCTTCCCTGCTCTCCTCGATGAGCGGCTCTTTCAACGCAGGCGGCAACCCGATGACTGGCGGCGGCGGTGGCGGGGGTAATGCCAATGCGGGCATCCAAGCCAACTTCTCCATCAAGGGCGAAATCAAGGGCGCCTCCGCCAAGTCGTTCCTCGAGCAAGTCAAGGAAATCGGCGGCAAAGACGCTACCTACTCGCTGAACGAAGAACGCGGCCTGCTGACCATTCGCGGCTCGGCCCAAGCGCTTACCCGTGTGAACATCTACGTGATGGACCAGGTTCGCGAAGCTACCACCCAAGTCTGGGCCGAAGTCACCGTCGCGGAAGTGTCGTTGAGCCGTGACTTTAGCATGGGCGTCGATTGGAGCAAGATTTTCAACGTGGGCAACGGCCTGACCGCCACCCTGCGCAATGCGGCAGCCACGGCTACTGGCAACTCCAACAACCCGCTGGCTATCGCCTACACCAACGCGGACAGCCGCCTGGTCGTCAATGCGCTGATGAAGCATTCGGACGTTCGCGTTATCAGTAGCCCGACGCTGATGCTGACCAACCACGTTCCGGCTTCTATCTTCCAAGGCCGCACCGAGCCGTATCTGCCCTCTATTACCACTACGGTTACAGGTACGGCAGGCACGTCGCAGTCCTCGGCGCAAGCTGCGTTCGCGACATCGGGCCTGATGCTGTCGGCCGTGGCTGACGTCATCAGCGACAAGAAGGTTGGCCTGACCCTGATGCCGGTGCTGACCCGTGTTGAGGGCTTCACCGACCTGGCAGCGGGCAGCGGCAACGTGCTGAAGGTTCCGCAACAAGCGTCGAACAGCACCACGCTGACTGTTCAAGCCGAGACAGGCCGTACGCTCATCATGGGCGGTGTTCGCACCTCCTCGGGCTCTGCCAATCGTGCTTTGACGGGCTTCGATGACGGGTCTGACGCTTCTGAGTTGATTTTCCTGATTCGGACCAAGGTGCTTCAGCCGGAGATGGCGGACCCCCTCGTAGCCGAGCTGCTGTGATAGAGGGCCCCGGCAGGGGCCTTTCTTCACCCGCTCCCTATACCAGAACAAGAGGCGTCGATTGAGAAAGGAAACGTGTGGCAGGCGACGCACAGCAGGTGGCTGACACCGGCTGGCCGCTCTAAGTTTTAGAGCATCACACAACAACGCAGATGACCGATTTGAAATCTCGAATTACACAGGGCTTGAAAGATAAGCTTCCCGCGGGAACGCTGGACAAGCTGCAGGCTGCGTTCGCCAAAAAGCCGAAGGCCTCTCGCGTGGAGCCGGCTGAGCTGGACGTCGAAAGTTCTACGGCTGACGTTACGGACACTGCCACACCAAAAGCTAAGCGTCCTAGCTGGGCTGACGCATGGGCGGGTGCTCGAGCAGCGATGGCCAACATGGGAAAGGGGCGTTCAGGCAAGACAGGGCCTTCCGTTAGCCGCCGCCCGCCGGTTTCCGGGTCGGTTCGTTTCGTCGTTCAGCCTGACGGTGCTCGCGAAACGGTCTGGGAGCTCGACCGCCAGAACAGGGTTACCCGTGTAGGGGACCCGGTTGTTGACGAAACGCTGATTTCCTTCTCGAACCAGGATTACCGGTTCGCGACCCAAAAATCGGTGTCGCATGTCAAGGCAATGGCCATGGCGCTGGAAAACCTCGGCCAGGCTGTCCGGATTGCGAGCCGGGTGTCTGACCTTCGCGTATTCTACGCCCGTCCTATCGACAACATGCCCGAGTATGAAGTAATTCCGGGTATGCAGGCCATTGACCAGGCTTTGGCCATGGACAAGGACCGCACGAGCTATCCGCTGATTGCGGGCTTCCAGCTTGGTCTCCCTGACCAGTCGCAAGTGGTTATCCTCTACCACTACGACGACGCAGGCGAGGTAGGCCGGACCCAGGTCTCCATGAATCCGGAATCAGTGGACTTCGTGCTGGCCCAGTTTGCGGCCACTCGGCGTATCGACCTGGCGTCCACACCGGTTCGCATTTACGACAGTGAGGTGTTTCGCCGTGCTATCTCCGGCCTAGTAGCCTTCCAGGACGAAGACCCCATTATGGGGATGACGCCGGCGAACTTCTACGCGCGAGCTAACCGGATTGCCTTGTGGGCGACCGTTTTTACGGTGTCCGCTTGCGGTTTCTACTACACCAAGGTGGAAAACGCTGAATCCAGCGCAGCCGAGGCGACCGAGTCGGCTAAGCGGGTAGTGACCGAGAAGGAAAACCTGCTGGCTAGTAGTCCGTCCTCGCTGGGCGCTCAGTTCGCGCTGGATGGCCTTGGCGCGCTGAAAGTAGCCGAACAGCTTTATCGGCCTGGGTTCAACATGGGGGTCGAAACGCCTCCGGGCGCATCAGCTATCGAGCTGACCATATCGGCTAATCTGCCTTCGACCTTGATGTCGGAAGACCGCGCGGCGCTACTGACCGCAATCAAAGAACTTCCTGCGGTGGCGAACTGCAAGAAGAGTGAATATCAACTGACGAGCAACCTCAATGAAGCAAAAGTCATATACAAGTGCGATTCTAAAGCTAGCAACCTTAGCGAGCATCGCCCTAAGTAGCGGCTGGTTCGGCTACGACTACTACTCCCGGTACGAAGCAGCCTATGAAAGCCAGAGCACCGCTGAAGCCTCGCTTGCTGAAGCGGAGTCTTCGCTAAGCAGCCTACGTCAGGTGCTGAAGCCTGACGCCAAGGTTATCAAAGCGGCTGACAAGCTCGATGCGTTGATGGCCCGTGCCTGGGAGTCCGCTAACAACCGTGACGTCCAAGTGAAGATGTCCTTGATGAACGCGCCTGGCAAGGCGGGACAGACCAACGGGGGACTGACGAGCTACTTGGACCAGGTTCCTGGCACGCGGTTGAAGACTGGCCAGCTTGAAATTACGGGTAAGTACGAGACCTATGGCGACCTCAAGGGGATGATGGAAGACTTAGAGCAAGCGGGTGGATTCCTGTCCCAGATTAACGTCCGAGGGACTGCTTTCAAGTTGGTGTATCGCGTTTACGGGTCTTAACGGCGGCGTGCCTAGACTGTAGAGATTCAAGTGCCAGCCAGGCGTATCTGGCTGGCGTTTCGCTATATAGCCTGCTCGCCGATGGCGCGGGCTTCGCTAACAAGGATTACGGGGATTTAAATGGCAGATTTGGAATTTACAACGCTGGCAGGTCGTGCGGGAGAACAAGCCCGCCGGATGCAAAAAGTGTTGCTGGATATGGGGGTCAAGCCCTCTCACGTGAAGGTCGCTATCGAGCGCGCCGAGATGACAGGAGAAACCCTGCCAGCCATCATGCGTGACTTTGGCTTTATGGGCCCGGAAGAAGTAGCGGAAGCGGTCGGCCTCCAGTTCGGCATGGACTACTTCCCCCCGACGCGGCTTGCGGAGCTCGACCCCGCCGATATGAAGAAGACCCTCATGCCTACCTTTCGACCCTACGCGCCGGGGGGTTTCGACCCCGATGGTAAGCTTCGCGTTCTGGTCGCTGACGAAAAAGGTATCAACGATGCCAACAACGACTTCCTGGACTTCCGTAAGCGTCTGATGGCTGCGTCTGAGCAGTCCATCCAGACGGTTTTCCGTCGCTACTACGCCAAGACCGCGGAAGAGTATGACGCGGAAGCCTCCGAGTTCCTGTCAGTGCTCAATTCTCGCACCCGCGAAGAAGACCCAGGCATGCTCCGCAACCTGTTCGGCCGGCTGCTACGGCACGCCTGTTACGTCGGGGCATCCGACATCTACCTGTCCAAGAGCCAGGCAGTTGGCGTGGCCAAGATGAAAGTTAACGGTAGCGGTCAGATTTTCCGCACCATGCCGTTCGAAATGTATGACCGGCTCATCAACCTGCTCATCCAGGAGACGGGCACCAAGATTGAAGACTTGCGCCGTGAGCCGCGGGAAGCCTACTTCTCGTTCAACACGGAAGACTTCCGTCGCAAGTTCTCGGACATCGCTGACCGCTATGGCTTCCGGGTTGAGCTCGCAGAGTCCCGTAACGGCAATCGGACGACCGTTATCCGGGTTCAGGACGGCCAGAGTAGCCTTGTTCGCCTGGACAATCTCGGCTTCGAACCTGAAACGCGCAAGCGGCTTCTGCGTTGGACCTCCGTGTCTACTGGCTTGATTGTGGTGACAGGCCCTACAGGCTCGGGCAAGACGACTACCCTTTATGCGCTGCTAGGGGCGATTGACCCGGTTGAACGTTCGGTTCAGTCCATCGAAAACCCGATTGAAGTGCCCAAAGGCCTTTGGCAGCAGTACCAGCCTGTGACCGAACCAGGCCAAGAGGCTGAAGGTGCCAAGAAGTATCTGAAGGCTATGCTCCGGCAGGCACCTGACGTCATCCTGATGGGCGAAACCCGGGACGCTGAAAGTGCTGCTGTGCTGCTGGACGCTGCACATACGGGTCACCTTGCTGTATCGACCCTGCACACCAACTCCTCGGTGAAGGCGCTTATCCGTCTTCGTTTGCTTGGCGTCGATGGTGAGTCGTTGTCTGCTGCTCTCCAGGGTATTCTGGCCCAGCGTCTGGTGCGCAAGCTGTGCCCGCACTGTGCAGAAGAAGATACCCGGGAAGATACGGTCGATGCGCTGAAAAAAGCGGCTTACCTGTCTGGTGAGTTCAAGCCTCGCAAACAAGGCCCAGGCTGCCCGCATTGCAGCTTTACTGGGTTTAAAGGCCGGTCGATGGTCTATGAGACGCTCGATGTCACCCCGAGTGTTCGTCGCCTGCTGGAGCGAGAAGCTCCGCTAACGGAAATCATGGGTGCGGCTTTTGCACCGGGCACTACGATGTGGGGCTGCGGTCTGCGGATGGTCGCTGTGGGGGATGTCAGCATGGAAGAGCTCCGCCGTAACGCTGAATGCGACGACGACCTGCTTGAGCAAATGTGTAACCAACCTGGTCGTGGATAACCGGAGCTAAACATGGATTTTGCCTACAAATACCGGAGTAAGACCGCCCGCGGGCGTGTCGTGGCGGGTATCGCGTATGCCTCAAGCAAAGCTTTGGCTATTGGCCAGCTTCGCCGAGGCGGCCTGTCACCGTTTGAAATCAGCATGGACCTGCCTAAAACACTGGTAGGCATCGTCAAAACAGGTTTCAGCACACGAGACCTTGCCCGCTTTTATGCAACAATTGGCCGCCGCATCAAGAAAGATAAACCGCTTGTCGAGGGCTTATCCAACGCGGCGGACTTCGTGCAGGACAGCCGGCTTCGACAGGCTATCCAAGTCATGCGACTGGCTATTATGGATGGCCGAGGAGAAGGCGATGCGATGGCTATCGCTGGATTTTCGCCCCGGGACTCCAAAATTGTGGCTGCCTCAGCTACCGCGGGTCGCGTGGGTGACGCCTTTGTATCCTTGTCTCGGGAGGCGACCCGTGAGGGCCAGCTGAAGAGCGGCCTATGGGCAATTTTTACCATGCCCATGTTCTTGATGGCGCTTATCTACGCGGGCTTTTACGCCGCCTTGGTGCTGGCAGCGCCGAACACCATTGCCTTCTTGAAGCAAGCGGATGTGTCTATCTCCAAGATGTCGGAGTTTCACCAGAACTACTTTGCGTTTGCTGTGTGGTTCAACGACAACCTGTTGCTCAACTCCATCGGATTCTGGCTAGCCCCTGCTGCAGGAATCTTTCTGGTAGCGAAGCTAAAGGTCCTGAGCTGGCTCGCTGACAAGTTTCGCTGGTTGCGAGAAATCTCTATCAAGACCGACGCAGCTATGTTGTGGTCGTCTTATGCCTTGCTATACGACGCAAACATCAGCCCGCGTGAAATCTGCAAGCTGCTCCAGCCTACAGCCGTACGTGAAGACTCGAGGCTGGCTATGCGAAAAATGCAGCTGATGTTGAATAACGGTGTATCGCAAGAAGAAGCCGTAAGCCGCGCGGGTTTCCAGCCTTTCGTGGTTGAGGCAGTAAGGTCTTCCTTGTCCGCGGGTGACCTGGCGCAAGGCCTTCGTGAGCTGTGTGACTCCCTGGAAGAAGACATCCTGGTGATTACCCAGATTCTGAAGGATGCCATGAAGGTAGTGTCCCTGATTGTGCTGGGTATCGGTGTGGGAGCACTGTTTATGGTGTCGTACTTCCCCCTCGTCTCGGCCGTGCTGCAAAACCTGTAAGCCAAGCGTTTAGGCTTAACCAACAAAACGGTGCCTTCAAGGCACCGTTTTGTTATCCCCGGTTGCTATACGGCTCAGCTAGTTTAAGCCCGAATACCCACAAACTTATCATCAGCGTTAATAGTCCAGCTTTTCAGAAAGCCACATGCCACCAGGCGGTCCGCAGCTTTTTTAAGCGACCGCCGAAACATGCGCAGTTCTGCGACTTTAGAGCCTGAGAGTGAGCGTAGCAGGGATAGCGCAATAGGTAGTGGTTTCGCATGGGTTGCCAGGTATGCGTGCAGCCACTGAGTCAACGGTTGGCCTATTAGCTGAGCACGAATACCTAGGTCTAGCGCCGTCCAACGGGCAACCCCAAACAGATTGGCCATCGTGGGTGATACCCGCAACCCAATGGTCGACTTGCTGATTTGCTCCTTCTCCTCATAGACCACCATTCGGTCAGGAACCATCACAGTGACTCCTTGGTGCTTAACTTGAATTACGGCCATGCTGAGTCGAACAAGGCTATCCCGTAACCATTCCTGATTTGCGGAGCCTGCTGCACGCCCAATGCTTCGCAGGAAGCTCAACAAGCCAACCTCAATCGGCTCTCCTAGCTTTCCTGCTGATAGGTGAAGGCAGTGCAACCAGACATCCAAGTCTGCTTGGTCAAGCTGTGCCCCCGAAAAAAACACTTCGTAGCCATCCTGGGCCGCTACACGTTCACGCATGAGCATTGCACGATGGCCTTTTTCAATCACAGAAAAGACGGCAGAACGAAGCAGGTAGTTCGGAGAGACGCGATTGTGGTCGCTTACCAGTGGAAGTTGTGTGACGTTGCCCACCGTTACGGCTGAGCGCTTGCGACGGGCTTTCACTTCAGCGGAAAGCACAGAGACGTCGCCTGGGAACAGGCCAACTGTCCCCAGCTCGGCTTGCTTCTCGGCGACCACCACAAGTTGTCGGCGAATACTGGCGCAACGTGCCGACGCTTCTTCGGCGCCTTGGGTATCGCCGTGAAGAGCAGATTCGGTCGCAAAGCGCTCTGCCGCGCTCAGCTGTTTCTGTAGAGAAGATGATTTGGCCATAGGGAGAAGTACAAAAGGTAGGTCCTGTATAGCAACAAGGCCGGCACCTTTGAAAATATGTCAAAGACATTATATTATGCAAACGGGTATGTATAGCGGTCACGGTCGACATGTATAGCGGTCACGCTTAGCATGTATAGCGGTCACGGTACCCGCCTGGAATCCCAGCACTGGCGCGGGTTTCAGCTCTCCGTAATATATTTAATAGGGGCTATCGCTAACGCTCTTGCGGTCCCCGCACCGCCCTGGGTCTTGTTATCACTTAGGTTTGGCGTTCTCAACGGCCCCGCAGAACCAAACCCCACTGCTTGGATATCCTGTGCTGAGCGCCATGCCCAACCATCCCTAGGTGTGGTCTTATATAATTTTTATTGGGCTTCCGGTAGGGGTGGCCCTGTGTCGAACCTACTTTTGACGGGCTCAAGATAAGCGCTTAGGCCTCATCCTGAGTTCAGGTAATCGGACCTTAAGCTTTAGAAGGATTACCCTGACTATAGATGAGCTCTCTCGGGACGGGTCTAAATCGCACCCCAGCCAAAAATTGACGCTTAGACGTGTGCTCGCTACTGTGAAAGTCACTAATTTCAACAGGAGGTTGACGTGCGATTCACGGATGAGGCTTTGCTAGGAGCATGGCGAGACAAGGGTGGGCGTTTCGAAGGTGAGACTCAAGAGATGGCCCTTATACCAAAGGATGTGCTGGTAGCCTTTCTTCAAGAGCTCACTGCAGTGCCTGAGCGCGCCATGTTGGTCGAGCCCCGCACCATTCATGCTGGGCACCCTGGTGTGCCTGATAAGGTTTGGCGCCTAGCCCAGCGTCTTGCCAATGAACTGGGGAGTATGGCCTTGCCAGGAGAGGCCGCTCATGGGTAAGCGAGAGGTCACTGAGCGGGATTTCAGGATGCCTGAATTCATGGACGCAAAGGTTGAAGACTACGAGTTCCGCAACGATGGAAAGCTTGTTCGGAAAGACCGCTGGGAACGTGGCATCCATACCATTCGGAGTTTGGTAGGGCTGAACCAGCGAGAGTTCGAAATCTCTGAGGTTGTGGACGCTGTGCGTGCTCTCGTTGCTGACGCTGAAGGTTGGCTGGCTATTGCCCGCATGGACCCAGAGGACTACCCGCCCCGGAATCAAGCTGTCAGCTTGCAGCTTGCTGACGGAAGCGTTTTGAAAAACGCGGAGTACAGCCCTACGGATAAAGCCTGGCTTTGGAGTGGCGCTGCTTTTTCAGCACCCCAGGTGGTGGCGTGGCGAGAGCAGGCTCCGGAAGTCGGTTCTGCCTAAGATAGCCGAGGCCTACAGGGGCCTTAGCCGCGTTTTCGAGGCGGTTGTAGGGGATGAAGGCTAGGACGCTCAAGATGGCGGCCTTAACGCATGATTACCTGAACCGCGCGGAAAGCCCCGTCCTTCCCCGAAGGGTGGCCCGGGAGGGCCAAGGGCGGGGATGGCTTCCTCTCGGGGTTCGACCTCCAAAAATACACCAACGGCTGTACCAAAGAGGGCATCCCCCTGCACTCCCAAACTGTGCAGGCTATTGCCGAGGAATACGCGACCCGACGCAAGCAGTTCAAGAAAGCCAAACTGCGCTGGCGCGTCTCCAACCCCCTCTCCAGCAAATACTCCCTGGGCTGGATTCCGTTCAAAGCCTCGGCCATCTCCTACCACAATGGCCAGGTCCAGTTCTCGGGACTCGGGCCGCTCTCCCTGTGGGATAGCTACGGCCTCTCGAACTTTGACCTCGGCCCAGGGTCATTCTCGGAAGACGCCCGCGGGCGGTGGTATCTGAACATCAGCGTCAAGGTGCGGTTGACCCCGACGACGACCAGTAACGAGGCGCTGGGGATTGACCTCGGCTTGAAGACCGCTGCCACCGCCAGCAATGGCGCCCAGCTGACCGCCAAGCACTATCACCGGCTGGAAGAACAGCTGGCAATGGCCCAACGGGCCCGCAAGAAAGACCGGGTGCGGGCCATTGGTGCCAAAATCCGGAATCGACGCAAGGATGCCTTGCACAAATTCACCACGGCCCTGGTCAACGACTACGGGGCCATTTTCATCGGCAACGTGAGCACCGCCTCGCAGACCGCATCGGGGAACGGCAAGTCCGTCCTCGATGCCGGCTGGGGCTTGCTCAAAACCCAACTGCAGTATAAAGGCGAACGCGCCGGCCGTTGGGTGGAAGTCGTCAATGAAGCCTACACCACACAAACCTGTTCCGCCTGTGGGGCACGAACTGGACCGAAGGGCCAGGACGGGCTTGCTATCCGGGCTTGGGTGTGCCCCTGCGGGGCAGCGCATGACCGGGACGTGAACGCGGCCATCAACATTGCGATGGCGGGGTTGGTGGGGGTGGAGGACCGAGTAACCGCTGCAAGGCTACTGCGCGAGGCGAAAGCTGCTAAAGCGCAGGAGCGTAAAACCAAGCTTGCAGCGAATAAGGCCGCGAAAGCGGCTGCGGCCGGGCATGGCCGTCCTGTTGAGGGAACCCTCACCTCGTAAGGGGTGGGAATCACCGTCCTTCAGGGCGGTGAGGATGTCAACTACCGGTGGAGCGAGAGGCCTGGATAGCCAACTCGGTGCGCAATTGCTTGAAGAAGCTGGTCAAGGAAGGCTTAGCTGAGGCCTGCCATGACCAGAGTAATACGGGGTTTGTGGGGAGCTGGAGAGCGCTCGAAACGCAATAGACTTTGCAGGTTGGTCGCTATACGGCAGATAGCTACCAACCTTGAGTGATGTCCCTATGAAACCGAATCTGCTGAAACCACTAGTGGCCACGTTCGCCACCTTGTTTAGCGTCACTGCCATTGCCGCGCCTGCCTCTTACCATCTTCGTCAGTATGTCCCGGGGCTTTCAGCCCCAGCGGTAGGCAACCAAGCCGCACCCGCTACACCTACTCCGTCAGCAATTGGCGATGGCGTTAGCAAAGCGGGGGCTTGCGCAGCCGGCGCAGCTACCGGCTGCGCAAGCTGGGACGCAACCGGGAAGCTCTTCATTAACATGGCTAGCCTGGGGGCGACTCGCGGCACAGTAGGAAAGGCCGACGGCAAATGGTATTGGGAGGTTGAACTGCTAGCCCCTTCCGATTCGCTTCTGATAGGCACGGGCACAATAGCGTTGTCGTTGGCAAATCCGTTTACCGCAACCCCTCCGATGTGGAGCTGGTACAGCAATAAGAATCCAGGCAATGCCAAAATTTGTAGTGCCTGGCTAGGCGGAAGCGTGGTCGTAACCACAGGAGATATCGTAGGGGTTGCTTTAGACATGGCGGCCCATTCGGTAACCTTTTACAAAAATGGGAACCCTGTAGTTAGCTGCTCAAACGTCACAACGTCCGAAGCTGTTTACCCTGTGCTCGGGAGTGGAGGAGGCCCCATCAGTATTAACACCAACTTCGGCCAGAGTAATTTTCAGCATCCAGTTCCCGCAGGCTACAACGCAGGCCTCTGGTAATCCCGGCACCAGCACTATCTGGGCAAGCCTGGCACCACGCTGGGCTGCCTTCCCTTCGAAGGCCCACTAGCCTTAGCCGCCCTCGGCCCTGCATGAAGCAACTCATGCTCCCGATGCCGACCCCGCGTAAAGCCTCGCCAGAACTGCGACTCGCCCACATTGGTAGCCACGTTCAAGGCCAGCCTTAGCTGCTGACCATTCGGCAACCGCCGGGTGTCCGACCGGAACGCAATCTCGCAGGCGTAATCCAGCATGTACTTCGGCTCCACGTTCAAGTAGATGCCTTTCTCCGCCCGGTCGTAGCGCCAGTTGTATTCCTCGGCCTGGTTGTTGTTCTCACCATTCGGCCCAGACAACTCTTTGGAGTGCTCCGCCGTCCGGTGCGCCAGGAATGCCTTGCCGACCTCGGCATACGCTGGCGAGGAATCCGTGTTCAGGTAGCTTTCAGGGATAGCGGCATACGTCGCAAGGATGCCTTCCGCCGCGGTTGCCGTCTCCGCCATTGCTATCGCCACGCGGGTGCCATTGGCGCCTTTGCCTCTTTTCCCCGAGCGCTGGCGCACGAGCATCACTATGCGCCGGTCCTCCGGCAAGCGTTTGCCGAACTCGGGGTCGATAGCCCCTTTGGGTGGCCCCTTGCGCTTGGCCTTCTGCTTGCCAGCCTGCGTCAGTATCGAAGACAGCTCCTCGACGGGCGTCTCCGATGTCACTGGTCGGCTACCCCTACGTAGCGATGACCGGCCAGCGGTGGGATGCTGAGGGTTACGCACCCACCTCCGTGATGTACGGCCTGCTGGCTAGGCAGGCCCCGTCGGCGCCAAGTCGTTTTTGCGGGTATTGGGCTATGCGGTTCGGGTATTTGAAACAATTTTCGGGCAAGTGAAAAACGCGGCGCTAACCCATTGATTTTAAGGGCAATGGGTCAGCTGCGTAGTAACACCCCACCGCCGACGAAAAAAGAGCCCGAGAAGGGCTCTGAAGGGTAGCCAAGCTACCGGCGATTAAAAGGATGCGACAGGCCGTTGGCCTTTACGCTGGAGACAACCACGGATGAGGTTGAGGTAGCCGCCTTCAGGCTGCGGGGTAGAGCGCCAAACCACACCAAACTTGTCGAAGGGCCCATTAACCGCAACATAAGCACCGGTCGCCAGGGCCGAGGTGGAGCGAAGCTGATACAGGGCGCCCATGTTAAGCCACCACGCGCAGGTTACGTTGAACGGAAGCACGCTGCACGGTCACGAGGTCCGGCTGCACAATACAACGGATGTTGCGGTCACGGTGATGCCGCGAAGCGTAGGTGATGTTCTGGTTGGCAGCCACAGCCTGGAGAACCATCCGGGGGTCAAGGTGGCAGTCCGAAGGGAGGTCCGGCATTTCCACAGTAACGGTGGCGGTCAGCTGCTGGTCGCCCAGCTCGATTACGACGGTTTTTACGACTTTCATGAGAGTCTCTCTTAGAGGGTTGTCCAGTGAGGTATAGCGAATTCCGCTAAGAAAGTAGTTCGTTGCTATACAGGTATTGGTCAATATCTGGATAAACTCATGTGTGTATCGGTTGTTAGACGGGAGCGGGCTCGAGATGGCCGTGGCTATCAGGTTACCTTTCCTCAAAGCGACGCCTTCTTGACCGACTCCACTGATGGAAAATCAGTTGAAGTTGTCTGGCTTGGTGTCGATGCAGGCCACCAAGGCCAAGGTGTTGCCGAATCGGTAATGCGGCGCCTGCGTACGCATTTTCGCGAGAAACCAATCATCCCGGTCAACGTGTTGCCTGAAGCAGAAGCCTTTTGGCTAAAGATGGCTCGCCGAGGCTATTGTCGCTTGGACCGGCCGGCCATTCCAACTCGCCAAGTTTGCTAACCCCTTTTTAAAGCCCGTCATTGGGCTTTTTTTGCGCACGTCCCTGGTACGCTCGCTGAGCGACTTCATACCGCGCGGGGGCACCCGACACAAAAAAAACTCAGGCTGGGTCAGCCTGAGTGAAGTGCGGTTTAGTGCGGATATCCGGACATACCTTCTCGATTTGTTTCCTGCTCGTACAGCTCGGCGTCGAGTTGCTCTTGGGCCTTTTCTTCGGCTCGGGTGTCACACTTGAAGCGATTGATGCTCCGTTTCAAAAACTGCTTAAGCTTTCTTGTGTTGACCGATACCTGAGCCGGATAGTGTCGGGGAGTAACCTGCCCCACAGCGTGAGCCACTCCCTGAAGAAACAGGGCGCTGCGCAGCGACTCGAAGTCAACCATTTCCCAGGGCTGAACACCAAGGGATTGGCGGTGCTTGCCTACGTAGCAGGACAGCATGCTGCGAAGCTGTGATGGCGCATAGCAGGCGTTACCGTCAATGACCAGCCGATGACCCCGGCGCACGATAATGCCTTCTTGCTTTGCTTTTGCCAGCTCACGTTCGAACCGTTCAAGATGTGCCGTGTCAGCGTCGAACTTCAGCTCGGCATCCGAGTGTTCAACTACACGCTTGGCGTGCGATACGTTGATAGCTCGTTGAGACTTGGTGTGAGGCAAAACCGTCTGGACAACGTCGTTCTCATCAGTGAACCGGCTGAGAATCGCCAAGAAGCTGCGCGGGCCGTTCATGGCGAGCGACTCCACTACCCCTTGAAACACCTCTCCCGGAAATACTTCAAACTCAAGGACTGCACCGGGACGACAAACCCAAAAAGGAACACGATTACTGCTAGCTTGCATGATGATGACCTCTTTTAGAAAAGTAACCTATTCCGTATAGGAACTGAGAGCACAAAGCCGCCTAAGGCACCGTCTGCCCCGCGCGGATGCGCTGGAGCGGCAGGGTGGCAGCCCGCGGGGGCGGCTGTTTTCGTAAGACGCCAAAAAATAAGACGACCTCTGCAGGTCGTCTTATTTCTAAGCACTTGCTAGCGCATTCGGTTAAGGTGAGACATCCACGGGCCTCGAGCTCGACGTGGTGGTGTTGTTACCCAGCGGGCCCTTTGCGTTATACCCCCAGCACTTCATCGAACCGCTCGTGGTGGCCGCGCAGGAGTGGTCGCTGCCCACAGCCACCGCGGTGACACCCGAAGTGAGGCCATAAACATCAAGAGGCACCTTGCTCAAGGTGGTGGTGCCATTACCTAGCTGACCCAGGTAATTGGTTCCCCAGCACTTAACGCCACCCCCGACCGTGACCGCGCATGAGCTGTTGTATCCCGTCGCGAGGCTGACCACGCCCGACGTAAGCCCGTAGACATCGACAGGGACGGAACTGTTTGTGGTGCTGTTATTACCTAGCCGGCTGTCGCTATTCAGGCCCCAGCACTTAGCACCACCACCTGTAGTTACCGCACAGGTGAAACTGTTACCTGTCGCTACTTGAGCTACACCTGAAGTCAAGCCACTCACGCTCACGGGCACCGTACTATTTGTCTGCGAGTTGTTGCCGAGTTGCCCGCTGCTGTTGTGGCCCCAGCAATAGGCCCCGCCGGTGGTGGTGAGCGCACAACCATGAAGTGAGGAGCCCGTTATATGGGCCACGCCCGAGCCCATGCCGTATACCGCCGCGGGAACATAGCTGGCGATTGTGCTGTTGTTACCGAGCTGACCAAATGCGTTGTAGCCCCAGCAATAGACTCCGCCGCTGGTGGTCAGTGCGCAAGAAAAGCCGCCGCCAGCCACAACTTGGGCAACGCCTGAAGCAAGTCCTGACACATTCACAGGCACCAGGCTCTGGGCTGTGCTGTTGTTACCAAGCCGACCAAAGCCATTATAGCCCCAGCACTTTGCGCCGCCCGTTTTGGTCACGGCACAGGTATGCGAAGCGCCAGCCGAAATACTGGCTACGTCCGTATCGAGTCCATAGACGCTGACGGGCACCAGGCTTTGGGTTGTGCTGTTGTTACCGAGCTGGCCACTCTCGTTAGCCCCCCAGCACTTTGCACCGCCCTGGGTAGTCACCGCACAGGTATGGCTGGCGCCGGCTGAAATCTGCGTCACGTGAAGCACCGCACCATTCACGATGATGGTGTAGGACTGCTGACCCGCTTTGGTCCTGTACGTGGCATCTACCTGGAACGTGCTACCCCTCGGGTTTTTTGTCTGAGGAGTGCCCGAGATAACGCCATCCGCACTAAGGGACAATCCCGCGGGTAAGGAACCTGCCGAGAGCGCCCAAGCGACGTTAGACGCGCTATACCCGCTGTCACCGGTTACGGCCAGCAGGGGCTTAAGGTCATAGCTATAAGGCCAGTTAACCTCGGCACTCGGCAAGGCCGGCCCCCCTGAGAGCGCCACTGTAATATTCTCAAGGGGCTGCTGCTGGGTCTGCGCTTGTCCCGTGAGGCCTTCGAGAGACCCAGGGATTCGAACTTTATAGTTGAACGGCTGGGCCGCCGCCACCGGGCCGGCAAATACCGCACAAGCGGCAACCATCGCGATAGCGATTCCGGAGAGAGTGTTACGAGACAGGGTGTTTTTGGGGCGCATGGCAATACCTTCAGCGATTAGTTACTGCTAGGTATAGGTATCTTTATGGGCTTTACAGCGGCCCATGGGTGTGTTGAATTAATGCCCAGGTAGTGGGGGTAGCTATCCTAGGCATGACCCCCACAGCCACCTCTCAGCCCAAGCGCCGCGACTGGGCGGCCCTCGACCGGCAACATCAGCGTCGCGGCACTCTGGCCTTCACCCTC
>RRZT010747049.1_pt1 | contig 42778 bp, 39 predicted proteins | sample 2165551 | NCBI WGS metagenome assembly RRZT01 (sample SAMN10456910, study PRJNA506462) | wastewater metagenome | biome: wastewater; feature: sludge; material: wastewater sludge; isolation source: wastewater sludge with Escherichia coli K12::gfp cells carrying plasmid... | place: USA: Moscow, Idaho... | reverse complement strand
GCGTGAGCGCATCGCCCTCGGGGACTACGGCGCGTTGGGTTCGGTGGAGTCGGAGGCGCAACTGTGCCGCCGGTATGCCGTGTCCCGCCCGACCGTGCGTCGGGCCCTGGAGCAACTGCGGGACGAGGGCCTCCTCGAGGCCCGCCATGGCGCCGGGTGGTTCGTGGTCGGCTCCGCGTTCCACCAGCGGTTGGCCTTGGGCACCTTCCGGCACGCGGACTCCGCGGTGGCCGCGTCCGGCAAGCTGCTGCGGCGCGACGTCGTGGACTTCGGCTTCCGCGCGGCACCGGCCGAGGTCGCGGCCGCCTTGGCGGTGCCCGAGGGCGGGAGCGTGCGGCGCGCCCGCTCGGTGCGCACCGTGGCGGGCGACGGCCTCGACGTCGCCCGCGAATGGGTGCCGGGCGCCCTCGCGGGTCGGCTGAGCCGGGACGGCGCCGCCAGCCCCGGCATCTGGGAGTCGCTGGCTCGCGATGGTCACCGGATCGCCTCGGTGCGCCAGACGATCACCGCCGGCCTGGCCTCGGCGTCCGACGCGAAACTGCTGCTTACCCACGCCGGAGCACCGCTGTTGCTGGTGCGCCGACTGGCGGTGGATGCCCGCGGCATACCCCTGGCCTTGTCCGACCATCGCTACGCCGCGCACCGTTTCGCCTTGGAGGTCGAGTTCAACTCCGGACCCGCCACGGCCTCCCCCGAACCCCCCGGCCTTCGCGCCGTGGACGCCCCACCGAAGGAGAAGACACCATGAAGGTCCTCGTCACCGGCGGCGCCGGTTTCATCGGCTCCAATTTCGTTCTCCGAGTGAGCCAGACGCGGCCCGACTGGCAGGTCACCGTCATCGATGCCCTGACCTACGCCGGCAACCGGGCCTCACTCGCCCCGGTCGAGGACCGGATCGAGTTCGTCGAGGGCTCGATCGCCGACCCCGAGCTCGTGGAGCGCCTCGTGGCCGATACGGACCTCGTCGTGCACTTCGCCGCCGAGTCGCACAACGACAACTCGTTGGACAACCCGTGGCCGTTCATGGAATCGAACATCATCGGCACCTATCGGCTGCTCGAGGCGGTGCGCAAGCACGAGAAGCGGATCCATCACATCTCCACCGACGAGGTCTACGGCGACCTCGAGCTGGACGACCCGGAGCGCTTCCGGGAGACGACTCCGGTGAACCCCTCCTCGCCGTATTCGGCGAGCAAGGCCAGCGCGGATCTGTTGGTGCGGGCCTGGATCCGGTCCTTCGGACTGCAAGCCACCCTGTCGAACTGCTCGAACAACTACGGCCCGCGCCAGCACGTGGAGAAGTTCATCCCCCGCCAGATCACCGGCATCCTCGACGGGGTCAAGCCGAAGCTCTACGGCGCGGGTGCCAACGTGCGCGACTGGATCCATGTCGATGACCACAACGACGCCGTCGTGGCGATCATCGAGCAGGGCCGGCTCGGCGAGACCTACCTCATCGGCGCCGACGGCGAGCGCAACAACCGGGAGATCATCGGGCTCATCCTCGAGCTGATGGACAAGCCGGCCGACTGGTTCGAGCATGTCAACGACCGCCCGGGCCACGACCTGCGGTATGCCATCGACTCGAGCAAGCTGCGCGCGCAGACCGATTGGCGCCCGCAATATCAGGACATCCGGGCCGGCCTGACCCAGACCATTCAGTGGTATGCCGCGAACCGCCCCTGGTGGGAGGCCAGCAAGGCCAGCACCGAGCAGGTCTACGCGCGCCTGGGCAGGTGACCGGCTAGCCCCCGGACAGGACAGCGAGGGCGTGGGAGTACTTGCGCCGCAAGCGTTCTCGGGTGGGCTCGTCGAGCGTGGCCAACCGCGCGGGGTCGCTGTTGTCGGCGATGTCGGCGAGCTTGACCCGCAACGCGATCGGGTTGGCCCGGATCGCCCGGTAGTAGTCACTCGCGGGCACCGCGTCGTCGCGGGTCAGCAGCAGCACGGCGTCGAGCACCTCGTCCGGGAAGCCATCCCGTCGCAACTGCGCGACATCGACACCGGTGTCCTCGACGACATCGTGCAGCCAGGCCACCGCGGCGGCCACTGGGTCGTCGGCGACCCGGGCGGCGACGCGGGCGGGGTGCGCGGCATACGGGGCACCGGCCTTGTCGACCTGGCCTTCGTGCGCGGCGCGCGCGAGAGCCGCGGCGGCGGCTACCAGCTGCGGCCCGATCGGCAGGGGCGAGGGCGTGGTCACGGGAGCCTTTCGACGGCTGGGCGGTGGTTGTCGGCCGCAGCGGTGGTCGGCGGTCAGGATAGACCCATGGATGCCTCGATCTTCCGGGAGCCACGCGTCGAAGCGCTCATCGCCAGGGGCCTGGCCCGCAGTCGCCTGTCGCTGACGACCCGCGCCGAGCGACTCGGCGACAAGTCCTGGCACGTCGTGCAGTGTTCCTTCGCGGCGGGCTTGGCCTGGACGATCGCTTCGGGGGTGCTGCGGCATGATGCGCCGATGTTCGCCCCCATCGTGGCCGTCGTCTGTCTGGGGATGACCTACGGGCAGCGGCTGCGCCGCGTCGCGGAGGTCACCGTCGGCGTGGCGCTGGGCGTGGCCCTGGCGGAGGTCTTCGTGACGGTGGCCGGCTCGGGCGCCTGGCAGATCAGCCTCGTCGTGCTCGTGGCGATGGGCGTCGCCCTGCTCTTGGATGCCGGTCAGCTGCTCGTCATGCAGTCGGCGGTGCAGTCCATCGCGGTCACGGCCATCGCGCAGCCCAGTGGGGGTTTCAACCGGTGGGTCGATGCGGTGGTCGGCGGGGCGGTGGCGTTGGTCGCCGCGACCGTCGTGCCGAGGGCCCCGCTACGCGAGCCACGGCGGGTGGCCGCTCGGGTGGCCACCCGCATCGCCGACCTGTTGCGCGACGCCGCGACGAGCGCCGACACCGGCGACGTCGAGCATGCCGCCGAGGTGTTGGCCGAGGCGCGGCGCACCGACGAGCTGATCCGGGAACTGCAGGCCGCCGCCGACGAGGGCATGGCGGTGATCGCCTCGGTCCCGTGGCGACGCAGCGACGGGGCGAGTGTGCGCCGCGTGGCGCAGATCGTCGAACCGCTGGACCGAGCGCTGCGCAGCACCCGAGTGCTCGTGCGCCGGGTGAGTATCGCGACCCACCACGGCGCGCGGATCCCGACCGAGTATGCCGCGGTGCTGCGCGAACTCGCCGAGGCCGCCGACATCATCAGCCGGCTCTGGGCCGAGAACCGGATGGCCGAACGCGCCCGGCCGGCGCTCGTCGCGGTGGCTGAGGGCACAGCGAGGCTCGACCCGGGTGAGTACCTCACCACCGTCCTGCTCGGGCAGCTGCGCTCGCTCGTCGTCGACCTGCTGGAGCTGACCGGGCTCGACCACGAAGATGCGGTCGCCTCGGTGCCGCCGGTCACCGGCTGACGCCGGCCCGACCGACCATCAGGGCTCGGGGAACCAGATCGCCATCTCGCGGGCCGCCGACTCCGGCGAGTCGGAGCCGTGCACGACGTTCTCCGTCGAGCCCTGGCCCCAGTCGCGCCCCAGGTCGCCGCGGATGGTGCCCGGCAGCGCCTTCGTCGGGTCGGTGGCCCCGGCGAGGGAGCGGAAGCCCGCGATGCACTGCTGGCCCTCGATGACGATCGCGGTCACCGGGCCGGAAGACATGAAGTCGACGAGCTCGCCGAAGAACGGCTTCGCGGCATGCTCGGCGTAGTGCTCGGCGAGCATGTCACGGGTGGGGGTGAGGATGCGCAGTGCGATGAGCTGATAGCCCTTCGCCTCGATGCGGCGCAACACCTCGCCGGTGAGACCGCGCTTGAAGCCGTCCGGCTTGACCAAGACCAGGGAGCGTTCCATGGGCGGCAGCCTACTGCGGCGCCGCCGCGTCGATCCGCCCGCCCTGCACGAGACTGCCGACCCACAGAGCCGTGAAGATGAGCCCGACGAGGGCCATCATCGGCACCACCACGGCCGCCGCGAAACAGCTCAGCTGGATCAGCCAGCCGAGCGTGACGCCGGCCGGTGACCGCATCAGACCCGCGGCCGCCAGGCACAGCAGCGCGACGGCCGACCCGACGATCAGGTATGCCGCGGCCGGCCCGCTCGCGTCGGCCGCGGCGACCGCCCGGGCCACGAGCGCACCGAAGAAGACGAGGATCGACTGGGCGGCCAGCACGAGCGCGCACATCCGCCAGGTGAACTTGCCCAAGCGCCCGTAGACCACCAGCGGCCCGATCGACAGTCCGGCGGCCCGGCTCATTCCGCCGCCACCCCGAGCAGGGCCCGCACATCGGCAGCGGTGACGACCGAGCCGGTGGCGATCACTCCCCCGCCGAGACCGTCGCGCTCGGCGACCGTGACGGCCTCCTCGAGCGCGTCCGGCAGCGCCGGGACGACCGACACCCGATCGGCGCCGAACACCTCGGCGGCGAGCTCGCCGAGCTCCAGCGGGCTCATGCTGCGTGGGGAGGTGTTACGGGTGACGACGACATGGTCGACCACGGACTCGAGGGCCTCGAGCATGGCCAGGGCGTCCTTGTCGGCGAAGACGGCGACGACCGCGACGAGCCGGGTGAAGGCGAAGCCGTCGGCGAGTGCTTCGGCCAGCGCGCGCATGCCGTGCGGGTTGTGCGCGGCGTCGACGAGGATCGTCGGCGAGCGCCGGACGACCTCCAGGCGCCCCGGTGAGGTGACCTTCGCGAGCCCGGCCCGCAGCACCGCGACGTCGAGCGCTCGTTCGCCGCCGCCGAGGAATGCCTCGACCGCCGCGACGGCCAGAGCGCAGTTGTCGGCCTGGTGGGCGCCGTGCAACGGCAGGAAGAGGTCCGGATAGTCGCCCGCGAGCCCCCGCAGCGAGATCAGCTGACCCCCGAGGGCCACCTCGCGGGCGGTGACCCCGAAGTCGGTGTCGGCGGCATACCGGCGGGCGCCGACCTGCTCGGCGCGACGGGCCAGGATGTCGGCCACCTCGTCGTCCTGCACGCCGACGACGAGGATCGATCCGGGTTTGACGATGCCGGCCTTCTCCTGGGCGATCTGGCCGGGTGTCGCGCCGAGGAAGCGGGTGTGGTCGACGTCGACGGGGGTGAGGACCGCGACCGTGCCGTCGGCGACGTTCGTGGCATCCCAGGTGCCACCCATGCCGACCTCGACCACGGCGACGTCGACCGGCGCGTCGGCGAACACGGCATACCCGAGGATCGCGAGCACCTCGAAGAAGGTGAGCCGCGGGCCGCCCTCGTCGAGGGAGCGCTGGTCGACCAGCTCGACGAGCGGCTCGATCTCCGCCCAGGCCTCGATGAGCACCGCCGGGTCGACCGGCGCGCCGTCGAGGGCGATCCGCTCGCGCATCGAGTGCAGATGCGGCGAGGTGAAGCGACCGGTGCGCAGGCCGTGCTCACGGCACAGTGCCTCGATGATCCGGGTCGTCGAGGTCTTGCCGTTCGTGCCGGTGACATGGATGACCCCGAAGGTGCGCTGCGGGTCGCCGAGCAGGTCCATCACGGCGGCCACCCGATCGAGGGTGGGCACGATGTCGTGCTCGGGGGCCCGACCCAGGATCTGGGCCTCGACCTCGGCCAGCCGAGCGGACAGCCCGGGCTCGGGTCGCGATGGCCCGGTCACGGACACTCCTGCCAGACGTCACGCACCAGCCAGACCGACTCGGGGACCCCATCACCGGCCTTGTCGCGGTGGGTCTCACGGAAGCCGCAGGCGAGGTAGAACGCCTCGGCATGCTCGACCCCGTCGAAGTAGGAGGCGCGCACGATCTGGTGCCCGCCGTCGCGGGCATCGGCGAGCACCCGGTCCAGCAAGACCCGCCCGGCCCCGGAACGCTGGTGCTCCGGCAGCACGTAGAGCTTGAAGAGCACGAGATCGCCGTTGAGGTGCCCGGCCGAGGCCACCCCGACGACGAGATCGTCCTGCACCGCCACGAGCATCCGGCCGCCACCGACCTCCCAGCCGATCGCGTCGCGGGTCCACCATCGGGCCAAGGACGCGTCGATGTAGTCCTGGCTCAGATTCGGGACACAGGTCTCCCGCCAGGACCGATGGCCCACCCCGATGATCGCCGCGACGTCGTCGTAGGTCGCGAGCCGCACCGTGGCGGTCACAGCCGGGAAACCTTGAGGCGCACCGGGAGATTGTCGCCCACCGTCACCGTGACACCACCATCGGTCTCGGCGAGATCGTCGAGGTGGTAGGCGATGGACAGGTGCTCGGCCAGGGTCTCGGACATGAGCGACTCCCGATGCTCGGTGGCGGCGCGTTGCATGAGCTCAGCGCCGGCGACGGTGAGGGAGATCCGGTCGGAGATGTGCAGGCCGGCGTCCCGACGGGCCTGCTGCACGGCGCGGATCAGGTCGTTGGCGATACCTTCGATGGCCAGTGCCTGTGTCACCTCGGTGTCGAGCACGACGAACCCACCGCCGGGCAGCATGGCCACCGCCCTCGACCCGGGCGTCGCGGCCGCTCCGTCGATCGCCTCGCCGGCTCGGGCGGCCTCGGCGACGACGGTCTCGAGCGCATATTCGCCCTCGTGCAGCTCGACGCCGCCACAGACCACGGAGGCGTCCGGACGCACCTGCCAGTCACCGGACTTGCTGGCTTTGATGACCGTCTGCACGGCCTTACCCAGCCGGGGCCCGGCGGCGCGCGCGTTGACCGTCAGGCGTTGCTGCACGCCGAAGTCGGACTGGTGCGCGGTGGCCAGGTCGAGCAACTCGACGGTCTTGACGTTGACCTCGTCTGCGACGATCTCGACGAACGGCGCCAGGGCTTGCGGGTCGGCGGTCACGACGGTGAGTCCACCCAACGGCAGCCGGGCCCGCAGGCCGGCGCCCTTGCGCAGCGACGAGGCCACCGAGCAGATCTCCCGGGCCCGGTCCATGCCGGCGACCAGGGCCGGATCGGCCGGCAAGGTCTGTGGATCGGGCCAATCGCTCAGGTGCACCGAGCGCTCGCCGGTCAGGCCGCGCCAGATCTCCTCGGTGATGAGCGGCAAGAGTGGGGCCACGGTGCGGGTGACCACCTCGAGCGCGGTCCAGAGCGTGTCGAACGCGGCCTGCGTGGAGGGTGCCAGGGCGTCGCCGGAATCCCAGAACCGGTCGCGGGAGCGGCGGATGTACCAGTTGGTGAGCACGTCGAGGAAGCCGCGCATCGAGTCGCATGCGGCGGCGATCTCGTAGTCGTCGAGCTGGGTTGTCATCGTCTCGACGAATTCGCGCACCTTGGCCAACAGGTAGCGGTCCAGGACATGGTCGGCCCCGGTCGGGTCGGCAGCACCAGCGGGACGGGCGGCATACCCCTGACCGCCGGAGGCGGCGTTGGCGTAGAGCGCGAAGAAGTACCACGCGTTCCACAGCGGGATGATCACCTGGCGCACGCCGTCGCGGATGCCCTGCTCGGTGACCACGAGGTTGCCGCCGCGCAGGATCGGGCTGCTCATCAGGAACCAGCGCATCGCGTCGGCGCCGTCTCGATCAAACACGTCGAAGACATCCGGATAGTTGCGCAGGCTCTTGCTCATCTTCAACCCGTCGCTACCCAGCACGATGCCGTGGCTCAGGCAGGTCGAGAAGGCCGGCCGGTCGAAGAGCGCGGTGGCCAGGATGTGCATCGTGTAGAACCAGCCGCGGGTCTGGCCGATGTACTCGACGATGAAGTCGCCCGGGAAGTGGTGCTCGAACCAGTCGGCGTTGTCGTACGGATAGTGCACCTGCGCGAAGCTCATCGACCCCGACTCGAACCAGCAGTCGAAGACGTCGGTGACCCGGCGCATCGTCGAGCGTTCCCCCTCGGGCCGGGGGTCGTTGGGGTTGGGTCGGGTCAGCTCGTCGACGAAGGGGCGGTGCAGATCGGTCACCGGCACACCGAAGTCGCGTTCCAGTTCGGCGAGCGACCCATAGACGTCGGTACGCGGGTATGCCGGGTCGTCGGACTTCCACACCGGGATCGGGCTGCCCCAGAACCGGTTGCGTGAGATCGACCAGTCCCGGGTGTTCTCCAGCCACTTGCCGAACTGGCCGTCCTTGATGTGCCCCGGCACCCAGGTGATCTCCTGGTTGAGCTGCAGCATCCGGTCGCGGATCGTCGTCGTCGACACGAACCACGACCCGACCGCCATGTAGATCAGCGGCTGGCGGCAGCGCCAGCAGTGCGGGTAGGAGTGCTCGTAGGTCTCCCGGCGCAGCAGCACGGTGCCCTCGGTGGTGGCACGCGGGTCCAGCGCCCGCGCGGCGTCGTAGTCGGGGTGCGCCATCGTCGTGCGGGCCTTGAGGTGCTCGATGATGACCGGGTTGGCATCGAGCACAAGCATCCCGCGGTACTGCTCGACGGGGGCGGTGAAGGTGCCGTCGATGGCGACCGGCACGACGACCTCGATGCCTTCGCGGTCGGTGATCGCCTTGTCCTCCTCACCGAAGGCACCCGCGGTGTGCACCAGGCCGGTGCCCTCCGCGGTGGTCACGAGGTCGGCGGTGACCAGCCGGAAGGCGTTGGGGTGACCGAGGTAGTAGGCCATCGGCGGGGTGTACACCAGCCCGACGAGATCGGCGCCGGTGCACCGGCGCACGATGAGCGCCTCGACGTCGCCCTTGGCGTCGCCGGTGAATTCCCGCGCGTATGCCGCGGCCCGGTCCGCCGCGATGAGGTAGCGCTCCGGTCGGCCGGTCGGGCCGGCGGACTCGATGACGACGTAGTCGATCTCGGCGCCCACCATGATCGCGACGTTCGCGGTGAGCGTCCACGGCGTGGTCGTCCAGATCACCGCATGGACGCCCTCGAACTCACCTGGGGTGGTGATCGGCATCCCGACCGTGACGGCCGGGTCCTGCCGGTTCTGGTAGACGTCCTCGTCCATCCGCAGCTCGTGGTTGGACAGCGGCGTCTGGTCGTTCCAGCAATAGGGCAGCACTCGGAAGCCCTCGTAGGCCAGGCCCTTGTCGTAGAGCTCCTTGAAGGCCCAGATGACACTCTCCATGAAGGTGAGGTCGAGGGTCTTGTAGTCGTTGTCGAAGTCGACCCAGCGGGCCTGGCGCGTGACGTAGTCGCGCCACTCCCCGGTGTACTCGAAGACCGACTCGCGGCACTTGTCGTTGAACGCCGCGATGCCCAGCTCCCGGATCTCGTCGGTCGTCTTGATGCCCAGCTGGCTCATCGCCTCGAGCTCGGCGGGCAAGCCGTGGGTGTCCCAGCCGAACCGCCGCTCGACCCGGCGCCCCCGCATCGTCTGATAGCGCGGAACGATGTCCTTGACGTAGCCGGTGAGCAGGTGGCCGTAGTGCGGCAACCCGTTGGCGAACGGCGGCCCGTCGTAGAAGACGAACTCGTTGGCCCCGTCGACGCCGGCCTCCCGCTGCGCCACCGATGCCTGGAAGGTGTCGTCGGCCGCCCAGTAAGCGAGCACCGCCTCTTCGATCTGCGGGAAACGGGGGGTCGGCGGCACACCCGCCGGCGTGCGGTCACTGCTGCTGGCGCTGGCCTGGGGGTAGACCACGAGGTGTCTCCTGGCGTCGGGGTGCGGTCCTGGCGTCCTGTCACTGCGGCTGTGCCGCGAGGACGACGCTGCTGCGCCGCGGTACCACCCCGCTTGCCGGTCTGCCGCCCACCGGGGCGCGCGGCATACCGGCCGCTCTTGCCGAAGGCTGTCACGGGCCCACCCGTCCGGTTCTACTGAGGCATCGCGTATGCCGCGGGGCCGGTTCTTCCGGAGGCTCGCCGCTGATGACGGCTCAGACGCCTGTCGGGTCAGTCTACGGGAGCCGGCCGATCCCGGGTGACGACGCGCACGTCGACCTCAGCCCCCTCGACCAGGCTCTCGGCCACTCGCACGGCGCGCTTGACCGGCAACAGATAGCCACCGTGCTGCGTGGAAGGGAACAGCGACGTCTGCCAGGTCGTCGCGCCGACGCACACCTCGACTCGCACGCTGCCCCAGCCGCCCTGGCGGCCCTGGGTGGCCTCGTCGATCTCGTCCGACGTCTCGGGGGGCACCGTGAGGAAGTACCACGGGGCCGGCCCCTGGTGCACCCAGAGCGGGGCTCGGAATCGGTATGACGACGGTTGGCTGCTCATACCCCGGCAGGCTAGGCCTGGCCTGTGACATCGGGGGCGGCGTCCGGCGTCTCGAGTGGCGGATCGGCGGTGCCGGGGGTGGCTCGTGAGGCCCGCCGGGGAAGCAGGAAGGCCAGCAGACCGAGGGCGGCCGTACCCAGCCCACCCCACAGCAGCCAGGCGTCGATCGGCCCGGGCGTGGCACGGTTGCCCCACACGACCCACAGCGGCGCCAGCCCCATCCCGGTGACATACCCCCAGGCGGTGCGGCCCGGGTCCTCCTTCTGGGCCAGCGCGAACGCTCCGGCCGCGGTGACCAGCGCGATGATCCAGCCCATCCGCAACAGGGTCCACAGCGACCAGATCGACCCGATGCCGACCAACGCCCACTGGCCGAAGACGCGCCATTCGTGCGCGGACGGCATACCCGGTCCTCCTGTCGTCGCCACTGCGGCCAGCCTCCCGGTCCAGCCTCCCGGTCGGCAGCACCCTCAGGCCAGGCTCATCGCGTGAGCTTCTTCCCACAATTCGTCACGGACGCTCGGGTGGGCCGCCTTGTTGATGATCGACCAGCACTGGTGGGCCTGGTCGTGGCCGAAGATCTCCGCGATGCCCTGCTCGGTGATGATCGCGCTGTGCTGGAACGAGGTGACCGGCTCGTCGATGAGCGGCACGATGGTCGACACCTGCGCCTTCGGGTGCCAGGACCGTAGCGCCATGATCGCCTGCCCACCCGGGGAGTGCAGCGCCCCGACGATGAAGTCGGTCTGCCCCCCGAAGCCGGAGTGGATCCGGGCCTTGATGCGGGAGGCATTGGCCTGCCCGAAGAGGTCGACCTGCAATGCGGTGTTGATCGAGGTCATCTGCGGCTGCCGGGCGATCTGGCCCGGGTCGTTGGTCACCTCGGTGCGCCGCATGAGCACGTTGGGGTTGAGGTGCAGCCAGTCGTAGAGCTCGGCACTGCCGGCCGCGAACGAGGCGACGATCGGGCGGTCCAGGTCCATCGCTCCCGCGTCGATGAGGCTGAGCAACCCGTCGGAGAACATCTCGGTCCAGATGCCCAGGTCGGTCAGCTTGCTCAACTCGGGCAGCACGGCGTCGGGGATCAGCCCGATACCCAGCTGCAGCGTGGCACCGTCGCGGACCCGGCTGGCCACCGCGGCGCCGATCGTGGCCAGGTCGGCACTGGCCGGGCCGGCGACCCGCCGCCGTTGGCTCGCGGCGATCGGCTCGTCGACCTCGTAGACCACGTCGAAATCGGCCACGTCGAACTCGGAGTCACCGAAGGTGTAGGGCATCTTCGCGTTGGCCTGGGCGATCACCCGGCCACCTCGGGCCCGACACGCCTCGATGGCGCCGACGAGCACGTTGGTCTCGATGCCGAGCGAGAGCTTGCCCTCACGCGGCAGCGAGGTGTGCACGATGACGGCGTCCGGGGGCAACGTGCGGGTGAACAGCAGCGGCACCATCGAGAGCCGGGCCGGCACGTAGTGCAACCGGGGGCTATGGCGCATGCCCGGCCCGACGAATGAGGTCTCGTGGTGGATGCCCTCGCGGGTGGGGACGCCGCCGTGGGCGGCGAGCATGTTGAGGGTGAACTCCGGTAGGGCGCGGTCGACGATGCGCAGCACCTCGAACGGGATCGCGGCATTGCCACTGGCCACGATGCGTGAGTTGGCCGGGAGGGATTCGAGCAGGGTGACCAGCTCGCGCAGGGTGGCTGACATGGGGACACTATGGCGCAGCCGAGGCCCGGCGACCGCCATCTCGCGACGGCCGATCAGGGGGTCGTGAGCGCCGGTGCCGTTCGCGTAGGGTCCCACCATGGACGCTGCACTCCGCGCGCGCCTGGGTCCGGAGGCGGTCGTCACCGACGCGGACGTCAGGGCCTCGTATGCTGTGGACAGCTCGCACGGCGCCCAGGCCCCCGAGCACTTCACCCTGGTGCGGGCCCGGGACCGCGACGACGTGGTGGCCGTCCTGCAGGAGGCGCAGGCACGCGGCATACCGGTGGTCCCGCAAGGAGCCCGGACCGCCCTGACCGGGGCGGCCTGTGCGACTGAGGGCGCCGTCGTGCTCAACGTCGAGGCACTGCGGGGCATCGAGATCGACGAGGTCGAAGGGCACGCGTGGGTGGGGCCGGGCGTCATCACCCGCGAGGTCAAGGAGGCCGCGGCCGAGGCCGGACTGGCCTACCCCCCCGATCCGGCCTCGTCGGACAGTTGCACGATCGGGGGCAATGTCGCGACGAACGCCGGGGGCCTGTGCTGCATCAAGTACGGCGTCACGGCCGACTACGTCAAGGCGCTGGAGGTCATCCTGCCCGGCGGCGAGCCGATGCGCACCGGCCACCGCACCGCCAAGGGGGTGGCCGGCTACGACCTCACCGGGCTCTTCGTCGGCTCGGAAGGCACCCTCGGGGTCGTCGTGCGGGCGCTCCTGCGCCTGGTGCCCGCTCCTGACCCGGCGCTGACTGCGCTCGCCACCTTCGAGTCGCTCGACGATGCGGTCGCCGGGGTGTTGGCGGTGCGCCGCGACCGGCACCGGCCGGCGCTGCTGGAGTTTCTCGACCGGGCCTCCATCGAGGCGATCCAGGCGGTCGGCGACTACGGCTTCCCCGCCGACTGCGAGGCCGCCCTGCTCGTGCAGTCGGATCGGCCTGGGCACGCCGCCGAGGACGTCCAGCGGTATGCCGCGGCGCTGGCCGCCGCGGGGGCCGCGGAACTGGCCGTCGCCGACAGCACCTCCGAGGCCGAACTGCTCATGCGCGGGCGCCGGATGCTCAACCACGCCCTCGAGGTCAAGGGCCGGCGGATCGGCGAGGACGCCTGCGTGCCGGTGGCCCGGCTCGCCGACTTCGTGCGCGCCGGGCAGGCCATCGCGGCCCGCACCGGCGTGGAGATGACCCTCTCCGGGCACGGTGGCGACGGCAACCTGCATCCCTCGATGTTCTTCCCCGACGACCCCGACGGCTGGGCCCGGGCGCAGGTCGCCCTCGACGAGCTGTTGCGCGCCGCGCTGGAGCTCGGTGGCACGATCACCGGCGAGCACGGGGTGGGCACCCTCAAACGCCACCACCTGAGATGGGAGCTCGGCGAGGCCGAGCTGGCCCGGCAACGGGCGGTCAAGGCGGTCTTCGACCCGCGGGGCATCATGAACCCGGGCAAGGTCTACTGACCCGACGGCGCCGGTGAGCCTGCCAGAATCCAGGCATGCAGGAGACGCAGACCCACGGCGGCTGGCTCACCGGCGATCAGTTGCGCGACGCGCGGCAGCGGCTGCCGATCCTCTACGTCAACATCGTGCCGGTGCGGGTCGATGAGCGCTCCCAGGTGGTCTCGGTCGGGCTGCTGCTGCGAGCGAACGACACGGGGCAGATGCAGCGCGAGCTGGTGGCCGGGAGGGTGCTCTACCACGAGCGGCTCCGGGACGCGATCCTGCGCCACGTCGAACGCGACCTCGGTGCCATGGCCCTGCCCCAGGTGCCCCTGGCCCCGCAGCCGGTGGCCGTCGCCGAGTACTTCCCGACCCCGGGGGTGACCCCCTACCACGACCCGCGTCAGCATGCCGTGGCGCTGTGCTACGTCGTGGTGCTGATGGGCGACGCCTCCCCGCAGGGCAATGCCCTCGACCTGGCCTGGCTCACGCCGACCGAGGCCGCCGAACTGGCCCGGACCACCGAGATGACCGGCGGGCACGGGGTGTTGCTGCGTCAGGCACTGGCCCACCTGGGCCACCCGATCTGACCGGCTCGGCGATCCCACGCACTGATCGTCATCCTGACGAGGTTGGCCCGGTCGGCAGCTCCAGCAGCATGAGTTCGGCGGCGGACCGGAAGCCGGCGGCGGCATACACCCGGGCGCCCGCCTCGCTCGGGTTGACGACGAGCCGCACAAGGCGCTGCGCCTGCGCCCAGCTGATCGCGGCGCCCAGCAGGGCCGTCGCGACACCGTGGCGGCGCCAGGCCGGCTCGACCCAGACCTGCGAGACGTAACCCCACGCCTGGTCCGGCTGCCCCGGCGCCGGCATCCGCTCGAAACGCACCACGGCCGCCATCCCCACCGGCTGCTCCCCCACCCAGGCCAACCAGGTATGCCGGGTGCCCGCCTGCCGCTGCCACCACGCGGCGAACCGGTCGGCGAAGCCCTCGTCAACGGCCGCGCCGATCCGTTCTTCCCGATCCCAGCCTTCGCGCAGGGCGCGAACCACCGGCCCGTCGGCCGCGGTGGCCGGGCGCACGGCATACCGGGAAGGGGGTGTCACCGGCTCGGGCCCGGATCGGCACCGGGCCCCTGACTCGGCGCGACAGTCACCGGCAGCAGGGTGCGTCCGGTGGGGCCGATCTGGATCGCGGTGTCCAGTTGGGGGCAGACGCCGCAGTCGAAACAGGCCGTCCACCGGCAGTCGTCGACCTCACGCTCGGCCAGGGCGTCCTGCCAGTCCTCCCACAGCCAGTCCCGGTCCAGGCCCGAGTCGAGGTGATCCCAGGGCAACACCTCCCAGCGATCCCGCTCCCGCGTGGTGTACCAGTCGACCGACACCGGGGTGCCCTCGAACTCGGCCGCCGCGCACTCCATCCAGCGCTGGTAGGAGAAGTGCTCACGCCAGCCGTCGAAGCGGCCGCCGGCCCGCCAGACCCGTTCGATGACCCCGCCGACCCGCCGGTCACCGCGCGACAGCAGGCCCTCCACGATGCCGGGCTGCCCGTCGTGATAGCGGAACCCGATCGAGCTCGCATAGCGCCGGTCGGCGCGGATGGCATCACGCAGCAGCCGCAGCCGCTCGTCGGTCGCCTCGGCGCCCAGTTGCCCGGCCCATTGGAAGGGCGTGTGCGGTTTGGGCACGAAACCACCGATCGACACGGTGCACCGGATGTCCCGGCGGCCGCTGGTCTGTCGGCCGGTCTCGATGACCCGCCGGGCCAGCTCGGCGATCTGCAGCACGTCGGCGTCGGTCTCGGTGGGCAGCCCACACATGAAGTAGAGCTTCACCTGTCGCCAGCCGGCCCCGTAGGCCGCCGCGACCGTGTCGACAAGGTCCTGCTCGGTCACCGTCTTGTTGATGACGCGCCGCAGTCGCTCGGAGCCGCCCTCCGGGGCGAAGGTCAGCCCCGACCGGCGCCCACCGCGGGTCAGCTCGTTGGCGAGGTCGATGTTGAAGGCGTCGACCCGGGTCGAGGGCAGCGACAGGCCGGTCTGGGTGCCCTCGTACCGGTCGGCCAGGCCCTTGGTGATCGCGGCGATCTCGCTGTGGTCGGCCGAGGACAGGCTCAGCAGGCCGACCTCCTCGTACCCGGTCGCGGCCAGCCCGCGTGACACCATCTCGCCGATGCCGGTGATCGAGCGCTCCCGCACCGGGCGGGTGATCATGCCGGCCTGGCAGAACCGGCAGCCGCGGGTGCAGCCGCGGAAGATCTCCACCGACATCCGCTCGTGCACCGTCTCGGCCAGCGGCACCAGCGGCTGCTTCGGGTAAGGCCACGCGTCGAGGTCGGAGACGGTGTGCTTGGGGACCCGCCACGGTATGCCGCTGAGCCCGGCCCGCGGCGCGACCCGCCGGATCCGCCCGTCGGGGTGATAGTCGACGTCGTAGTAGGCGGGCACGTAGACCAGCTGGGAGCGACCCAGCCGCAGCAGCAGCTGCTCGCGGCCCCCCGGGCAGCCCTCGGCCTTCCAGGCGGCGACCAGGTCAGTGATCGCCAGCACCGCCTCCTCACCGTCGCCGAGCACGACGGCGTCGACGAAGTCGGCGATGGGCTCGGGGTTGAACGAGGCATGACCGCCCATGACGACGAGCGGGTGACCGTCGCGGCGCTCGGCGCTGCGCAGCGGGATGCCCGCCAGGTCCAGGGCGGTGAGCAGGTTGGTGTAGCCCAGCTCGGTGGAGAAGGACACCCCGAACAGGTCGAAGTCACCGATGGCCCGGTGACCGTCGACGGTCAGTTGCGGCACCCCCGCCTCCCGCAGCAGCGCCTCCAGGTCCGACCACACGGCATACGTGCGCTCGGCGATCGTGTCGGGCCGCTCGCCCAGCACCTCGTAGAGGATCATCACCCCCTGGTTGGGCAGCCCCACCTCGTAGGCGTCCGGGTACATCAACGCCCACCGCACGGTGAGTTCCTGGCCGTCGGGCCCGAAGCCGCCACAGTGCCAGTCCTTGACGATCGAGTTGAGCTCGCCGCCGACGTACTGGATCGGCTTCTGGACCTGCTCCAGCAGGGGCTCCAGGTCGGCGAAGCGGGTCGCGCCGCGATCGGCAGTGGGCATCGGCGGAGTCTACCGGCGGATACTGGTGGGGTGAGCGAGCCGACCGGCGCCGGACCGTCGCAGGTGGCCCAGCGCGTTGCCGCCGCCTTCGCCCGGGCCCCCCGGGCGGCGCACCTGCCCCGCGCGCAACGCCCGTATGCCGCGCTCGACCGGGCCCTGCCGATCGGCCACGGCCAGACCAACTCCCAGCCCTCGACGGTGCGGGCCATGCTCGAGGCCCTCGACGCGCAGCCCGGTCATCGGGTGCTCGACGTCGGCTCCGGGTCGGCCTGGACGACCGTGCTGCTGGCCCATCTCGTCGGCCCGACAGGAACCGTGCTCGGCCTGGAGCGGGTGCCCGAACTCGTCGCCTTCGGCCGGAAACGGCTCGCCGCGGCCGCCGTGCCGTGGGCCCGGATCGAGGCCGCCGAGCCGGGGGCGCTCGGCGCTGCGGCCGCCGCCCCGTTCGACCGGATCCTCGTCTCGGCGATGGCCGACCAGGTGCCGCTGGAACTCGTGGCGCAGCTGCGCAGGACGCACGGGGTGCTCGTCGTCCCCGCCGAAGGCCAGCTGTGGCGGGTCACCGGTGCCGGTGACCGCCGCAGCCTCGGGCGATATCTCTTCGTGCCGCTGGTGCTCGGCTGAGGGGCCGGCTCAGCTGTAGAGGCCCTCCAACTCGGACTTGTACTTCTCGGCGACGACCTTGCGCTTGAGCTTGAGGCTCGGGGTGAGCTCTCCGGTCTCCACCCCGAAGTCGTGGTCGAGCACGACGAACCGTTTGATCGTCTCCCACCGGTTCAGCCCGGAATTGAGCGTGTCGAGGTAGCCCTGCAGCAGATCGCGCACCTGCGGCGATTGGGTGATCTCGGCATACGACTTGCCGGCCATCCCGTTGGCGGCGCCCCACCCGGTGATCGCGTCGGGGTCGAGGGTGAGCAGGGCGGTCGCGTAGTTCTTGCCGTCGCCGTAGACGAGGATCTGCGAGGCGTACGGGCACTGCCCCTTGAACGCGGACTCGATCAGCGAGGGCGCGATGTACTTGCCACCCGAGGTCTTGAACAGGTCCTTCTTGCGGTCGGTGATCTTGACGAACCCGAACTCGTCGATCTCACCGATGTCACCGGTGCGGAAGTAGCCCTGCTCGTCGAAGGCCTCCGCCGTCGCGTCGGGGCGGTTGCGGTAACCCCGCATGACCCCCGGTCCGCGCAGCAGGATCTCGCCGTCGTCGGCGATCTTCACGTCGGTGTGCGGCACCGGCCAGCCGACCGAGCCGTACTTGTAGGCGCCCAACCGGGGGCGGTTGACGCACGATGCGGCCATCGTCTCGGTGAGCCCGTAGCCCTCGATGATGAGCAGCCCCACCGAACCGAACCACTTCGCGACCGCCGGGTTGAGGGCCGCGGAGCCGGAGATGAAGAAGCGCACCCGGCCCCCGAAGCGGGCCCGGATCTTGGACAGCACCAGCCGGTCGGCGAGCGCGTGCTGGGCCTGCACGAGCGGGGAGGGCTGCTGCCCCTGGGCCTGCGCCTCGACAACTTGCTCACCGACCCCCATGGCCCACTCCATGAGCTTCTTCTTGACGCCGGTCTCCTCTTCGAGGATGCCGGCGATCCGGGCGTAGGCCTTCTCGAAGATCCGCGGGGCCGCGCCCATCCAGGTCGGTTTGATGACCGCGAGATTGTCGACGATCTTGTCGATCCGCCCGTCGATGGCCGTGGGGAAGCCGATCTGCAGGGGCAGCGCCAGCAGCACTTTGCCGAAGACGTGCGACAGCGGCAGCCAGAGGAACTGCAGGTCGTCCTGGTCGAGGATGCGGATCGAGTCGACCGCAGCAGCCTCGTAGACGATCGAGTCGTGGGTGAGCTCGGCCCCCTTGGGGCGGCCGGTGGTGCCGGAGGTGTAGATGATGACGGCCAGGTGATCGGGCCGGATGAGGTCGATCCGCTCGTCGACCAGCGTCGGGCGCCGTTCCAGGGCGGCGCGCCCGAGGTCTTCGAGCTCGCGAGCGCTGATCACCCACTCGTCGCCCTCCGCGTCGCCGGAGAGGTGGGCCTCACCGCTGAGGGTGATCACCTTGACGACGTCAGGAATGGCCTCCCGGTGCGTGCGCAGCTTCTCGACCTGGCCGTCGTCCTCGGCGAAGACCACCTTGCACCCGGAGTCGGAGACGATGAAGGCGACGTCCTCGGCGATGGTCGTCGGGTAGACCGTCGTCGTCGCACCCCCGGCGCACATCACGGCCAGGTCGGCGATGGCCCATTCGTAGCGGGTGGTGGACGCGATCGCGACCCGATCCTCCACCTGCACGCCCAGGGCCATCAGGCCGGCCGCGACGGCATACACCTGGTCGCGGGCCTCGCTCCAGGTGACGTGTTCGAGCTTGCCGTGCTTGAAGTACTGGAAGGCCTCCCGGTTGCCGGACCGGGAGACCCGGTCGCGGAACAGGGCCGCCACGCTCGGCGCGCGCCCGTCGAGAACGGCGTGGTTGACCGATTCGTCAACGGCTGACTTCATCGCCACGGATGACTCCTTTGTCAAGGGTGGACGGATCCCGCTCGTAGGTCACGACGACCTCCCACCGAACAGTCGTTGGCCCAACCGTAACCCGGATGAGCGGCGCGGGCGAGTCACCTCACCGTGAGGTTGCCCGCTGCCCGGTCGGCTTGCGCCGTACGTACAGCTGACGACGCACCCGGGCGACGAGCTGCCCCTGCCGGTCGTGGATGTCGGTGTCCACCCAACGCAGCACTTTCGAGCCGTCGGCCGCGGCGGCCCGCAGCTGCTCGACGAAGGCCGGGTCCACCCGCAAGTGGGCCCGCACGTCGGTGCGACCCGGCCGGACGAACTCGATCTGCGCGGCCCGGTCCCACACGACATAGTCGGGCCCGAGCTGGTTCATCACCAGCAGCACCCAGAACGGGTCGACCATCGCGAAGAGCGAGCCGCCGAACTGGGTGCCGACGTAGTTGCGGGTCGTGAGGCCCAACTTGAGCACGACCACGGCTTCGGAGAAGTCGTCCGCGATGTGCTCGACCCGAACGCCGGCGAAGCGCAGCGGCGGCCAGACGTTGAGCCCCAGTCGCATCGTCCGCGCGTCGGTGATCAGCTCCGACCAGGTCGGCAGCCGCCGCTCGCGAATGAGCTCGCGCGCCTTCATGAGGCGACGATCCGGCTGAGCCTGACTCGGCAGTCCGCGACGTCACGACGCATCTGTTCGATGAGCGGGTCGATGCCCTCGAAGCGCAACGTGGGCCGCAGCCGCTCGACGAACTCGTAGGCGATCCGTTCGCCGTAGAGCTCGAGGTCGCTGCGGTCGAGCACATACCCCTCGACGCGCCGCGAGGTGCCGTCGAAGGTCGGGTTGGTGCCGATCGAGATCGCCGCCGGCAGCACCCGCTCGGGCGCCCCGTCGGGCAGCTGCAGCCGAGTGAGCCACCCGGCATACACGCCGTCGGCCGGGATAAGACCCTCGATGTCGCCACCGAGGTTGGCCGTCGGGAAGCCGAGCTCCCGACCCCGGTGGTCGCCGTGCACGACGGTCCCGTCGACCCGCGGGGGCCGCCCGAGGATGCCGGCGGCGGCGTGCACGTCGCCCTCGGCGAGCATGGCTCGCACCCGCGTGGAGGACCAGCGGCCCCCGTCGCCGATGTCGTCGACGGCGATGACCTGGAAACCGTGGTGCAGTCCGAGCTCGCGCAGGGTGGCGACATTGCCGCTGTTACGCACCCCGAATCGGGTGTCCTCGCCGACGACGACGACCCTGGCGCGCAGGGTCTGCACGAAGACCCGGTCGACGAACTCCGCCGGTGTCTGCGCCGCGAACTCCCGGGTGAACTCCAGCACGAGCACCGCGCTCACCCCCGCGGCCTCCAGCAGGGCCAGCCGCTGCGGCAACGAGGTCAACTCCGGCGGTGCCGCCTCGGGGCTGAGCACGGCGAGCGGATGCGGGTGGAAGGTCACCGCCACGGCCGGCAGCTCGAGCCCGCCGGCCTGCTCGGCGAGCACACCCAGGACCGCCCGGTGGCCGCGGTGGACCCCGTCGAAATTGCCGAGGGTGACGACGCTGCCGGCGAGGGTGGCGGGGACCTGGTCGAGGCCGTTCCAGACGTGCACGGAGGACACTCTAGGCGTCTCGCGACGTGCTGGTGACCGCGGTCTGGGCGGGCCCATCGCCGGTCACCGGCTCGAACACGACGTGGGCCCGGGTGCGTGCCCCGGTCTCGTCGAGCACCGCCACGAGCCTGCCGTCGGGACCGAAGGCCGCTACGGGAACCGCGCGCCCGGGCTGCGCGGAGGTGATCGGCCGACCGTGTCCGAGCGCGAGCGCCTCCTCGGCGCTCAGCTCGCGCGAGGCCAATGCGGCCCGCGCCGCCGCCGCCAGACCCAGGATCGGTATGCCGCCGTGCCCGCCGGCTGCCGCGGGCGGCCCCGGCGTGGCTGTCCCGGAAGCCTCGGCCACTGGCGTCGACTCCGCCGACTCCGCCAACTCAGCCAACTCAGCCAACTCAGCCATCGGATGACAATCGGCCACGTGGTAGCCGCCGACCCGGATGCGTCGGAGCGCGGTGAGATGCCCACCCACACCGAGGGCGGCCCCGAGGTCTCGGGCCAGCGCCCGCACGTAGGTGCCGGAGGAGACCTCGACCTCGACCTCCAGGTCGAGCACACTCAGCCGGTCGGCCGTGCCGTCGGCCGCCGGGCTCGTGGTGTCAGCCATGGACGGCAGGGTCACGTAGATTCGGCCTCGGACCTCGAAGCGGCTCACGACGACCGGGCGGGCCGCGAGCACGACCTGCTCACCGCCGCGGACCCGGGCATAGGCACGGCGGCCGTCGACCTTGATCGCGCTCACTGCGGACGGCACCTGGTGGATCGGACCGGTGAGCCGGGCCACCTCGGCGGCGATCCGCTCCGGGGTGAGTGCCGCCACGGCCGCTGGGTCGGCGCTCACGGTGACCTCACCGTCGGCGTCGTCGGTGATGGTGGCCTGGCCCAGGCGCACGGTCGCGGCATACGCCTTGTCGCAGCCGACGAGGAAGGTGAGCAGCTTCGTGCCCCGCCCGACGCCGAGGACGAGCACCCCGGTCGCCATCGGGTCGAGCGTGCCGGCGTGCCCCACCCGGCGGGTGCGAGCCAGTCGCCGCACCCGCGCGACGACGTCGTGGCTGGTCCACCCGGCGGGCTTGTCGACGAGCAGCAGCCCGTCGGGGGCGCTCACCGGAGCGGGTCGCCGTCGTCGATGCCGTCGCCGGCGTCGGCGTCCGCGTCGGAGTTCGGCTTGCGGTAGGGGTCGGCCTCCCCCGCGTATGCCGCGCGCGCGGCCGCCGCGGCGATCTGCGCGTCGCGTTCCTTGGTCGCCACGAGCAGATCCTCCAGGTGGGCCGCCCCCTCGGGGAGGGCGTCGGCGAGGAATTCGACCGTCGGGGTGAGCCGGATGCCCAGTTGCCCGAGGCTGGAGCGGATCTTGCCCTTGGCCGATTCCAGCGCGGCCGCCGTGGCGGTGCGCTCCTCGTCGCTGCCGAACACCGTGTAGAACACTGTCGCATGCTGCAGGTCACCGGTCACCCGCACATCGGTGACCGTGACGAAACCGAGCCGCTCGTCCTTGACCCGGTACTCCAGTTGCTCGGCGACGATCGCCTTGATCCGTTCGGCGATCTTGCGGGCCCGAGCGGGGTCAGCCACGGGGTTTCTCGCGCATCTCGTAGGTCTCGATCACGTCCTCGAGCTGCAGGTCGTTGAAGGACCCGAGGTTGATGCCGCACTCGTAGCCGTCGCGGACCTCGGTGACGTCGTCCTTGAACCGGCGCAGACCGGCGATCTCGATGCCCTCGCCGACGACGACGCCGTTGCGGGTGACCCGGGCCTTCGAGCCGCGCCGGATCTCGCCGGAACGCACGAGGGAGCCGGCGATGTTGCCGAACTTGCTCGACCGGAAGATCTCCCGGATCTCGGCGGTGCCGAGGGTGACCTCTTCGAACTCGGGCTTGAGCATGCCCTTGAGCGCGGCCTCGATCTCCTCGATCGCCTGGTAGATGACCGTGTAGTACCGGATCTCGACACCCTCGCGGTCGGCGACCTCGGCGTTCTGACCCTCGGCCCGCACGTTGAAGCCGATGATGATCGCGTTGGAGGCCATCGCCAGGTTGATGTTGTTGAGGGTGATCGCGCCGACGCCGCGGTCGATGATGCGCAGGTCGACCTCCTCGCCGACGTCGATCTGCAGCAGGGCATCCTCGAGAGCCTCGACCGAGCCGGACACGTCGCCCTTGAGGATGAGGTTGAGGGTCTCGACCTTGCCGGCGGCCAGGGCCTCGTTGAGGTCCTCGAGGCTGATCCGCTTGCGGGCCTTGGCCAGGCTGGCCTGCCGGTCGGCGGCCTCGCGGCGCTCGGCGATCTGCCGGGCGGTGCGGTCGTCCGGGGCGACGACGAAGCTGTCGCCGGCCCGCGGCACCGAGGAGAGGCCGAGCACCTGCACCGGTCGGGACGGCGTGGCCTCGGCCAGCTGGTTGCCGTGTTCGTCGAGCATGGCCCGCACCCGGCCGTGCGCCGAGCCGGCGACGATGGCGTCGCCGACGTGCAGGGTGCCCTGCTGCACGAGCACCGTGGCCGTGGCGCCCCGACCACGGTCGAGGTTGGCCTCGATGGCAACGCCACGGGCGTCGGTGGTGGGGTTGGCCCGCAGGTCCAGGGCCGCATCGGCGGTCAGCAGGACGGCCTCGAGCAGCGCATCGATGTTGACCTTCTCACGGGCCGAGACGTCGACGAACATCGTGTCGCCGCCGTACTCCTCGGCCACGAGGTTGTACTCGGTGAGCTGCTGGCGGATCTTGGCCGGGTTGGCGCCTTCCTTGTCGATCTTGTTGACCGCCACGACGATCGGCACGTCGGCCGCTTGGGCGTGGTTGAGCGCCTCGATGGTCTGCGGCATCACGCCGTCGTCGGCAGCGACGACAAGGATCGCGATGTCGGTGACCTTCGCGCCTCGGGCCCGCATCGCCGTGAACGCCTCGTGACCCGGGGTGTCGATGAAGGTGATGGCCCGATCGATGCCCTCGTGCTGGGTGACGATCTGGTAGGCGCCGATGTGCTGGGTGATGCCGCCGGCCTCGGTCGCGATGACATTGGCGCTGCGGATCGCGTCGAGCAGCTTGGTCTTGCCGTGGTCGACGTGACCCATGACGGTGACGACCGGGGGCCGTTCCTGCAGCGACTCCTCGGCCTCCTCGGCGTCGAGGTCGATGTCGAAGGCGGCGAACAGCTCCTTCTCCTCGTCCTCGGGCGAGACGACCTGCACGTCGTAGCCGAGCTCCGCGCCGAGCAGCTTGAAGGTGTCCTCGTCCAGCGACTGGGTGGCGGTGGCCATCTCACCGAGGTGGAAGAGCACCGTGACCAGCGAGGCCGGGTTGGCGTTGATCTTGTCGGCGAAGTCGGTGAGCGAGGAGCCCCGACGCACCCGGATCACGGTCGTGCCGTCGCCGCGGGGGACGGTGACGCCGCCGATGGTCGGGGCCTGCATCTGCTCGAACTCCTGGCGCTTGGCGCGCTTGGACTTGCGCCCACGCACCGGACGACCGCCGCCGCGGCCGAAGGCACCCTGGGTGCCGCCGCGGCCACCGGGGCCACCGCCGCCGGGGCGGCCGGCGAACCCACCGCCACCGGCGCCTCCGCCACCGGGGCGACCGGCGAAGCCGCCGCCACCACCTGGGCGGCCGGGACCGCCGGGACGAGCACCGGGGGCCGGGCGGGTGCCCGGCCGGCCCACAGCGGCACGGTCGGGCATCATGCCGGGGTTGGGTCGCACCCCACCGGGACGCGGTCCGGCCGGACCGGGACCACCCGGCCGGGGGCCACCCGGGCCGGCGGCACCGGGACGTTGCTGGGGCCGCGGCATCCCCTGATTGGGGGCGAACGGGTTGTTGCCGGGGCGGGGAGCTCCCTCGCGCGGACCTCGACCCATCCCCTGGTTCGCCGCGAACGGGTTGTTGCCGGGTCGCGGGGCGCCCGGTCGGGGCGCCGGAGGTCGCGGCGCCGGACCGGCGGACGGCCCCCGTGGGGCCGGGCCTGCCGGGCCGGACGGCCCGGGCGCAGGGCGCGCCGCAGCAGTGCCGCCCGACGGCCGGGCCGGCGCGGTGGGCGACGGGCCGGGCGGGGCGCTCGGGGTGGACGCCGCCGGGGCAGTCGCCGCCGGAGCGGGCGGAGCCGCTGGCGCCACGGGACCCGGAGTCGTCGGGGCGCCCGGAGCCACTGGCGTCTGCGATGGGGTCGCTGCGGCCGGCGCGGACCCGCTGCTCGTGGCAGGCCCAGCTGCCGGGGCCGGGGCCGCCGGGCTGGTCGCCGGGGTCGAGCGGGTCTCGGCCGGACGCGCGGGTGCCGGACGCGCGGGCGCCGACGGTGCCGGTGGCGTCGCGGTCGCCGACGGCGCCGCGGCAGGGGCCTGAGTCTTGGGGAAGGTCTCGCGGACCTTGCGCTCGACCGGCGACTCGATGGTCGACGACGGCGACTTGACGTATTCACCGAGAGCGGACAGATGCGCCATGAGGGTCTTGCTGTCGGTGCCGAGCTCTTTGGCGAGCGCGCTCACACGAACCTTTGCCACGTTTCTCCTGTCTTCGGTCCAGACAGGCTGCCGTGGCAGGCCTGGACCGGGCTAAAGCTGGGGATTACTCATTGCTGAGTGCTCATCGGGTGCTCATCAGCGTCTAACCCGCCTTGGTGGTGTGGGGCGACCTGTTGGTCCTGTCTCTCGCGCTCCTGGACGTATGCCGCGACCGCAGCCACGTCGGGGGCCCCCTGCAGCCGCAGGGCTTTCCCGAACGCTCGTCTGCGCACCGCGCCGGCCAGGCAGCCGGGGTCCGGATGCAGCCATGCGCCGCGCCCGGGGAGCTGGTGACGTAGGTCGGGGACGACGACGACCGGTGTCGTCGACTCGCCCCGCACTGCGACCACTCGCACGAGAACCGACCAGCTATCCGTGCGACGACACCCGATGCAGGTGCGTTGGGGAGTCGTCGCCCGGAGTCCAGTCCGGTCGGTCGGCATGAAGTCTACCCCTGTCCGCGCGGCTCGGCGCGCACCACCCGTCAGCGACCGTCGTCAGCCCTGCCGGGGCGGGCGGGATCGCGGCGGTGTGTCGGGGCCGCCGGGGCCACCGGACCCCGGTGCGGGGCGACCCGGCCGCCGTTGTGGGGCCGCAGCGGCGCCGCCGGCGCCGGGCCGCCGAGGCGGCATACCCGCTCGCCCGGGGCCCCCAGCGGCCGGCGCGCCCGGGCCCTGACGGGGACCGGCTCCTGCGGCGGGAGCCGGCGCGGCGCCAGGACGGTCCACGCCCTCGGTGTCGGAGTGGATGTCGATGCGCCACCCGGTGAGCTTGGCCGCCAGGCGGGCGTTCTGCCCCTCCTTGCCGATCGCGAGGGACAGCTGGTAGTCGGGGACGACTGCCCGGGCCGCCCGCAGCTGGGGGTCGACGACCTCCACCGACTGCACCCGCGCCGGTGACAGGGCGGCGGCGATGAACTCGCGCGGGTCGTCGGAGTAGTCGACGATGTCGATCTTCTCCCCGCCCAGCTCGTTCATCACGGCCCGCACCCGAGCCCCCATCGGCCCGATGCAGGCCCCCTTGGCATTGACCCCGGGCACGGTGGACCGGACCGCGATCTTCGTGCGATGCCCCGCCTCGCGGATCATCGCGGCGATCTCCACGGCGCCGTCGGCGATCTCGGGGACCTCGAGCTTGAACAGCGCCCGCACCAGGTTGGGGTGGGTGCGTGACAGGGAGATCTGCGGGCCCTTGAGCCCACGCTTCACGCTCACGACATAACACCGCAACCGCTCACCGTGCCGGTAGGTCTCCCCCGGCACCTGCTCGGCCTGTGGGAGGACACCCTCGACGCTGCCGAAGTCCACCAGGACGTTGCGCGGATCCGACGACTGCTGGACGATGCCGGACACGACATCACCCTCACGGCCCTTGAAATCGCCGAGGATGGCCTCGTCCTCGAGGTCGCGCAACCGTTGCACGATGATCTGGCGCGCCGTGGCGGCCGCCACCCGACCGAAGCCCTGCGGGGTGTCGTCGAACTCCGGGCCGACCGGCCCGCGGGTGGGGCGTTCGCCCTCGACCAGAGCGGGCAGTTCACCCTCTTCACGCGCCCAGACGACGACGTGCCCGCTCTTGCGCTCCAGTTCCACCCGCGCATGCTTGTGGGAGCCGTCGGTGCGGTGGTAGGCGACGAGCAGGGCCTGCTCGATCGCGGGGATCAGCTGGTCGAGGCTGATGTCGCGGTCCCGTTCCAGGGCCCGCAATGCGGCCAGGTCGATGTCCATCAGGACTCCCCCTCCTCCTCCAGGTCGACGTCGGCCCAGGTCTCGGCTGAATCGTCGTCCGTCACATCGTCGTCGGCCAACTCGTCGGGTCGACCGAACTCGATGACGACCCGCCCGATCCGAAGGTCGGTCAGCAGGACCCGCCCCCCGGCACCCACCGCGGGGTCGGCATCGAGGTGCACCTCGTCGGCGTCCACCGCTCGGATGCGTCCGCCGACGACTGCGCCGCCGGCGCAGGTGAGCCGCACCAGGCGACCCACGTTGCGGCGCAGGTGGCGCGGGAGGGTGAGCGGCCGGTCGACACCTGGTGAGGACACCTCCAGGACATAGGGCGCGTCGCCGAGTCGAGGGTCGGCATCGAGCGCGGCGCTCACCGCGCGGGTCGCCTCGGCGACGTCGTCGAGGGACAGCGGCGCGACCCGACTCGTGCCGTCATCGGCGGCCAGCTGGGCCAGATCGCGGTCGACGGCGATCCGCACGACGCTGCGCCGGCCGGCGGCGGTCACGGTGACCTCCTCGACGAGCAGGCCGAGGGCGGCCAGGGGCGTCTCGACGTCGGCGCGCACGCGTTCGGCCCGCATCGCCCCACCTCCGATTGTCAAGATCCACCAGCTACGCCGACCACTCTAGCCGCGGCCGTCCGAGCCGGCCCGCCCACGAGTGCCGGGCGGGCCGGTACGGGAGCATGCCATGATCAGCCGTGCCCGCCTCGACCCGTGCGACCGCCGACCCGACCGGGCAGGGGCCCGGCCGGCGAGAGGTCCTGCGGCTGGGTCTGCTCGGCGCGGCCGGGGCGCTGGCGCTGACGGCGGCCGGCTGCGGCATCCGCCTCGAATCGGCTGCGCCAGTCACGATGACGGCAGGTCGCGTTCCCGCCCCCGACGAACAGCTGCTGCTCGCGGCGCTCGCCCGGGCGACCCAGCTGACTGCCCTCGCCGAACGAGCCGGACGCACCGACGTCGCCGTGCGGCATACCGAACAAGCCCGGGTATGCCGCTCGCTGCTCGCCGCGGCCGGCGTTCCGCTGCCCGCCGAAGGCAGCGTGGGGACCACAACGTCACCTTCGGTGTCAGCGTCACCGTTGTCAGGGGCACCGTCGGCGCAACCGGTCACCGTCGCCGGTCTGGCCGCCGCCGAAGCGGCCCGTGACGACCTGCCCTGGCCGGTGCTCGCAGCGGCGGGCCCGCACCGCCGACTCGCGGTGAGCCTGGCCGCCCACGACGCGTCCACCGCCGCGATCCTCGGGGCGACGGTGGCGTGGCCGCCCGGGTCGCGGGTGCCCGCTGCGGTGGCGACGGCCCAGCTGGAGCCGGCGCGCGCGGCGGCATACGGGATCGAAGTGGCGACGGCCCGGATGCCGGCCGACCAACGAGCCCGGCTGCTGGAGACTCCCACCGTGCTGCGCCACCGGGCCCAGCGGCTCGCCGACGCGGCCGGGGCGACGGCGGGCGGTCGGCTGGCCTACACCTTGCCCTTCCCCGTCGAGACGCCCGCCGACGCCGAGCGGCTCGCCGCCGGTGTGCTCGCCGGGCTGGTCTCGGGCGGCCTGGCCGGTCTGGACGACGCACCCACGCCGCAACTGTCGGTCGAGGCGATCTCGGCGGTCGTCGCGTTGTTGGCCGAAGCGGTGCAGCTCGGGTCGACCTGGCAGGTGCCGCAGACCGCCTTCCCAGGGCTGGTCGTCCGCTGACGTCACCGCGTCGGTCGCAGCGGCCGGCGGTGGCACCTACAGATCAATCACCTGGTATGCCGCGGCGTGCGCGGCGAAGGCGGCCCGGGTGTGCTCGTCGCCGACGAACAGGGCGGTGGCCCAGATGTCGGCCCACAGCAGGTCCGGGCCCACGACACTCGTCGAGCCCGGGCGCCCGACCGGGGCACCGGTGCGCGGGTCGAGCAGGTGAGCGCCCCGGGCGGCGGTGCCCGAGGTCGCGACACCACCATCGAGCAGCTGGACGACCTGAACGATCCGGGTGCGGTCGTGGGGGTCTTCGATGCCGATCCGCCACGGGCGCGCGTCAGCGCCATTCGGGGGCACGTGCGCATGCCGCCCAGCGAGCACGCCACCACCGGCATTGATGCACCACGACACCCCGGGCAGGCCGGCCAGTTCACGGCCGGCCCGTTGCACGGCCCACCCCTTGACCAGACCGGTGGGATCGAAACGGCGCGCCCCGTCGGGGTCGGGCAGGTCGGTGCAGAAGGCACCGGCAGTGACCACCCGGGCCTGTTCGCCGAGCGCGGCAGCCTCGGCGACGAGCGGATCGCAGTCGGTGAGCGCCAGCTCGCCGCGGCGCAGCCGGCTGACCTGCGAGTCCGGCGCCCAGGTCGAGAAGATCTCGTCCATCCGCGCCAACTCCCGGTATGCCGCGCCGACCGCCCGGTCGACCTCGCGGCGGTGCGGGTCGGCGCCCAGCACGTGGATGCTCATCGGCATCCCCATGTGGTGCTCGACCCAGACTCGCTTGCTCACCGCGAGGCCACCCACCGAGCCCGGCTCACAGCCCTGCCTTGTCCAACGCCGACTGCAGCGACTGCACATAGGCGCGGGAGGTGATGGTCGCACCGGAGACCATGTCGATGTCCGCCGACTGCGCGGCGACGGCCTCGCGGTTGAGGATCGGCACGGCATACCCGTTGATCTGTTGGTCCCTGCGGTCCCGGTTGGGTGCCTGCAGCGCGGTCGCGGCGGTGATCCTGCCTCCGGAGACGGTGATCTGCACCTGCACATTGCCGAACCGGGTGGACACCGCGGCACCGGCGAAGGTGCCCGCCGCCGACCCGCTCCCTGACCCCCCGTTCGCGCTGCCGTTCGAGCCCGCGCTGCCATTCGAGCCCGCGCTGCCGTTGGTGCCGGCCGACCCGCCGCCCTGTTTCGTGCTGCCCGACACCCCGCTGCCCGAACCGCCGGTGGCGCTGTCGGCCTGCACGGTGCCGGCCGACATCGAGCTCGACGTCGAGGTGTGATAGCTGAACAGCAGCACGAGGGTCGTGATCGTGCTCAAAGCCCAGGTGACGATGCGGCGCATGACGGGTCCTCGGGGAGTCTTTCGGCAGTGTTCGGTCAGTGGTCGATCAGTGGTCGATCAGTGGTGGGTCAGTGCTTGGGTCAATACGTGAAACGCTCGACATGGACGTTCGCCGCGGGCACACCGCCGGCCCGGACCGCGGCGACCACATGGTCCATCCAGGTCGGGTCGCCGCACACGTAGACGTCGTGGTCGGCCAGGTCGGGCACCAGCTGGCGCAGCCCGTCGGTGTCGCCGACGTGCGCCGCGCGCTGCGGCAGCCAGCTGGGGCGGCTGGTGGCCCGCGGGCCGAGCACGGTGAAGATCCGGGCGCCGCGCTCGCGGGCCAGGGTGAGCAGCTCGTCGGTGAAGAGGAGATCCTCCGTGCGGCTGGCCCGGTAGACGAGGGTGACGTCGCCGGGCGCCTGCGGCAGCTCCTGCAGCAGGGCCCTCATCGGGGTGATGCCGATACCGCCGGCGAGGAGCAGCACCTTGCGCCTCGTGCGCACCCCGGCATGCAGCCGCCCGTAGGGGCCCTCGATCAGCACCCTGGAGCCGACCTGCAGCCGGGCCAGGGCGGCCGAGCCGTCACCCAGGTGCGCGGCCGTGATCCGCAGGCTGCGCCCGTCGGGCGCGGCGGACAGCGAATACGGATGGGCCCGTGAGGCGCCGGGGTTGTCCAGGAAACGCCATTGGAAGAACTGCCCGGCGCCGACCGGGATGCGGTCCAGGTCGCGCCCGGTGACGACCACGGTGGTGGCCCCCGGGCCCTCGGCGGACACCTGGGCCACGACCAAGCGGTGGCGCCAGGTGCGATACAGCGGCAGGCCGACCCGGCAGGCCAGCACAGCAACGACGGCCAGGGCCCACAGCCCCCACCAGAAGACCGTGGCCGGTTTGTTGCCGACGAAGTCCTGCCCGGTCCACAGCTGGTGCGGCAGCGCGAGCCCGACCCCGAGATAGGCGTAGAGGTGCAGCAGGTGCCACGACTCGTAGCGCAGCGCCCGCCGGGCCGCGCGCACCGAGGTGACGACGACCAGGCACAGCGCCACGGTGCCGGCCAGCGCCAGCAGCATGCCCGGGTAGTTCAGCACGAGGTCGACGATGGTGCCCCACACACCGAGGGGGCTGCCCGCGGCATACCCGAGCCAGGTGAGCAGCAGGTGCGCCCACATGAGGGTGAACGACCAGAAGCCCACCAGCCGGTGCCGCCGGGCCAATTCGTCCTGGCCGTAGGACCGTTCGACGAATGGGATCCGGGCCATGAGCAGCACCTGCACGAGCAGCAGCTGCGAGGCGACGAGGCCGGTGACCCGACCGAGCGTCGTGAGCAGCCCCCCGAGGGTGCCGAGCTGCGCGAGCCCTCCCCCACGCACCCACAGGGCCACGACGAAGAGCATGGTCAGCCACGTGAAGGCCCCGGCCGCGTCGCGCCACCACTGCGGCGTCTCCGGTATGCCGCGGGGCCGCCCGGGTGGGCGGCCCGGCGCGGCGCTCGGGGCGGCGGTCGGGGCGGGGTGTGAGGCGCCCACCGCCGGTCCGGACTGCGCGAGGGTCGGTGCTGACATGTTCCCAGGGTCGCCGACGAACCTTTGCGTCCGCTGTGCGCCGACCCTCACCCGGGGATGAGGCTCAGCTCCACAGCCCCAGCTGCGCCCCGCCGAGTTTGACGATGAAGGCGCTCACCACGACGACGAAGACGGTGCGCACGAAGCCGCTACCCAGGCGCACCGCGGTGCGTGCCCCGAGATAGCCGCCGACCAGGTTGAGCGCGCCCATGAGCAGCCCGACCCGCCACAACACCTGACCCTGCGGGACGAAGACGGTGAGCGCGCCGAGGTTGGTCGCGAAGTTGGCGATCTTCGCCTTGGCGCTGGCCTGCAGGAAGGCATAGCCGAGCCAGCCGACGAGGGCGAAGACGTAGAACGACCCGGTGCCCGGCCCGAGCGCGCCGTCGTAGGCGCCGATGACGAGGCCGACGAGCACGGCATACACGGTATGCCGCGGGCCCGCGTGCCGCAGCTCGGTGCGCTGCCCCAGCTCCGGGCGAAGCAGCGTGTAGGCGCCGACGACGAGCAGCATGACCAGGATGATCGGGTTGAACGCGGCCTTGGGGATGTGCAGCCCGACGAAGGCGCCCCCCACCGAGCCGAGGTAGGCGGCCACCGCCATCGGGACGGCGGTGCGCAGATCGGGGCCGATCCGCCGGTAGTAGGTGAGCGCGCTGACCGAGGTGCCGCAGATGGAGCCGAGCTTGTTCGTCGCGAGCAGCTGTGCGGGAGCGGCGCCGGGCAGGCCGATGACCAGGGCCGGCAGCTGGATGAGCCCACCGCCCCCGACGACCGCGTCGACCCAGCCGGCCAGCAGGGCGGCGACCGCGAGCAACGCCAGGGTCGCGGGGTCGGCGCTGCCACCGGCCGCGGCGAGGCCGAACGGGTCAGACATGCGGGCCCGGGAGCATGGACCAGGCGGCCACGATGTCGGCGATGTCGAGCAGGTCGTGGGCGACCGCGTCGGGGGTGGCCTCGTGAGAGACCTGCTGCTCGGCGGGGATGTCCGAGTGCGGGATCCAGATCGCCCGCATCCCCACCGCTTGCGGCCCGTGCACGTCCTCGTAGGAGCGGTCCCCCACGTAGACGCAGTGCTCGGGCGGCACGCCCAGGGCCGCCGCGGCGGCCCGGAAGATCTCTGGATGCGGTTTCACCCACGGTGTCTCGCTGGAGTAGACGTCGGCGTCGATGAGGTGCACGACCTCGTCGCGGGCGAAGATCTCCCGGTGGTAGTCCCGGGTCCAGATCGTGTTGGACAGCACGCCGATGCGGATCCCTTTGTCGCGCAAATGTTCCCAGAGCTCAGGGATGCTCGGGTGGGTGAACGTGTGCGGCTCCCAGAAGTCCCGGTATGCCGCGAGCCCGGCCTGGGTGGCCGGGTGCGCCGGGTCGAGGCCGGCCGCGACGAGGATCTCCGCCAGCCGGGCGCTGGTGCCCTGCTCCCGGCCGCGGCGCCAGGCCTGGTCCTCGGCCCGCAGCACCGCGGCGGCGGTGTCGTTGAGCGAGCAGGCGATCGCGCCCATGCCGCGGGCGAAGACGGCCCATTGCTCACGCAGGTCGACGGTGTGCCAGGGCGTGATGGTGCCGCCCCAGTCGAAGATGACCGCCTCGATTGGGGCGCTCATGACGCCGCCGTGCCCTGGTGGAAACGTTGCTGCCATCGCCCGTCCACGCGCACCCACACGGAGGACCGCAGGGACGTGCGCTGCGGTCCCACGGCCCGCCACAGCAGCAGGATGGCGTCGGCGCCCAGGGGGGTGGTGTCGACGACCTCGAGCTGCACGTCGACCGGCCCGAGCCCCAGCACTGTCTCGGCGCGGCTCAATACCCTTCCGGAGGAGCCGAATTCGCACCACTCGGGGTGCAGCAGCGCCTCCAGTGAGCGCCGACTCCCCCGGACCGCCGAGGTGAGCAGTGAGCGTTCCAGCTCGACGACGATCTGCTCGTCGGTCTGCTGGTCGGCGTGGCTGGTGGTGGGCTCGGGCTCGGCGAAGAGGTCCAACTGGGCCGGCCGGTCGCTGTCGGGCCGGGCCGCTTCGGGGGCGGGGCGCGGCATACCGTCGGTGGGGTGGGCTTGCCACCCCGGCCCCGGGTCGGGCAGCTGCCCGGCCTGGTATGCCGCGGCCGCGCCATTGGCCAGCCGGTCGGCCTGCTCGTTGAGTCGGTGGCCGGCGTGGCCCTTGACCCAGACGAAGTCGACCCGGCGACCGGCGGCCTTGCGGGCAGCTATCAGCACGTCGATCGGCTGGATGAGGTCGAGGTTGAGCACCGGGCTGCCGTCGGACTTGCGCCAGCCACGCCGTTTCCACCCCGGGATCCACGTGGTCACCGCGTCGATGACATAGCGGGAGTCGCAGAAGATCCGCAGATCCTGCGGGTCGTCGGCGCTCTGGCGCAGCAGGTCGAGCACGGCCATCAGCTCGCCCATGTTGTTCGTGCCGCGCGGCCACCCCCCGCAGGCCCAGCGCCCGTCGTCGACGAACCACCCCCACCCCGCCGGCCCGGGATTGCCCAGCGAGGACCCATCTGCTGCCGCCTCGATCACGCGGGCAAGGGTGTCACATCGGCGCCGCTTGCCGGGCCAGCAGCCGGGCCCGGTCGATGGGGTCGGCGTTGGTGCCCGCGACGGTGACCGCGTGCGCCCCGGCCACCGCTCCCCAATGGGCACAGGTCGCCCAGTCGGCGCCGTCGAGCCAGGCCGCGACGAAGGCCGCGCCGTAGGCATCGCCGGCGCCGTTGTGGTCGCGCACCGGCCCGGGCGGTGGCGCCACCGGCACGTGGATCGGCTCGCCGCCGCGCGGATGGACCCTCGAGCCGGCCGCACCGGAGGTGGTGACCACGGCCCGAGCCCGCCCGGCGGTCAGCAACCGCTCGACCAGGGCCGCGACCGCCCCGGGCTCGCCCAGCGCGACCGTGGAGACGAAGACGAGGTCGGCGGCATACCCGAACTCCTCGTGATAGGGGTTGGTGCCGTCCCAGTCGTTGAGGTCGGTCGAGACGGTGCGCCCGGCCGCGACCGCCTCGCGCAACGCGCCCCGGGTCCAGTCGTCGATCGTCACATGCAGGTGCCGGGCGCGGCCCAACAGATCGCGGTGACAGCCCGCCAGCGGCGGGTGCAGCCGCTGCCCCCGCCCGTCGTGCAGCGACATCCGGGTGCCGTCGTCGGCGACCAGGTTGACGCTGCGCTTGGTGCCCTCCGCGACCTCGACCCCGGTGAACGGCAATGCGGCCGTTGCGAATCGCTCGCGCAACACCTCGGCTTCCAGGTCGGCACCGACCAGGTCGAGCAGGTGGGTGCGCACCCCGAGGGCGTGCAGCCCGAGCGCCCACCCGCTGCCGGAGTGACCGGCATACCGGTGCATCGGCGGCACGTGCACGGTGTCGGCCAACGGCACCGGCAGGCCCGGCACTCGCACGATGGTGTCCACCCCGGCGCCACCGACGACGAGCACGTCGATCGGGTATGCCGCGTCGCCGCCTCCGCGCTCCACGCCGGTCGGCCCGCCGGTCAGCTGCATGTCAGCAGCTCCAGGTCAGCCCCGGACCTCGCGGCATACCGTGTCGACCGCGTCGGCCAGGGCGATGTCGCGGCGCTCGCCGGAGCGCCGGTCCTTGAGCTCGAGCCGCCCGTCGGGCAGGCCGCGGCCGACGACGACGATGGTCGGCACCCCGATGAGCTCGGAGTCCTTGAACTTCACCCCCGGGCTCACCCCGCGCCGGTCGTCGAAGATCACCTCGAGGCCGGCCGCGGCGAGGTCACGACAGAGGGTCTCGGCGGCGACGAAGATCTGCTCGTCCTTGCCGGTCGCGACGACGTGCACGTCGGCGGGGGCGATCGCCCGGGGCCAGATCAGCCCGGCCGCGTCGTGGTTGTCCTCGGCGATGCAGGCGACCGCGCGGGACACCCCGATGCCATAGGAGCCCATGACGACGGTGCGCAGCGTGCCATGCTCGTCGAGCACCTGCAGGCCCAGCGCCTTGGCGTACTTCGTGCCGAGCTGGAAGATGTGGCCCATCTCGATGCCCCGGGAGGCCTGCAGCCCGGCCCCCTCGCCACAGGACGGGCAGGTGTCACCGACCCGCACCTCGGCGGCCTCGATGACCCCGTCGGGGGTGAAGTCGCGCCCGGCGACGAGGTCGACGACGTGGTGGCCGGGCTCGTTGGCCCCGGTGACCCAGGCGGTGCCGGTGACCACCCGCGGGTCGACGAGGTAGCGGATGCCGGTGGCCGACTCGGCGCCCAGCGACCCGGGCCCGATGTAGCCCTTGACCAGCCCCGGGTGAGCAGCGAAGCCGGCCTCGTCGAGCGGCTCGGCGATCGCCGGATCCAGTTGGGCGGCAAGGCGTTTCTCGTCGACCTCACGGTCACCGGGCACGCCGACGACGAGTGCCTCGGTGCGCCCGTCGGGGTGGGTGAGGCGCAGCACGACGTTCTTGAGGGTGTCGCCGGCCGCCCAGGGCCGGTCGGCGCGCGGGTGGTTTGCGTTGAGGAAGTCGACGAGGGTGTCGATGGTCGGCGTGCCGGGGGTGTCGAGCACCCGCGCCGGCGCGAGCCCCTCGACGGGGCGCGCGGCGGGGGCGGGCACCCGGACGGCCTCGACGTTCGCGGCATACCCGCAACTGTCGCAGCGCACGTAGGTGTCCTCGCCGTTCTCGGCGGTGGCCAGGAACTCCTCGCTCTTGCTGCCGCCCATCGCGCCGGCCATCGCCTGGACGATGACGTAGTGGAAGCCGAGCCGGTTGAAGATCTTGATGTAGGCGTCGCGGTGCGCGTCGTAGGACTTCTGCAGCCCGGCCTCGTCGAGGTCGAAGGAGTAGGAGTCCTTCATGACGAACTCGCGGCAGCGCAGCAGCCCGGCCCGCGGCCGCGCCTCGTCGCGGTACTTGATCTGGATCTGATAGAGGTTGATCGGCAGATCCTTGTAGGAGGAGAACAGGTCCTTCACCGTGAGGGTGAACAGCTCCTCGTGGGTCGGGCCCAGCAGATAGTCGGCGCCCTTGCGGTCCTTCAGCCGGAAGATGTTGTCGCCATAGTCGACCCACCGCCCGGTCTCTTCGTAGGGCTCGCGCGGCAACAGCGCCGGGAAGAGCAGCTCCTGGCTGATCTGGTCCATCTCCTCGCGCACGATCGTCTCGATCCGCCGGAACACCCGCAGCCCGAGCGGCAGCCACGTGTAGATGCCGGGGCTGACCCGCCGGATGTAGCCGGCGCGCACGAGCAGCTTGTGGCTGGGCACCTCGGCGTCGGCTGGGTCCTCTCGCAGGGTGCGCAGGAAGAGCGAGGACAAGCGCAGGACGGTCACGATCTCTCCTTCTGGGGCTCCGGGGCAGGATATCGGCCAGCAGGGTCGGCCGACCTACTGCCGATGGGCCTCAGCGTCCGCGTGCAACCGCAGCTTGAGCCGATCGGCGAGCCCGTTCAAGGACTCGACGTGGGCATACTCACCGTCGCTCTGACGCACGGCCGGGCCCACCGCGTCGGTGAGAATCGCCACGGCATACCCGTCGAGGATTCCCATCTGACGAGACTCTCGATCACTGGCCAGCCAACCTCCCTTGAGCGCCGACGCTCCCAGCCGGCCCAGCCCCCAGGCATGCTCCGGAATGGGCTTCATGCTTTCCAGCAGGAATCGACTCGTCCCGGGGGACACGACCCGACCATGGGCCATCGCCGCGAGGAAGCGCACCTGCGCCTCGACCGACCACGTCATGGTCCCCGTGTTGTGCGACGGCGCGTCCGGGGTGGATGTGTCGCCGATACTTCGAAGGATGCGGGTCATCACCGGCCCGGGCCCGCCCGGGATGGCGCGCGCCATGCCCAGCAGAGCGCTGGCGTCCGAAGCACTCAGGGCGCGCAGTACCAGCGACCGCTGATGAGCGTCGAGCCGCGCCGGATCCCCCCGACCCACCGTGGCGACGAATGCCGCCGCCACCAGAACCTTCGAGGTCGACCAGGAGCGTTGCCTGCGGGATGTTCCCTCGACGACGATTCGCTCCGGATCATCCAACGGAGCGAAAGCCCAGGTATTGCGAGGATCACCGACGAGGGACGGCGGCACACCCGAGGTGGCCCCGCCATTCCCCATCGCGCCGGTCGATGTTGTTGCGGGAGGCATCCCTGAGGATTCTGTCGCTTCTGCCGCAGACGAGCTGTCCGTTGCGATGCTCATGGACTCCGACGCCCCCGAGCACCCGACCAGGACCGGCATGGCGGCGACAAGGAACACAGCAGTGCCCCACCGCCCACGCCGGGTCAGAGGTGACACAAAGCAACCCCGTTGACGGGTAGATCCGGGCCACCCTGACTCACCGCCGTCTCAGGAAACCAGTCCCAGGTGCCGTTGTCCGACTGCATCCACACCCACCAGGTATTGGTCTGATTGGCTGCATAGAGCGGGTTGGGAATGGCGAGATCGGCTTGGCAAGCAACCGGTCGCTGGCCGGTCGACAATCCACTCCCGGTGACGAGACCCCCAGCCGGTTTCCAGATCTTGCAAATCGACGCAGGGTAGGATCCGTAGCCCGCCAATGCGCCACTGGTATCGCAGGCGGTTCCGGGAGAGGACTGCACGACCACAACGGGCGACGCGGGCCGGAGCGGAGGATCACCCGCGCGCCGCACGCTCGCGGACGGGACCGGCGCCGGCTCCGCTGCCGGTGCCTGCGCCGAGCTCTGTGGTCTTCCCACCTGTACCCGCGTGGTCACGACCGGCGCCGCGCCTCGGACCGAGGTGGCAGACGTCTGATAGAACGGCACCGATATCAGTCCCACGAGTACGGCACCCAGGGCCAGCACCGGCACAAGGGCGCTGGCGGCGATCGTGACCCAGAATGCCTTCCAATAGCGGTTCGTGGTCACGCCCAGGGCGGCGGCCCTCTTGGTGTTCGCATGGGCAAGGAAGGCCGCCCAGGCTCCGAAGAGGATGGTGAGCACGATCGTTCCGGCGCGCCCGGGAAGGGACCTCTCCAACGGGTCCGGCCCGGCCACCGCGTAGCCCGACGGCGGTCTCGGCGGAAGTCCTCCGGCCGGGGCCGGTGCGGGGGCCGCCAGTTCGGTGGGGGCGTCGGATAGGGCGGCGCGACCCGCCGTCATCTGAGGCCCTTGACTCGCGGCCGGCGTCGCGCCCCCGGCAACCTCGGCGAGGATCTCGCGAGCACGGGTGGCGCTCGGGCGAACTCGCGGCTCGGGTGCAAGCAGGGAACTGACAAGTTCCGTCAAAGGGCCAGCACGCCGAGGTGTCGGAGCTGGTGAATTGACGAGCCGCAGCAACTGGGCTGCGGTGCTGTCGGGGGCTCCGCCAGCCGCGAGCGGGGTGTGGCCTTCGAGCGCGGCGAACATCGTCGCCCCGATGGCGTACATATCGGAGGCCGGAGAGGCGGGATGTCCCATCGCGACCTCCGGTGCCATGAAATGCACAGTCCCGACAGCCATGCCGATTCCGGTCAATGCTGGCTCGGACTGATCGACCGACCGGGCGATGCCGAAATCAGTGACCTTGACGACCCCCAGCTGATCGATAAGGATATTCGACGGCTTGATGTCGCGGTGCAGAATGCCTTGATGATGTGCGGCCGCGATGGCCGAACAGAGACCGGTCATCAATTCGGCGACTTCGCGCGGCGCGAGTGGGCCGCGCCGACGCACGCGATCCGCAAGCGTTTCGCCGTCCACGTATTCCATGACCAGAAAATGGGTCTGGTTCTCTGACACCAGATCATGAGCCGCCACGGCATTCGGGTGTTGCAGCGTCGCCGCGAGACGAGCCTCACGCTGAATGCGCTCAGCCAGGCTGGGATCTGCCGAGTCGAACACCTCCTTGAGCGCCACCTTTCGCCCCAAGAGACGGTCATCGGCGAGCCAGACCCGACCCATGGCACCCTGACCGAGCTTCCTGATCACCTCATATCGGCCGGCGATCGTGCGGCCGGGCGACGTCGGTGTGCTTGCCGCGGCGTTCCCTCGGTCGGCGCGCACGCGCGTCATCGGCTCGGACTGCTGACCGCAGGATCGGCAGGCCGAGCCACCGTCGACGTCCGGGGCGCCACAACTCGGACAGAACACGCTTGACTCCCTTGTCGACCGACCTGTCGGGCAATTGCGGAACACATTGTCGATGCCCCATCTCGCAGGACGGGGCCGTTCAGACCGAACGCGGTGTGATCTTCGCCATACCGTGCCCCTCCGTGCCACAGCGCACCTGCTGAATTGCCAAGTCGGCCACAAGAGGGCTTCTTTGTCGAGACGGCACGCCGTTCGCCCGTCTCGGAGCGCGCCCGTGGCAGGATCGACTCCACCTCACCAGGTCGCCAGGAGCCACCAACCATGCCTGCTCGACACCGACCCCATCGGCCGGACCCCTACTCCTTCCTGCCCCGGCTGCTCCAGCGGCCCGATCACTCGACGTTCGCCGGTGCCCTTCGGCTGATCGGCATGACCACCATCGCGTCGACCGTCGCACTGGGCGGCTGTGCGGGGTCTGGTGCGCCGACCGGCGCGAACGTCTCGTCCGCGCCGCGTACCCCGAGTGCCGCGGCCCTGCCCAGCATCAGCACGTCGGGCACCGCCCCGACCATTGCCGACCCGTGTGCCTGGCTCACCCCCGCCCGGGTAGCCACGCTGCTCGGCCCAGTCGGCAAGGGCATGGACAAGTCTGCCGCTGGCACCGTGCGCAACGCAGCAGGCACCGATGATCCGAGTTGTGTCTACAGCGGCGCGGGCCCGATTCGGCAGATGACCGTGAGCCGCTCGGTTCAGCTCGACAGTGGCATGGCCAATGCCCTCATCACGCTGAGCTTCAAAGGCACCATCGCGCGCCTCAAGGGTCTCGGCGACCGCGCCGAGCACGACGCCGCCCACCTGCGCGACGACGGGCTGGCCGCCCAGACGCTCATGGTCCGCGACGGTAACGTCGTGACGGTGGTGACCTTCGCCAGCAAAGTGAGCGTCGCGGCATACGGCGATCACGCCCAGCAGCTCATCGCGGTCTACAAGACACTCCCGCCGGCGGGTGGCTAGCCGATCGGATCGAGGTCACCCCGTGCGTGCACCTTCGTGGATCGCGACGGCGTCCTGACCACCCACGTCAGCGGTGAACCAACCGTCCGCGTTCACGGACACCGTCGGCCCGGAGCAACGACCGTTGTCGAGCGCGCCGTGAACGACATCGCAGTAGGTGCCGGGCGGCATACCGGTCTGGAAGGACCGCCCGGTGAGGGCGCCGGTGCCGTTGTTGACCACGACGTAGCCCCGGTCTCCCCGGGCGAAGGCGATCGCATTCGCCCGGTCGTCCCACCAGCGCTGCACGTCGGTCCCCTTGACGACGTTGTGGAAGCCGACCATGCCCTCGGTGGACTGCCAGCGGTGCTCGCACTGCCAACCGTCCTGGCCGCACGTGGTGTCTTTCGTCGTGCCGCGATCGTCGGTCGCCGGGGGGCCCGCGTCCGGATCGGTGAAGTCGTAGGACGACATCACGATCGGTTCGCCGTAGGGCCAGGCGAGCAGGAAAACCGTTGCCAGAGCGTAGCGTCGGGGCTGTTTGAAGGTGAGCACCTGGGAGCCGCCGTGTCGTTGGGTGTCGTGGTTGTCCAGGAAGACCCGCGCGAGGGTGCCGTCGACGCCGCCGCCCAGGCTGCGCAACCCGGCGATCTGACCCCACTGGAAGGCCGACCCCACCTGATCGCCGTAGCTGAAGACGAGCACCTTGCCCGAGCCGGTGTACTCCCCCATGCCGATCGGCTCGCCGCCCTTGTCGATGACCTCGTGGTAGATGTCCACCTTGCGAGACAGTCGTCCCAGGATCGCCGCCAGGTCGGCCGCCGGGATGTGCTTCACGGCGTCGACCCGCAGTCCGTCGACCCCGAGCGACACCAGATCCTCCAGGTATGCCGCGATCCGCCCCTGCACGTACTCGGTGTCGGTGGCGAGGTCGGCCAGGTTCGACAACTCGCACCGCTGCACCTGCTCGCGGCTCTGGTAGTCGCGGATGTCGTCGTCGCCGGTCAGACCGCAATGGTGGAAGTCGTGGCTCTGGTAGAGGCCCGGATAGTCGTAGTGCGTCCAGTTCGTGCCGGCCCAGCCGCGGCCGCCGTCGCTGCCGGCCATGTGGTTGATCACCGCGTCGGCGTAGATCCGCACCCCCACGGCGTGGCACGCCTGGATCATCGCCGCGTATGCCGCGCGGTCCCCCCGGCGGGTCTGCAGTTGATAGGACACCGGCTGGTAGTCGACCCACCACGGGTTGCCGAAGACCTGGACGTGTTCGGTCGCCGGCGAGACCTGCACGCCGGCATAGCCTTTCGCGGCCAACCGCGGGCATTCGGCCGCCACGGAGCGCCAGTTCCACTGGAAGAGGTTGACAACGACGTCGCGCGGCAACTCGGCCCGGGTGGTCGGCCCACCACCGCCGGCTCCGACCGCCGGGCACCCCGTGAGGGCGACCACGGCGCTGAGCACGAGCCAGCGGAGCCGGTGCAGGCGCATGCCGGAAGGCTACCGTTGGCGGATGCCCGACGCCTGGCGCCCGTTCGACCGGAACCCACACACCGTGGTCGGCGACCTGCGGGTGCACGACCCGATCCCCGGCCCCAACGGCCTGCGGCCCAGACCGATCTACGTGTGGCTACCCCCCGGCCACGACGCCAGCACCGACGACAGCTCAGCAGCCAACACCGACCCAGCCACGGGCGAGGACCCCAGCGCCTCGGGATACCCGGTGGTCTATCTGCACGACGGCGCCGCGCTCTTCGACATCCACCTCAAGGCCGAGGCGGACGACCCGAGCATGGGGATCACCCCGGGCGAGTGGCAGGTCGACGAGACGATGACCGCCTTGCACGCGGAGGGTCTTGACGCCATCGTCGTCGGCATCCCGCACGCCGGCGAGCACCGCAGCACGGAGTACACCCCCTACTGTGAGCCGCATCCGGCGATCAGTGCGGTCCTGCCGGAGCTGCCGTGGCCGTCGGGCGACGCTGCGGCATACGTGGAGTGGGTCTGTGACGTGGTCCGGCCGCTGGTCGAGGCGAGCTTCCGGGTGCGGCGCGGCCCGCGGCATACCACCGTCGGCGGGTCCTCACTCGGTGGGCTGGTCAGCCTCATCGCGTTGCGGCAGCGCCCCGACGTCTTCGGATCGGCCGCGGTCTTCAGCCCGGCCTTCTGGTTCACCGGTGAACGCCTGCTGGCCGAGCTGGAGTGCGAGCCGCTGCCCCCGGCCCGGGTCTACCTCGACGTGGGCGGTCAGGAATCCACTGACGTGCCGGGCCTCACCCAGGCCTACCTGCGCGACGCCGAGCGGGCCGCCGCGGCGTTGGCTGCCCAACCGCAGCTCGACGTCCGTCTCGTCGTCGACCCGGCCGCCCGACACCACGAAACTGCTTGGGCGGCAAGGTTTCCGGACGCGATGCGGTTCCTGCTCAAACCCTGACCCGCGGCGGCCAGCCACCCGAAGGCGCCGCCGGATACAGCACTCGACGGATCACAGCAACACCGTCGTGAAGGTGCCGACCCGCCGGTAGCCCAGGGCCTCGTAGGTGGCCCGCGCCGGCAGGTTGAAGTCGTTGACGTAGAGCGTCGCCTCCGGGGCGACATCGCGCAGGATCGCTGCGGTGACGGCCGCCATGAGCGGCTTG
>RRZT010179584.1_pt1 | contig 42956 bp, 38 predicted proteins | sample 2165551 | NCBI WGS metagenome assembly RRZT01 (sample SAMN10456910, study PRJNA506462) | wastewater metagenome | biome: wastewater; feature: sludge; material: wastewater sludge; isolation source: wastewater sludge with Escherichia coli K12::gfp cells carrying plasmid... | place: USA: Moscow, Idaho... | reverse complement strand
GTAGGGGAATCGAACCCCTGATACCGCCGTGAAAGGGCGGTGTCTTAACCGCTTGACCAACGGGCCATATTAATAACTATTTAAATGGTGGGCCCACCTGGGTTCGAACCAGGGACCAACCGGTTATGAGCCGGTTGCTCTACCACTGAGCTATAGGCCCAAATAAATGGCTCCTTGAGTAGGACTCGAACCTACGACCGATCGGTTAACAGCCGATTGCTCTACCAACTGAGCTATCAAGGAACGTTATCAACGATTAATATTATATAGTATTATTATCGTTTCGTCAATACATTTATCTGAATTATTCTAAGAAATCTTTGAGTTTTTTACTACGACTTGGATGACGTAATTTTCTTAAAGCTTTTGCTTCAATTTGTCTAATACGTTCTCTGGTAACACCAAAACTTTGACCAACCTCTTCTAAAGTTCTAGCTCTACCATCATCTAAGCCAAATCGCAATCTTAAAACTTTCTCTTCTCGTGGTGTTAATGTCTCTAAAACTTCTTCTAATTGTTCTTTTAACAACATAAATGAAGCCGCTTCTGCTGGTGCCGGAGCATCTTGGTCTTCAATAAAATCGCCTAAATGGGAATCTTCTTCCTCACCAATCGGAGTTTCCAGTGACACTGGTTCTTGCGCTATTTTCATGATCTCGCGAACCCGTTCAACTGTTATCTCCATTTCTTTCGCAATTTCTTCCGGTGCCGGTTCTCTACCAAGTTCTTGTAATAATTGACGTGAAACTCTAATTAATTTATTGATAGTTTCAACCATATGCACGGGAATTCTGATAGTTCGAGCCTGATCAGCAATTGCTCTAGTAATAGCTTGTCTAATCCACCAAGTTGCATAAGTACTAAACTTGTAACCTTTATTATAGTCAAATTTTTCTACCGCTTTTATCAGTCCTAAATTACCTTCTTGTATTAAATCTAAAAATAACATTCCACGACCAACATAACGCTTCGCAATACTTACAACAAGACGCAAATTAGCTTCTGCCAAACGACGTTTAGCTTCCTCATCGCCTTCTTCCATTCTTTTTGCCAAACAAATTTCCTCATCAGCCGTTAATAGAGGCACTCTGCCAATCTCTTTAAGATACATTCGCACCGGGTCATCAATGCTGATACCTTCAGGGATTGATAAATCTATATCAATTTCTTCAGAATTATTTTCATCAATTTCACTGTCTTCTAACGGATCATTTTCATTTATTTCATCAACTAGCTCAATACCTTTGCTAGTAAAAACTTCATATATATCATCAATTTCATCAGGTGATAACTCTTCACTTTGTAATACATCCATTATTTCAGCATAAGTTAATACGCCACCACGTTTTTTACCTTTTTTGATTAACTTTTCAATTATCTCCATTGTATTGGAATTGGGAGTAACTTTTTTCTCTGACATGTGCACCCCTCCTTTCTACATTTAACCTTGTTTAAATATTATTTCATTCATTATATATTTTTTTAATCTCATTCTTTATTCGCTGACTTTCTGCTAATTCCTGCAAAAAAGAGCTTTCCCCCATACGTTCTAATTCATCAGCTTTTAACCGATGTTGTTCATACTGATAATTCAAATAGGCTAAGTGAATAGTTTTGAGACAATCATCAATAAATTTCATATCATCAGCTACTTGAAGTTCCGTCATTAAACTACAAGATAGTTCTGCATTAGCTTTTTCCGACAACTGCTGACCAATATTAATTTCATTGAAAGCAAGTTTTTCGGTGGCATAATGGAAAATTATTTTTAAAATTTCTTGATGCTGTTCATTATTTAATTCCGACAAATTTAATTTATCTTTAACATAATCTATTTTGGAATTGTCGTTCCAAAGCACTTGGATTAAGTTGCGTCCTGCCATAATAACAGCATTATCAACAGTTACCATTGAGCGCGTTATAGTGCTAACCCTATTGCCTAAATTCTTATTATTTTTTTGTAAATATTTCTGCAATTCGCTACGGATAGACGCTTCATCAATTCCTAGTTTTTGCGAAATTGCAGCAATGTGCAAATTAACTTCTACTGCATTATCAGTTTCCGCTAAGATTGGCACTAATTTTACTACAACCGCCACTTTTCCTTCTAGTCCAGTAAAATCTATTTCAGACAACGTTTTATCAACTTGATATTCCAATAGCGGTTTAGCACTGTCGATTAATCCTTGAAAAGCTTCAGTACCATATTTTTTTATATAATCATCAGGATCTTTACCATCAGGAATACTTAAAACCTTAACCTTAGCACCAATTTTTTTTACAATAGCAAGCGCTCGTAAGGTAGCATTTTGTCCGGCATTATCACTATCATAAGCAAAAATAAAATTATCAGTATACTTCAGTAATTTCTTGCCGTGTTCTACTGTAAAAGATGTTCCTAACGATGCGATAACATTCTTTATCCCCGCATTATAAGCTGAGATAACATCCATATAGCCTTCAACAATTAACGCCTGATTCTTTTCTTTGATATATTTACCAGCTTTAGCTAAACCAAATAAAGTTTGTCGTTTATTAAAAACGACAGTTTCCGGTGAATTTAAATACTTCGGTAAACTGTCATCCAGAACCCTTCCCCCAAAACCGATTACTCTATTTTTTTCATCCGTAATCGGGAAAATAACTCTATTACGAAAACGGTCATAAATACCGCCTTGTTTTCGCTCCAACACCAATCCAGCCTGCAATAAATCAGTTTCGGTAAAGCCTCTTTTAACAAAAGCTTGCGATAACTTATCCCAATAGTTCGGAGCAAAGCCCAGCTGGAATTCATTAATCACTTCATCTGACAGTCCACGTTTTTTTAAATATGCTGTAGCACTTTTTCCATAATTAGTTTTCGTTAAACACGCAAAGAAAAAGTCCTTGGCAGTCGCATTTATTTTATACAATAAAGATATTTGCTTATCTCTTAATAGCTCTTCTTTGGTTTTCTCTTTTTGCGGTAACGAAAGATTTATTTTTTGCGCCAACATTCTTGTCGCTTCAAAGAAAGTAATATTTTCAATTTTCATTATAAAATTAAAAACATTCCCTCCGGCTTGACAACCAAAACAGTAAAAAAAGCCTTTGTCCGGCGTAACTGAAAAAGATGCCGTCTTTTCACTGTGAAATGGACAGCAACCCCAATAATTTTTACCATTCTTTTTCAATGAAACATATTCAGAAATTATTGCAACAATATCACTTTCTTCGCGCAAACGTTCTATAAACTCTTCGTACGCTATATCTTTCATGTTTTCATCCTTTGTGAACCATTAGAAAACTAACTATCATACTTCTTTTCGATAAAGTTTTACATTTTCCTTCTTTTTTCTCCATTAATATTTTGTTATTTTTTCTTATATTATGAGTATTCAATACAAATTCAAAATATCCTTTTGCAGTATTGACATTATTAACATTTTTTGTTTATACTAATTATTTTTCTTATGACCTTATTTTGCAACACCTTTTGCCGGAATAAAAATATTTTCAAATAAATTTATGGCATACAAATCAGTTAGTCCCGCAATATAATCTACCACAGTTGTCTTTAAACCATAGCGTTCTTCTCGCTCCAAAAATTCTGCCGGTAACTTTTCTGGTCTTTTCATAAAATAATGATATAAAGTTTCTACTATAAATTGTGCTTTCATTCGGTCTTCTTCTAAATTGATAGAATGATAAATTTTTTCAAACATAAACTGTCTAAATTCAGCCATTGCTAAGGTTATTTCTTCAGACATGGTGATATAGCTTTTATTGGCAGATTGATTAATCATATCTGCTACCATGATTGTAATCATCTGTGAGGTTGTTTTGCCAAATATTTTTTGCACTGCGCTCGGCAACATAGCTTCAGTGATAAGTCCCGCCCGACAGCCATCATCATAATCATGACATAAATAAGCAATTCGGTCGGCCGTCTTAACAATATTACCTTCCAAACAAACCGCATTATCAGCGCCAGTATGATTTAAAATACCCTCCAACACTGCTTTTGTTAAATTAAGCCCTTTACCATTACGTTCCAAACACTCAACAACTCTGATACTTTGTTCATTGTGTTTAAAATGTCCAAGCACTTGTTGCAACGCTTCTTCACCGGAATGTCCAAAGGGTGTATGTCCAACATCATGACCGAGTGAAATCGCCTCTGTTAAATCTTCATTCAATAATAACGCTCTCGCAATCGTCCGCGAAATTTGTGAAACCTCTAAGCTATGTGTCATTCTCGTACGATAATGATCACCGGGAGCAATATAAACTTGAGTCTTATGCTTTAAACGTCGAAAAGCCTTACTATGAATAATCCGGTCTCGATCTCGTTGATACGCCGTTCGATAACAACAATTTTCTTCCGGTATATTTCTTACGGCAGCACTACTTTTCGCGGCATATGCTGATAAAATGTTATGTTCACGTTCTTCTAAAAACTCTCTGACAGTCATAGCACCAACCTCCTTTTTTTAATATTACACATAAAATAAAAAAAGCCTGCCCACAAATAACTTTAATTACTTTTATAAATTATTTTGTTATAATGAGCGTAGAAAGGACTGATGAATTTTGAAAAAAAATATTTCTTTATTATTAACCTTCCTAATTATATTGACAGTAAGCACTTCCTGCTTTGCCGCAAAACCGAAAATAACTGCCGACAATACTTATTTTGACATTAACAATGCCGCCTATATCTTAACCGGTAATGTTTATATTGAAACCGGTGATCGAATAATTACTGCTGATAAAGCCAAAGTTAGTATGTTATCAATGGAAGTTTGGGCTGATGGATCTATCAAGTTAACGCAAAATGATGTTACTTTAACCGGCGACAGCGTCTATGCTAATAACGCTGAAAAAAGCGCCACAATAAGCGGAAATGTTTGTTTAGAACGTAGCAACCTAAAGATAATAGCTGAAACCGCGATATATAATTGGCAAACTAAAATTGCTGTTTTTAAAAACAATGTTGTTGTCGAAAAAGATGGGGAAAGCTCAAGTAGCAATGAACTAAATTATAACTTTACGACAAATAGTATTATATAAAGATAAGGGTATGATTTTCATCATACCCTTATCTTTATATCACTAACCCCAAACATACATTTATAAGAGGTTAAAATATATGGTTAAGCCATTACAGCTTAACCATATATTTTTATTTAATTTTACTAAAGTCAATTACTTGCATTGTCATCATTGTTATTTTATTTAATAATGCCAAGCGATTATTGCGGATAGCTTCATTTTCATCCATTACCATTACATTAGCAAAAAACTCATCTATCGGTTGAGTTAAATTTACCATTTCATTAATCGCCGCAACATAGTCAAACTCAGCGATCAAAGTTTCAACTTTATCACTAACAACCTGATAGGCCTTGTGAAGTGTTTTTTCAGCATCATTTTGCAGTAAATCAATACTAACGTCTGCACACTCTGCTTTTTTCGCTAAATTACCCACCCTCACAAACGCCTGGATCGCTTTTGGCATTTCATTATTGTCAATAGTTTTCACCAACGCTTGTGCCTTTAAATATGCTAAATACACATCATCAATATTATTTAGCGTTGCTTCAATAATATCATAACGAACATTTTCATCAGATAGTACATTTTTGATTCTTAACGCAAAAAACTCTTCAAGACTGCTCAATAAAGTATTTTTTTGTACAGTATCCGTAATGTTAAGTAGTTCCATCGCTTTTTCAGCAATTACTTTAATCGATACATTAAATTTAGCAGCTATCAGAATATTAACAATTCCCAGCGCTTGGCGTCTTAATGCATAAGGATCTTGTGAACCCGTTGGAATAAGACCACGACTAAACGTAGCAACAATATTATCTATTTTATCAGCAATACTCAGCATTTTTCCAGCAACAGACTCAGGTAATTCATCCCCAGCAAAGCGTGGTAAGTAGTGTTCAAAAATAGCGTTAGCCACTTCCGGTGTTTCGCCATTAAGCAATGCATATTCTTTACCCATCAAACCTTGAAGCTCGGTAAATTCACAAACCATCCCTGTAACCAAGTCGGTTTTAGCAAGAATTGCGCCTCTTTCTACTGTAACAAGCTCAGTCATATTAGCATCAACTTCACCTAAAATAAAAGCAGCTAATTCTTTTATTCTCATAACTTTATCATAAATAGTGCCTAAGCCTTCTTGGAACACTATCGTTTTAAGTTTATCTAATCTATCAATTAATGGAACCTTACAATCTTCTTCAAAGAAAAATTGTGCGTCAGCCAATCTAGCTCTTAAGACTCTTTCATTACCATGTTGCACAATATTTAAATGCTCAGCCCCCCCATTGCGGACTGTAATAAACATCGGCATTAATGAACCATTAGCATCTTTAACTGGGAAATAGCGTTGATGTTCTCGCATCGGTGTAACAACAGTTTCCGGTGGCAGTTTTAAATATTTTTCTTCAAAGACACCACATAAAGCGGTAGGATATTCTACTAAATATACTACTTCTTCTAGCAAATCTTCAGTAATATCAGCTCTACCATTTTTACTAGCAGCTAGCTCTTCAATTTGTTGTAAAATCATTGAACGGCGAAGTTCTTGATTTACAACAACAAAGTTTTCTGCCATTTTTTCAACATATTCAGTGGCATTATTTATTGTTATTGCACCGGAACTTAAAAATCTATGTCCACGACTAATATTCCCACTTTTCACACCGGCAATTTCAAAGTCAATTACAACATTGTCGAGCAAGCCAATTAACCACTTAATCGGACGAACAAATTTCATTTCTAAATCAGCCCAACGCATATTTTTAGGGAAATTTAAGCTGTTTATTATTTCAACTAATAATTCCGGTAATATTTCCTCAACGTTTTTGCCAGTTTCATTAATTTTTGCATAAACATAATCATCTTTTACAAACAGCTCTTCCACTGCTACATTTTGCCCTCTGGCAAAACCTTGTGCCGCTTTCGTAGCTTTTCCTTCACCATCAAAGGCCACTTTTATCGATGGACCTTTACTCTCAGTCGAAATATCAGCTTGTTTCTCTGCAAGACCTTCAACCATTAGGGCCATTCGTCTTGGCGTTCCATAAACCTTTACAACCTTAAATTGAATTCGTAGTTGCTTTAATTTATCTGTCGCTAAACTTTCTAACTGTTTTAAAACATTCGGCATAAATCTAGCCGGTATTTCTTCCGTTCCAATTTCCAGTAATAAGTTGTTACTCATCTTTTTTACCTCCTTTTAACAGCGGATATCCTAATTCTTCTCGTTGCTTAAGATAACCTTGCGCGCATAGTCTGGCCATATTCCGTACACGACCGATAAAACCCGTGCGTTCACTAACACTAATTGCGCCTCTAGCATCTAGTAAGTTAAAAGTGTGTGAGCATTTTAATACATAATCGTAAGCTGGTAAAACAAAGCCTTGCTCAATTATTCTTACCGCTTCTTTTTCATACATATCAAATAAATTAAATAACAGTTCAGTATCAGCTAACTCAAAATTATAATGTGATTGTTCTACTTCATTTTGATGGAATACATCACCATAAGTAACACCATTAACCCATTCTAAATCATAAACATTTTCTTTTCCTTGAATATACATTGCTAAACGTTCTAAACCATATGTTATCTCTACTGAAACAGGTTTTACGTCAACACTACCAACTTGTTGAAAATAAGTAAATTGGGTGATTTCCATCCCATCCAGCCATACTTCCCAACCTAAGCCCCAAGCCCCCAGAGTCGGTGATTCCCAGTTATCTTCAACAAAACGGATATCATGTTCTTCCGGTTTAATCCCCAATTTTTTTAAACTTTCTAAATAAAGTTCTTGGATATTATCCGGCGATGGTTTCATAATAACTTGAAATTGATGATGTTGAAATAATCTATTAGGATTTTCACCATAACGCCCATCAGCCGGACGGCGTGATGGTTCAACATAAGCTACATTCCATGGTTCCGGTCCTAACGCTCGCAAAAAAGTCGACGGATTCATGGTTCCGGCACCTTTTTCAACGTCATAAGGCTGTGATAAGATACAATTTTGTCCTGCCCAAAAATTTTGTAAAGTCAGGATAATGTCCTGAAAAGTCATCATTATTAATTCCCCCTTATAATAAAAAACAAAAAACACCTCGCACTGTAACTAGTAATAGTTACAGGGACGAGATGTTATACCCGCGGTTCCACCCTGATTGGCTAATGCCCACCTTATTTTATCACAAGCTTTACTAACTGTTAACAGCGTTCCTCTTGCAGTTCAAGAATGCCTTCACCTATAACTTGTCAAGCTCACACCATCCTTGACTCGCTTTATATTGTTAGGTTACTATTTTCTCTCATCACCATAATGAACTTATTTTATCAAATCAACTATTTAATGTCAACGAACGTTTATTTACAATATCGCGTAAGCAAAACACAATACTATTTTTATCACGATGCACTTTTATGCAAGCATAACAATTGCCGTGATGTTGACATTGCAACTTCACACACGGACACTCTCCCGGTAAACATTGTGTTTGAGTTTCCATATTTCCCACCTTCAATACTCTTATTTGGGTAAATTTGTTAATTGGTTAATGAAAGCAATTGATTTTAAAGGTTTTTCCAATACAAACGATAAATTACCAATTAATAATTTTTCCGCATCTACCAAAGTTTTACCATTAACGGTAAAACTTTGGGGATTTTGCCAATCCAATGATAGCAAATGATTGATAAATTCTACTATTTTCAAATCAATGCTCATACTTTCAAACTCTCGACAATCACGACAAACAACTCCGGCTTTTTCATAAGAAAAATGAAAATCATCACCAACCAACTTTCCACAACATAAACAGGAATCATAAGTTGGTTGACAACCACTTTTATTTAAGATTTGATAACCTGCCGCTAAAGCAACCAACCGAGGGTTTTTCTGCGATAATAATTGAATTACCCCTAATAGCAAATCATACATTGCACTGTCTTCTTGCTTATCAGGATAAAATTCAATAATCAATTCTGCTACAAACATTCCATATGCCATCATTTCTAAATCATTACGCACTTGAACATTAGAAAGTTTAACCTCGCAATGTTTTATAACGTCAATATTGTTACCCTCAGCTAAGCTCAATTCTAATTGACTAAAAATTTGCATTGCACCAGCCAGCTTATTTTTAGGTCTACGACAACCATACGCTGCTGCTGAAATCTTTCCGTACTCTTTAGAAAACAATGTCGCAATTTTATCAGCCTCACCAAAGTTTCGCACTGCCAACAATATTGCTTCCGTGGAATAAATCGACATATAAACCCCTATTACTCTAAACTATTACTGGTTTGCCACTTTTTTTAAACATTGACAATAATTCAAATAATCCTCGATACGACCAGTACTCTTAAAAATTCCCCACATAACTTCTTTCAACATCAGACATCTCTCCTTCTCAATCTGGATATTAAAAATATGGAATCATTTATCTATAATATAGAATAACGCATTTTCGGTAAAATATAAAGAGGTAATTATAAATTACCTCTTTATATTTTACTTATTCTTTTCTGTAGCTTTCGGCATAACAACTCCAGCTGTTAAAAAATATTGAATCGCTGTTTCACTAGAAACATTCAAATAAATAACATCACTTTTTTTAACAAAAACATTGCTACCAGAAGTCATATTAATACTCCAAGGAACAAACACACAGATATATTCCTCCGATAAAACTTCGGTCAATGGCTTTGACAGTTCACTCATAACAAATCCTAAAGTTTTAACCTCGCTATGAGGATAAGGAATCAATACCGCCTGATTGAATATTTTTTTAGAATCAAACATCGCTGTCGATAATTTTTTCACACTATTATAAATGAATTTAACCAATGGAATTTTATTTAAAATTCTTTCACCAAATTCAAAAATTCTCCGTAATATCAAGTATGATGACAGCCAACCAATTACCACAATCAAGCATAGCACTGTTAATAAGCCGATGCCGGGAAATTTTATTGGCAAATAATATCCCAACATATTTTCCGTAATATTTAAAATATTTATTATAACAAAAGCAGTAATGGCAATTGGCACTATTACAATTAAACCATTAATAAAATGACGATATAAAAAATTCATTGTTACTCCTTAATAAGACTACTCATAACCAAAGCCACGCAAAATTCCATCGCGATTACGCCAATCTTTTTTTACTTTTACCCATAAATCAATATAAACTTTAGAGCCTAATAAATTTTCAATATCAGCGCGCGCCAATTGACCGATTTCCTTTAATAACGATCCTTTGGCCCCAATTACAATTCCTTTTTGTGATTCTCTTTCCACATAAATCGTCGCTCTAATATATAAATCATCATTGTTACGTTTGCTAATTTCTTCAATATCAACGGCAATCGCGTGTGGAATTTCCTCTTTTGTCAAATGCAATGCTTTTTCCCTAATTAATTCACCAATAACTAATCGTTCCGGTTGGTCGGTGATCATATCGCTAGGATAGTATTGTGGCCCTTCTTCTAAGTATTTTTTGATCTCTTCTACTAATTGATCCAAATTTGTTTTCTCTTTAGCCGAAATAGGAATAGCCCCTACAAAATTCAACTTATCAGAATAACGTGAGATAACCGGCAAAACTTGTTGCTTATTGATTTGATCAACTTTATTTACTACTAAAATAACTGGTGCTTGCGTACTTTGCAAGCGCTCCATAATATAGAGCTCACCGGCACCAATATTTTCGGTAGCATCAACCACAAATAAGATCACATCTACTTCTTTTAGCGTATTTTCTGCTGCTTTAACCATATACTCGCCGAGCTTATGCTTCGGTTTATGAATCCCCGGGGTATCAATAAATAATATTTGAGCATCATCTTGTGTCAATACACATAAGATTTTATTTCTGGTTGTTTGTGGTTTGTCGGACATTATTGCAATTTTTTGTCCAATTAAACTATTAATTAGTGTTGATTTCCCTACATTTGGTCTTCCAATAACGGACACAAAGCCTGATTTGTAATTATTACTCATATTAAAACTCCTATCATCATTATAAATGTTTTTTAGTAAAAGAATGTGGCAACAACTCTTCTAATGTAAATTTAGCTATATCACCTTGTAAATTAGCTAAAATAATCTCCTGTATATTAAATTCAGCTAAAACTTGTCTACAGGCACCGCACGGCGGTGTTAATGCACTGCTATCAGCGACAATACAAATTTTTCTAAGGTTAATTTCACCTTCGGAAACAGCTTTGAAAATAGCGCTTCTTTCAGCACAATTAGTTAAACTGTATGAAGCATTTTCTACATTACATCCAGTGTAAACTTTGCCACTTTCCGCTAATACCGCTGCCCCTACTTTAAAATTAGAATAAGGGGCATAAGCTTTAGTTCTAACATCTTGTGCTAACTTTATTAGCAATTCATTATTCACGATTAATCCCCAACTTCGTTAAAATATATTCCTCTTCTTGACGCATTTCAATTCTATCAGCTTCTTCGATATGATCATACCCGAGCAAGTGCAAAATACCATGTACTGTTAAAAAAGCAATTTCACGTTCTATGCTATGACCATATTCTTCAGCTTGAGATTTAGCAGTATCAATTGAGATTATAATGTCACCCAATAAATTTTGTGCCGGTCCATCAATAATCTCCGGTTCATCACCTTCATTAAGGGCAAAGGACAGAACATCCGTAGCACAATCTTTATTACGATATTTTTTATTCAAAGTATGGATATATGCATCAGAAACCAATACTACACTTACTTCAGAGTTTTCCTCTAAACCATAAAGTTCAGATACTTTCGCCAATACTTTATTAATAATTTTTTCAAACTCTTCATTTTTATAACTAGAGTCATCTTCATAACTCAATAATATCTCCATATTATTACCTCGCTTCAGTTTCAACTATGTTTTCCGGATATTCAATTCTAGAATGAAACATACTTGATAATATTTTTATATAAACGGTAGCAACAACCATCAGTTCTTTCATACTAATATCACACTCATCAAATTGTCCATCATTTAATTTTTGATTTATTATTTTATGAACCATATTATCAATTTTATTATTGCCATGATTACTAAGCGACCTTACTGCTGCTTCACAAGAATCAGCTATCATTATTATCGCGGCTTCTTTAGTCTGCGGTTTAGGCCCGGGATAGCGATAATCATCTTTGTTAACATTATTTTCACCATATAAGCTAATAGCTTTAGCATAAAAAAAGCTAGCATAACTATTACCGTGATGTTGCTCCACAATATCAATAATATCTTGCGGAACTTTATATTCCTTACATAACGCCACACCATCTTTAACATGTGAAGTTAGAATAAGGGTACTAATTCCAGGGGTTAGTTTATCATGGGGATTGGCACTGCCAAATTGATTTTCGACAAAAAACCCAGCTCTTCTAATTTTCCCAACATCATGATAATATGCGCCCACCCTTACTAAAATAGCATCAAGACCAATTTCATTGGCTGCCGCTTCAGCCAGGTTACCAATTATCACACTGTGATGATATGTCCCTGGTGCTTCTAATAACAACCGTTGCAACAAGGGGTGATTAGATTGCCCTAATTCTATTAAGGTCAAGGGGGTCGTTATTTTAAAACTATATTCAAAATAAGGTAAAATACCGGTAGTAATTACGGCCGACAAAACACCACTTAGCGCTCCAAGCAACATTTCTAGCATTAATTCTTGATAATTGATTTGTGCTATCAATCCCGTTGAAGCTATTACAATTACATTGGCAATGCTAATAATAAGCCCCGTTTTAAGTAAACTATAACCATGGCTTGTTCGAACGACAGTATAAACACCAATTAAACTACTTAATAACACAAAGGCAATTACTCTGCTATCATATTCAATACCCATTCCTACCAAAAAAGCCACCACAATACTCGAAATCAAGGCAATTCTTGGTGTTATCAATATTGCAATTAATAATGCTCCCGCAGTAATTGGTGTTATAAAGTAATTATAATAATGTCCAAATTTCGCCATAAGCAAAGAAAAGAAAATAATTAACCATAGCAAAATCATTTTATTGTTATCATCATATATTTTATATTTAAATTTTCTTAAATATCCATCTAAAATCAACATCGAAAACAACATAAAGATCGCTGTACCCAAAAATTTACTTTTATCAATATTATTTTCATATAGGCCTAACTCTTTTATCGCATATAGTTGTTCGTCCGTTACAATTTCGCCCCGCCGCACAACAACCTGACCTTTAATAATATTTTTTCTTACCGGCTCAACAGTTTCAATGGCTTTATTTCTTCTATCATTGGTTTCTTTTTGATTTATTACCAAGTTATTTTTCAGTAAATTACTACAAATATCAGCAATAATCAACTTAATTTCAACTTCTGCATTAAGCTCATTGATATCTTTTAATAAATATTTTTTATTAAGTTCTAAGTCCTTATCACTAATACCTCGTTGTAGGTAATTTTCCAATAAAAGCTTACTATTAAGATATATAAAACTTTTGTCGTTATCATTTTCCGCCAATAAAACCTTACGGCTATTTTCACTTAAAAAAAGTTGATTTTCTTTTAAAAAATTTTTTAACCTAGTTTCACTATCAGCTGATAACAAATCTTCACTTGTCACCACCTTGCTTTCCGCTAACAGATTAAACAATCCATCCAGTTTACTAATAGTTCTCGGTAAAATATTTATATCAAAATCATATACATCAACAACAGTTGATAACATTTCATTTTTCAGTTCAGTAGTTTTCACTTCATCAATATAAGAAATGGTTTTAGGCGCAACAATATCACGATTACTGACATCTCCCACAACAAAATCAATTTTAGCAGTTGCAAGATCAATAAAAATTACCACCATAAACAATAGAAAGAAAAAAAACAACGTAATTTGATTTTTCATCTTTTCATATTGAAAATAATTTATATTTTCTTTTATTTTATTAATGATAGATTTCAGCCCGGTCATAATATTCCCTCCACCCGTTAGGTAAAGTGCTAATTATTATCATATTGCTGATAAGCTCTAATAATTCTCGCCACAACTTCATGTCTGATAACATCAGCATCATCAAACATTATTGTTTTGATCCCTTCAACTTGATGTAGCACATATTTAGCTTCTGCCAACCCTGAAATAGTCCCTTGTGGCAAATCCGTTTGCGATAAATCTCCTGTTATTACCATTTTAGAACCAAAGCCCAATCTTGTTAAAAACATTTTCATTTGTTGCGTTGTTGTATTTTGTGCTTCATCCAAAATAACAAAAGAATTTTCTAAAGTCCGCCCTCTCATATAAGCCAGTGGGGCAACTTCAATAATGTTTTTAGCCATAAATTTTTGAAAAGTTTCCACTCCTAAAATATCATATAACGCATCATAGAGTGGTCGTAAATAGGGATCAACTTTTTCTTGCAAATCGCCCGGCAAAAATCCTAGTCTTTCTCCTGCTTCAACTGCTGGTCTAGTTAAAATTATTTTTTCAACCTCTTTGTTTTTCAGCGCTATCACCGCCATTACAACTGCCAAATATGTTTTACCAGTCCCGGCCGGTCCAATTCCAAAAGTTATATAGTTTTTTTTGATTGCTTCCAAATAAATACTCTGCCCTACCGTTTTGGGCTTAACTTGTTTTCCTTTAGCAGTCACCAATACTACATTATTAAAGACCTTATTCAATAATTCTTGTTCGCCCTTTTTTATCAACTCAATGCAATATTTAACATCATGACTAGTAAGCTCACCAGTATTACGGTATAAATTTAACAATTCCATTAAAACTTTTTCAATACTTAAAACCTCATTATTATTACCTCTGACAACTACTTTATCGCCCCTACTAATAATTTTACTATCAAAGCTGTCACTTAAAATTTTAAGATATTCATCATTATAACCTAAAATTGCTAATGCTTCTTCTTGCTTATTAAATTCAATTGTTTTTTCTAAATGTCTTTGCAATAAAATAGCCTCCTTGCGCTATCAGGGAAATAAACAAATCCTTTTATTTTAATTCGACATTTTAATCTTTATTCCTCTAGTAAAAAATAAAGAGGTTATTCACGATATCTGCATAATCAGTAAATAACCTCTCTATTTTTTACGCTATAAATATTTTACAATTTCACAATTCTCAATATGTGGTAATTGTGTGAATTTAGCCATCATTTCAATCGGATTACACTTATGATAATCTCTCAGCAATAATAATACTTTTATAAATTGTGCATGACTAAAAACCACCACTGTTTTATCAGTTAACGTCAACAATTTTTGATAAACAAAAGACGCACGTTTTAAGACCATAACAAAACTTTCTGCATTTTCACCGTCTTGATATAGCGGATCTAATATATTCCAATAATCTGCAACTTTTTCTTTAATATCTTCAATGTGTTTTCCTAAATAGCATGCCGGATTTAAATAGGCGAACTCTTGTACCGGCCAAATCTCAACTTTAGTATCATTATATTTTTCAATAGTATATTTCGCAGTTTCTCTTGCTCGTGTATAAGCGGAAGTTATTATAAGATCCGGTTTTGTGTTAATTTCTAAACTAACCTTATAAGCCTGTTGATAACCTTTTTCTGTTAATGGAATGGTGATATGATTATCGACAATACCGCCGGCATTCGCTAAACTCTCACCATGTCTTATCAGTAAAATCATGTTATCGCCTCATTATTATGTTTAAAATAAATTAACCTCATTATATTTTCACTAGTTCTACTAATATTAGTGTGAGCTTTAGCAAACAATTCTTGATCTGTAGAGTTTTGATCAATTATCCCAAAAACAGCACTAATTCCATCTTGCTGTAAACACTCCACTCCAGCGCCGATTTTCCCCGTTAAGGCAATCACAAATTTATGATGTTTCATCGCTAATTTTGCTAGCCCTAACGGAGCTTTACCAAACGCGGTTTGCAAATCTAGTGAGCCTTCTCCCGTCCATATCAAATCAACATCTTTTATGATTTTCTCAAGTTGATAATGTTCAATGACAATATCAACGCCCGGTCTTAATTCAGCCTTTAAGAAGGCATATAGCGAACTACCCAAACCACCAGCTGCTCCTAGCCCTTTTACTGTAAAAATATCTTCTTGACAATATGATTGTAACAACTTACCGTAATGCAGCATATTCTCCTCCAATGCTGCCACAGCATTTTCCCCAGCACCCTTTTGCTTGGCAAAAACCTTACTGGCACCAAAATCACCGCACAAAGTATTTTGTACATCACAAGCAACTTCAATTTTTACGTTTTTTATTCTATGATCTAAGTTACTATCATCAATGATTTTGATTAAATGTAAATTTCCCCCACCCCAATTAACTTCTTGCAAATTAGCATCTTTAAAACTAATTCCTAGTGCTTGCATTGCGCCAACACCACCATCATTAGTCGCGCTACCACCAATACAAATTATTATTTTTTTCACATCATGTTCTAAGCAAGCTTTTATTAACTGTCCGGTACCATAAGTTGTCGTTATTAGTGGATTACGATTTTGTAGCGATACCAACATTAACCCACTGGCTTTTGCCATTTCAATCACTGCTACTTTTTCAGACTTTATAATGCCATAAGGTGCCTTAATTTTATTTCCTATTGGGTCAAAGACTTCTTCATAAAAAATCTCGCCATCATTACCATTAATTAAAGCTTCCAAAGTGCCTTCACCACCATCAGCTAAAGGCTTACTAATAATATTAATTTGCGAATTGACCTTGGATATTCCTTCTGCCATAGCCATACAAACGGCAGTAGCACTTAGACTTTCTTTAAAAGAATCCGGTGCTAGTAAAATACTAAGCTGCTTTTGGCTCATCAATGTATATCCCTTCTTTAAATTTTCCTTCTTTGATTTTACCATCAACCGCCGTCAATTTGCCCCAACCATCATATTTTCCTTTGATAAAATCGCCCTCATATACACTGCCATTAGCATAAATAAGTTTACCTTTTCCCTGCATTAAATTATTAACAAAATCTCCTTCGTATACATCACCATTAGCCCAAGTATATTTACCCTTACCTTGCAATAAACCGCTTACTATTTCACCTTCGTATTTATCACCATTTTCATAATTTCTAACCACTTGATAAGCTTGATCCGGCGCTATTAAGTTCTCAACATTTTTATTATTGAGCGCATTATATTCTGCTGGGAAAAACTTTGGTGTTAATAGAAAAGTTTTTTCTACTTCACCCTGTCTTATCACAAATTCGGTAGGATTGGGATTAAACTTGTCCGGTATAATTCCTACCATAAATTTTTCTTTATTATCTTTGACTAAAGCTTTATTAATAGCAATAATAATATCGCCAACTTTTATTCCAGCTTCAGCAAAAGCTGAGCCCGGCCTTACCTCAGTAATAATATAACCATTCTTACTTTTTTCACCGTTTGAATTATAGCCATATAAATACCGACCATTAAAATATGCTTTTATTTCTTGCAAAAATCCCAATTCAGTTATTGCATTGCCAACCGGATAGGTTTGTCTAGCACCAGTTTGATTATTTATCGTTGTTACAACTTCACCTACAGCTAAAATAATATTATCACCGCTGGGAATTAAATTGTAAGTAACTCGACTTTCTTGCGTACCAGTACCAAATAGACCAATGTCAACGGTATTAATGTACAATAACACCATACTATATTCATTGACTGACTCAACACGAAAATTATGACCTTTCACCGTTAAATTAGCTAAAATATTTTCTTTAACAAGCTTCGGCGTCACATTATTGATAGTAATACTGGCCGTAGCAAACGCCTGACTAACAAAGGACATTAACAATAGGACTAACACTATAACTTTTTTCATAAAAACGCCCCCTTATCTTATATTAAATTACGACTTTCTTTATTAATGCGTTTATTAATATACATTTGGGCATCAGCTCTTGCCAAAATTTCTTCGGTGGTTTCACTACTAGTATTATCATATTTTGCAATACCATAACTAATCAACATTTTATATGGTTTGTGTTCTTCCTGTATAATATTGTTAATTTTGTTAAGCATCCCTTCTGCTCTTTGGCTCGAATTAATTTCACCTTCAGCATTAACCACCATAACAATTTCATCACCTCCATAGCGAAATAAAAAATCATTTGCTGATAAACTTTCTTTAATTTTTTGTACTACCGTTTTAATATAATTATCACCTTCTTGATGTCCAAAAGTATCATTAACTAGTTTTAAACCATCAATATCGATAAAAACCACTACAAATTGTTCTTTATTTATTATTTTTTCTGTTAGCATTGCTAAACCTGTTCGTTTATTTAAAATTTGCGTCATTTCGTCAATGGTAGCTTGAACATGTAGTTCTTCGGCTGATTTTTTTTGCACCGTTATATCGCTAAACCCTACTAAAATTGTATCCTGCTCTTCAAAACTAAGTTTGCAGGCAGATATTAACAATACTGTTTTCTCATAATCATTTATTTTAAAATTGATTTCCTCATTTTTAAAATTACCTTCTGTTTTAATCTTTTGAAAAATTCCGCTGACTACTTCCTTGTTATTAGCCAAAAATCTTTTCATTTCAACTTTTTTTCCATCTTTTTGAAAAAAATCTTTGGCTGCAGTATTTACTCGCAATATTTTAAACTCTTTTTCCGAAAAAAGAATCAACGGCGTCGGTGCAAACTGAAAAATATTCTTTATATCCTGATAGCTTTTTTCCAAGTTATCAATAGCTTGTGCTACCGTCACCGTAGTTGGACGAAAAATAAATAAAATTTCTAATAATAACGTGATTAAAGCAATTCCTAATAAAGACATCTCCACTTTTTTAAAAATTGCTACTTTTTCATCAGCTTCCTTATTGTATTGAAAAACAATCTGATCCATCCCTTTCAGAAAGTCCACTTCATTTTCTTTAATTATATTAAGGTATGGCCTTATTTCTTCAGGTTTAGCACCATTAAGACTAAGTTCTTTAACTGTTTTTGCCGCCTCTAAAATGTTTAAAAATTGTGGTTTAATACTTTGAAACATAAATTGAATAACTTGGTTATTATTGCCGAATAATTTCATCTTTGCATCACCAACTAATAGGGCGTTATGAGAATCTTCCCATAGCTGCAAGGACAATGTTAATTCATTTAAATAATTAACTTTATCTTTGTAGTCTTCACTACTATATAGTCCTAAGACGGTTTTACTTATCCTTTGACTAAGCATTCGTTGTCGGCCGGCAATATTAATAACACTAGCCTTATCCTCTTCCGATGAAATATTATATTGCACTATAATTTGACTTAATATCAACATTAACGCAATAAGACTGATTGCTAAAATATAGCGATTTCTAATTAATTTAATAACTTTTTTTCGTTCTTTCATCATATCGTTCATTCTTAAATCTCCTACCGATAAATTACCTTAAAATAACTTTATTGTAACATACATCTTAATTATACTCTTCCTTAGGTATTAATAAAATAAGTTTCATGCTTACAGCTTAATATTCTTATAAATTAAAGCAATTCCTTTTATTGACACTTTTTATTTAAAGTGCTACACTGTTTACGTATTAAAAAAAATATTGAACGGATCAGGTGTCCGCAAGGACTTAATAGGGAAGATCGGTTAAATGCCGACGCGGTCCCGCCACTGTAATAGGGAGCAAATCCAAGATATGCCACTGAAGCTTAAGCTTTGGGAAGGTTTGGAGTAGCAATGAACTAGAGCCAGGAGAACTGCCTGTTTTTCAATCACCGTTTGACCTGCGAGCGACAGGAAGGGGGTTATAAGATAAATATTATTGGTATTTTATAGCCTTTCTGCCAGACAGAAAGGCTATTATTTTTGTTTATTTTAAGGAGGATATTATGAAAAATAATTGGCAAAAAAAATTAACGATTTCATTAGCTTGTGTTACTTTTTTAACAGCAACATCAACTTCTTATGCTAGCTACAATCTTAATCCGGAAGTTAAGACAGCCACAACTGCCCTAAAAAACGCCACTGCTATCGGTGTTAAAACCTTTGAAAATAAGGATTTGCAAAACCTCGAAAATAAAGATGCTATTGTTGTAATGAGTTTTGGTACTACTTATACTGCTTCTCGTAAAGCAACAATTGAGCAAACCGTAGCTGATATTAAGTCTGCTCACCCCAATACTAAAGTAGTGTTAGCTTTTACCTCACATATTATCATTGATCGAATTAAAGAAAATGAAAAAATTGCCTTTCCTACTCCGGAAGAAGCCTTAGCACAATTAAAAGCTGAAGGTTATAGCCGTATAGCTTTAACTTCACTAAACCTGATTCCCGGAATGGAATATGCTTATAATGAAGAAATTTTCGAATTATATAAAAACCAATTCAAAAAAATGACTTTAGGTACTTCCTTAATCTATTGGATGGGTCAAGAAAATCAACGCGATGATGTTAGTGAAGTCTTAACTGCGTTAAAAACCGAGTTTCCGAAGCTCGGTAAAAAAGATGCTGTATTATTAATGGATCATGGCACACCACATCCGGCTAATGCTTATTACTCAGTAATGCAAGAGCGTTTAAAAGAATTAAACCTAAACAATGTTTATATTTACACTGTTGAAGGTTGGCCTAATATTGAAACTATTATTCCAAAATTAAAACAACAAGGTGTTAAAAATATCACCTTGATTCCAATGATGATGGTAGCCGGTGATCATGCTAATAATGATATGGCTGGAGCTGAACCAACATCACATAAATCAATCTTAGAGCAAGAAGGCTTTACCGTAACACCGTATATTCACGGATTAGGTGAAAATCCTAATATTCGTAAAATTTTTGTCGAACGTGCTAACGAGGCCTGGGATGCTTTAGTATCAGATACTAATAACAAGTAAATAAGTAAAAAATACAGCCCTGATAATACTTTTTAGTAATCAGGGCTGTATTTTTTATGCTTGATTTTTTATAATATGCAAAATATTTTGTTGTGATAATTGTTGGAAGTGATAATAATTAGCACTCATCGCACTTGCTATGGATTTAGCAAAACCGAATTTGATATAATCATTTTCCGTATCAATAACTACACTTTTAATTGATAATTGTCCCAGTTTTTCAGCACCTTCTAAAACATTTGTAAAATTTTGATTATTCTTATGATTATTGGCCCTACCATCTGTTATTAACACTACTATCGGCTCTAATTCACTGCGATTTAATTGTATTTTTTTTATTAAATCGTAAGTTTTACTTAATCCTTCCACCAACGGAGTCTTGCCTCCGGTCGGTAAATTTTCTAAAACTTTCTGTGCTAAGTCAACGCTTCTCGTTACCGGCAATACCACTTCTGCCGTTTCGCGACGAAAGGCAATCAAGCCCACTTGATCACGTTTTTGATAAACATCATTTAGCAATGAGAAAATCGCCCCTTTTACCGCCTTCATTCTCATTTTCACACCCATTGAACCACTAGCATCTACGACAAAAATAAATGTTTTACCAATGCGCTTTTCTCTGATTTTTTGTCTTAAATCACTTTTATCAATCACAAATAAAGTTCGTTCTGACTTTCTGATTTTCTGATAGGGGGCGGCCGCTCTAATCGTCGCATCAAAAGCTAAATCATTAACATTATCCTTAAAACAAGCTCTAACATACCGCCCTTGTTTCAAAGCTGTCTTAGTATAACTTCTTTTACCCACGCCACTTTTAGTTTGCTTCTGCTGTAACAACTCTTCAACTTTAATACTGATACCCTCAAAAGATTTATCAATATCAGCAATATTTTCTTGTGCTATCGCCTCTTGACCTGAACCTTGAGAGTCGCTATTATCCTTATTGTTTTCAGCATTATCGCCTTGGTCATTATCGTCCTCAGATGATTGCTCTTTTGACTCTATTTCTTCGGTCGGCTCATCCAAATCATTCTCTTCAGGTGCTGATGGTTGCTCAGCTTCCTCATCGGGCGGAGATTGCTCATTATTATCATTATTATCATTATTTTTACTATTATCATCATTAGATTGTTCTTGTCGCACTCGATGTGCTAACACCAATTCTGCTACTACTTCAATATCACTAGGCAAAACATAAGTTCGTTGTTGCAAAGCAGCAAAAGCTTTGGAGGCTTCCACCATGTATATTTCAGCACGATGTCCACAACAATTTGCTTTGTGACAATAAACCGCAATTAATTCTAATATCTGCGAACTGATTTCAACTTTAGGTAAAATATTTTTCCCACAGACTATCTCTTGTTTAATTTTTTCTAACTCACCTTGTGCTACAGCTCTAAATTTTTGCGGATCATCCTCAAACTTCAAATTGTTTTTGATAATTTCAGTACGTTCTTCTTCCGTAAAAATGTCATTTAAACTTACACTTAAGCCGAATTTATCCAAAATATTTAAGTTTAAGTCTCCTTCTTGTTGATTAGCTCCCGCTAACACAGTATACCCATAGTTATTGATATTATCTCCAGCAGAACTCCCTTGTAATATTCTGACAGTTTCGGTTCTGAGCAAATTAATGTCATCAATATATATTATATTATGCTTTGCTCGCTCCAATAAACTCTTGCTTAAAACTTTAGAGCCTGCTTTAATCGTTGTTTCAATATCAATACCACCTAATAACATATCATCCGTAATATTCAATGGGATATTGATAAGTTCCACTGAAGCTATTTCCGATAAACTTCTTAACAATGTCGATTTACCGGTACCAGTCGCTCCAAACAAAATTACTCCACTAATTTTTTCATTTACCAACGCTAATATTAATGCTAATTTTGCTTTATCTTGCCCAGTAATATTAGAAAACGGAAAATAAATTTTATTGTTCATTTTACCACCTAAAATTATCCTATGATTTCTTCAATAATACTCATATCTAAAATGCCTTCTTCAAACGGTCGACGGCGCATTCTATGACTTAATACTAATTTGGCTGCTGCTTTTAAGTCTTGATTATTAACAATAGTTCGACCATCAAACGCCGCCATAGTTTTCGCTGTTTTTATTAAAGTTATATCTGCACGGTGCCCATCTACAGCTAATGCTATTGATATTTTAGCAACAATAGTCAATAATTCATCAGATACCGATACTTCCGACAATAAAGCTCGTGCCTTCATTATTTTCAATCCTAAATTAGCTTGTTCTTGTTCAAATGAAGCTATAAATTCTTCTGGACTTTCTTCATAAGCCAGTCTTGATTTTATAACTTTAGTACGACTTTCAATATCTTTTTCGCCGCCAACAACTACCGAAAGTGCAAAGCGATCCAATAATTGTGGTCTAATATCTCCTTCTTCGGGATTCATAGTTCCCACCAAGACAAACCGTGACGGATGCGAAAATGAAACCCCTTCACGCTCTACTGTATTAATTCCCATTGCTGCCGCATCTAATAACACATCTACCACATGATCATCTAGTAAGTTAATTTCATCAACATATAAAATATTATTATTGGCTTCGCCTAAAATACCGGTTTCAAATTTTTTCTCACCAAACTTAATCGCATGCTCAATATCTAGTGTTCCTACAACCCGATCTTCGGTCGCACTTACCGGCAATTCAACTACTTTCATTTTTTTAGTCTTTATTTTATAATCATTATTCTGAATTAATTTACTGCACTCACTACAAGCTTTTTTCGGCTCATGATAATGACAATTAAACTTACAGCCAGAGATACTGTCCATTTCCGGTAATAACTCTGCTAAGGCTCTAACCGCAGTCGACTTGGCAGTGCCTTTTTCTCCCTTAATCAAAACTCCGCCAAGACTAGGATTGATTACATTTAAAATTAACGCTAACTTCATATCATCTTGACCCACGATTCCACAAAAAGGATATACTGCTATTCTTTGCATTTTATTTCTCCTATACCACTAAAGTTTTTTTCTTTAACACAATATATTTATTCCATATTTCTTCTAGTAAGTTTAAGCTACCATTAAAGGCCACATAAGGTTTCCCGGCTAAATTACATTCTTCAAAATTAGGGTTCATAATATTCTTGCACACAACATTATAAATTTTAGCATTGCTGAGCAAAACTCTCTCATTACTACTGGCTAATAATAGACCTTCTTTCAATTGCGGTAAAATTTTTTTAAATTCATCTGATTCAGTCTTCATATTAATTAAATTCATTTCATTATTTTTACTTACTATTCCATCATAAATAAGACCATATATTTCAACACAATCTACCCATTCATTTTTAATACAAGCCCCTAGCGGAATAATCATCGAAGAAACACCACCCAATACTACCGTTGGAAATTGCAATTCGCCCCAAGTAGCTCTAACCTTACGCAGTCTATCTGCACTAAGCTTACTATAAGACATCTTTAACGCTGAAAGTTTAGTTTTAAATAAATGGTTAATGTTAAAAAAAGTTAGAATTTCTTCCAACCAACTAATAGTTCCTAAGATACCATAAGGTAACCCCACTACTAAGTACGGCATATTGTAATTTTCTTCACAAAATTCAGCAATTTTAAGACCTAATGATTCTACAATTACTAAATTTAATTCCGCTCTTCGAAACTCAGCTAAATTATTACTATCCTTATACCCCGGACAAGTATTAACGGTAATTCCAAAAGATTTTAATAACTCAATAAGTTCCGGAAAGTCGTTCCTTAAATTCCCAACACCTTCACTAAATCCCAATAAATTTACACTATATTTTATCGGTTCTTGTACACTAAATTTATTTTGTTGCAAAAATGCTTGTGCTGCCATATTATATCCATCATAAAAATCACCTTTAGCCCCACCACTATCAAGAGTGATAATATTACAAGTTATTCCTGCTTTTTTAACAATTCCGTTAATATCATCACCAATCAAATTAACACTACAATTATTTTCAATACATAAAAATTGCATCTTATCACCAAATGTTTGTTGCACTAAATCTAAAGTATTTAAAAGATTTTCTTCAGTTCCATAAATCATATTATCATTGTCTAAATTGGTACAAAAAATTGCACTGTCACTACTTTTTTCAAAGTTTTTAAAGATATTAAAGTAACACCACAGTGGGCTGTTAACAACAACCACAGCTCCAGTTACGCCCATAAAAAAACAGGCCACACCACTTAAGGCACAAGCATTATTTTCTCCGCATACATCTTCAAAATCTACCACAAATATTGCGACCTCCTATTACTGAGCGATGCTCTAAATAATATAATTGCTGACAAAAATCAATAACACCCTTTACTCCGTGACCGGGATAAAACGGAATAATATATTGTTTTTCTTCACTATCTTTTATCTCATGTGTTGTAATAATAAAATTAACACCCGTTAAATCACCATTACTAACTTCATCTGCCATAATCACAGTATATTTGTCCATTAAACATTGTTTTATTTCAATTTGCTCTAGCACTGTTAAGGTATCCAACAACAATATTTTTTCTGCTTTCATTTTGCTATATGACAAACTTTCAAATAGCCAAGTAATATCAAGGTATTCCAAACTTCGTCCTAAAACAACCGTAACCGCTTTGCCTTGTAGCTGTTGCTGAAAAGTACTAATCTTTGCTTGTAATTTTTCTTCTTCACTTTTTAACAACTGCGTCACCATAGCTTCTTTACCTAAGAATTCACCAAGTAGCTGAAGCCATCTTTTTAGTTTATTCCAACCTAGCGGTAGTGGTTCCTGAAACACCGGAATATTAAATTTATCGCCAATAAGATTTGCTAATTTATAAAAATGCTCCACTCTACCACTTTTTCCACCAATCACTATTAGTAACGCTGACTCTGGAACTTTTTTTATTTCCGCCAATAACATTTTATGTGGAAAACAATGTTCAACCTTTAACCCAAAATTATCTAAATAAGCCTTTAATTCATTTAAAATACTTTGATTAATTTCACCAATAACAGTAACTTTATTAAGGCAAATTTGTTCTTGCTGCATAAAATTATTTATTAGCAGTTTTCCTGCTTCAAAAAAGCCTTCAAAGTATTGACTGCCATCTAAAAACCCATAACATGGCACCGTCAATATTGGCTTATGATATCGCTCTTGAGCTAATTGCGCGACCATTCTAACATCATCGCCAATAATCCCAGCAATACAAGAATTTGCAATAACAATATAGTCACAATCATACTTATTAGCAGCATATTCAATACATCTTTCTAATTGTTCTTCTCCGCCAAAAACGGTATGTTTATCTAACAATTGACTACTTAGCAAAATACCATTACTTCCGGTCTGCTCATTATTAACCACATCATAGTAAAAACTACCTAAATTTAAATCTTTCGCTATATGAGCACAAGCCTTCGGGCTATGAAAAATAACCACCACTTTGGGATTGTAGCCAACAGCACGCCACACTCCACTCATGCTGCAACCAATACACTTATTACTATTAATATATTTAGGTCTGTTAATTTCCATATTCATACACCAACAATTCCAAATCTGCAAAGTCTAAGGGCGTTGGAATCGTTAAATCTTTATTACTAATTATTTTAGCCGCCAAATCTCGATATCTTTCTGCCGCCTTTGATTTTGGATCATATTCAATAACCGTCTTACGATTAATCTCCGCTTTATTAATGATTTCGTCACGCCCAATAAAGGTAATAACTTTAGTATTAAGCCTTTTAGCAAACTCTTTAAGCAGTTTTTCTTCATTATTAATATTTCGACTATTTCCAATGATTCCACCTAATCTAACCTTACTCCGCTTAGCAAATCTGGTTATTCCTTTTGCAATATTGTTCGCCGCATACAGTGACATTAGTTCTCCCGAGGACACAATATAAATTTCTTCAGCAAATCCTTCTCTAATTGGCACCGCAAACCCACCACAAACAACATCACCTAAAACATCATAAATAATAAAATCAGTGTTCTCCGTTGCTTTTAACTGCGTCAATTTTTCCAATGCAACAATAATCCCGCGGCCAGCACAGCCAACCCCCGGCTCCGGTCCTCCGGCTTCCATACATTTAACTTTTAAAAAGCCTGAGTGCATAATTTTATCTAAGGTCAGAACTTGGTCAGTTCTGACCTCATCCAAAATCGTATTAGGACATAGTTGACCTAATAACAATCGCGTGGAATCATTCTTTGGATCACAACCAATTTGACAAACACTATGATTCATTTCTGCCAAGGCTGCTGATAAATTCGCTGAGGTCGTTGATTTACCAATTCCGCCCTTACCGTACACCGCAATTTTTTTCATCGTTATCACCTTTCATATAGCAATTCAAATAAATTATCCACCACGCCCACACTAAATCTTCACTAGTTTCATATTGATACTTTGGTAAGGAAATTTCAAAATCTTGCGCCATTTTTTCTAAGATTTTTCTTGTTTCTTGTTGAACATCTTCTATTGGTAATAAGCCCCACGCTAATTGATCTAATAAATGAATATATACCGAGGCTGATGCTATTAATTTATTGTTTTCCATAAATATCGTAAATTTTTTTTGAAAGTCAGCTTTACTACTATTTTCAGTTTGTCGTTGGTATAACTCATATATTTTTTCTTGGCTAACCCCGTAACGTTTCCAACGGCGCAATAAATCATATTGTAACTTTGGTGATAACCCACTTTGTTTATAAAGTGCTTTTTTAACAGCATCTTTCACCGCAACCCCTATTAGCTCACCTAATTTAGAATGTTTGCCGGCACCTTCAAAATATAAATTTGATTTAGGATTAGCAAAAATTATTGTTTGATCCGTCCCTGAGCCAGTTGCTAAACCCGTAGAATATAAACTTCCTGCCATTAGCTCTTGCAGTGCCGCAGTTTTAGCTTCAGTACACGTAACCAATGCTCTTGTTAAAACACCTTCCGGTACATCAGCATCTAAGGACAACATTATGTTAATCGTACCAGCTTTATGTTCTGCTAATTTTTCTTGTGGAGCATAGTAGGTTGCTGGATCACCGGCTCTACCACCATTTCCTTCAACACCACCGGTAACTATTGCTGTCACAGTCAAATCAGCATATGTTTTTTCCACGACAACGCAATTTTCCATTTTGGCGGCCGTTCCCATACCGGTAACTTTAGTTGCGCAAAACCCTAATTCCTCAGATAATACTGCTAAATGTTCCAGATATGTTTTAGCTTTAAGCTTGCAATGTCCGCCATCTTCATCACCACAATTATGATTAAAAATCATCACTAAATCTTCACTATAAGCACCATTTAGCAATGAAGTACTAAGCACCTTTCGTTTTTCTTTAAACGGAATATAAATACTCTGTAATTTTTTATGCCAAAAAACCTCATCACCGGTTGATAATTGATAAAATTTTTTAATCATACTCTTCCTCCTTTATTTCTAGTACCAAGGATTGCTTTAAAACCAATCCTTCTGTTTGTCCAAATTCGCACACTACTACTGCCGGGTTTCCGTTATAAGCAAATTCCATCTCACCATCTAAAATTATTGCACTTTGTGCTACTAAACAATCCATACCATTGTTATGGCCGGTTTGATTACAAACTACCACCGGCTTATTACCACTAACATTCGAACAACGCTTCCAAGCCTCTTCTGGCGGTCCGCCACACCCAGGAGGCCACGCAGCAATCACTATGATGATTTCCGCTTCGCGCTCTTTTAACGCTAAAGCATTTTCGCTAAACCAAGCATCAGCACAAACTAATACCCCTACTTTAAAGTTATGGCAATCAACTACGGTATAATCCACTCCCGGCGTAGACCAAGCTTCACTTTTAGACTTTACCACGTTCATTTTGCGATGTCTGGCAATAATAACACCATTATCATCAATTACTAAACAGCTATTATAGTTATTGTCTGATTTTTCTTCATATTCGCCACACCCCAAAAAAATGTGAATTCCTAATTTTTGTGCTAATGTTGTAATCGGCTGAATAATATTTTCTATCTCCATCTTCAAATTTACCGGTGAATTCATTTGAGTGAAAAAATATCCTTGTACCGCCATCTCAGGAGTAATAACCCATTGAGCACCATTAGCTGCAGCGATTTTAATTCCATCTAACAATTGCTCAATATTTTTTTCAGCCGGTCCAGCACTCAAATCTAAATGCAATAATGCAATTTTCATAATTTAAACCTCTTATCTTCTTGACATAAATTTTTTCATCAATAATAATGAGCTATATAGTAAATATGCAGTCAATCTTTAAGGAGTCTTATATGTTAAAAAAAGATGAATACTTTACCGCCGGTCAATTAGCTTCATTATATGGTATTCCTAAACAAACATTGTTATATTATGATAAAAGTGAATTATTAATCCCCGAATTTATCCATGACAATGGCTATCGCTATTATTCGGTTTCACAGTATTTGACGCTAGAAATAATTCTTAATATGCGTAAATTGAATATTCCCATTAATGATATAAAGGAATATCTAAATAACCGCAATACCAAAAATTTTCAGCAGTTATTACAAAAAAAACAGCAAGAGTGCGATAAAATCATTGCTGAACTCCAACAAACAAAAGAAAGTTTAGCTTTATCATTAAACGCTTTAAGCGAATTAACCCAATGCCCGTTAGAGCAAATTCAATTGTCTTTTCAAACCGCCAAACCACTCTTAGTCAGTGATAGTTTAATTAATACCAAGACAGTGCGTGAAAGAGTAAAAATTCTAGCTCATCACAACCAAAAAACTTTTGATAAAAATCATTTTAAAGAGTTTTCGACCGGCTGGATTATCTCGCAACATGATTTTTCTAATAAAGTATTGAATAAAACCACACATTATTTCACTCCTGTTCCTGATTTTTTCAACCCACAACAATGTTTTATTAGACCTAGTGGCATGTATATCAGCATTAACTTTAAAGGAACTTATTATGCCCGCGGGCTAGAAATTCAACAACAGTTATTAAATTTTTTAAACCTTAACAAATTACAAATCACTAGTGATATTTATATCCTCCCCTTAAAAAATCATTGGTTGACTGAGGATTTAAACTCTTATATCAATCAAATAACCTTTCAAGTCGAACCACTGTTAACTATTCCGGTGCAACAGAAATGTGATTGTCATAATCCTGCATAAACTCTTTTCCGTAAGCACAATACGCAAGTTCTCGCACACCATAGACTACATCTTGCGAAGCGTTATAAGTATAGCCTTCTCGAGGATATTGTAAGTTTTGAGTTTTAATCGCTGTAATTGTTTGTAGCGATGGATCTTGTAAGTATTCATTATTAAACTTACTAACATCATAAGTACCATGATTGTTATATGATGATAATAATAAAATATCGGGATTAATTTTTACCAACATTTCTTTTGTTAGTACTTGACCATTTTTTATGCCAGCTGTGGCAATTCCATTCTCAACTCCAGCATATTTACACATATCATCGAACAAACAGCCACTACCACCATAAGTAGTCATGACTGATAATAATACTACTTTTTTTCTAGAACTTTCAGGTATTTTAGCAATTTTCTCACGAATAAAGGTTAATTCTTGTTCCATTTTATTAATAATTTCAGCACCTTTTTCTTCTTCGGCTAACGCAGCTGCTATAATATTAATTGATTGCTTAATATCTTCCAATGTTGTTATTAATGGAATAACAATGACAGGAAAACCAAGTTCTCGCATCATTGAAATCTTATCAGCACCAGTCCAACCAGTTGCAATAATTAAATCAGGTTTTAAGGCCATAATTTCTTCCGCTGATGGATCTTTGATCTTTAGCGGAATTTTTTTAGCTTTTGCCACAATATTAGAGCTAACAGGATCATCGGCTAAATTATTAATACCTACTAAATTAGTGGTCGGTAGCATTCCTAAAACCATCGAATCGGTACACATTGCCAGCGTTAAAATTCGCTTAGGCTTTTGTGGAATATGTACAGTTGTCCCCATTGCATCAACAACTGTATAGCCACTATATGCTACCTTGGTACGATCATTGCTACAACCTACGGCAACAATGCTAAAACATATTATTATGCAATAAATTACTACTTTAATACTAAGTTTATTTATCATGTAACTCTTCCAGTTCTCCTTCCATCTCCAACATCAACTCTGCCAATTTTTGTTTTGTTTCCGCCTTAGCTTTCCATAGACCTCGTTGATTAGCTTCCAATAACACCTCTGCAATTCTTTGTAAGGCCCAAGGATTTACAGTTTTCATCCACTCTTGAATATCCTTATCAAAAGCATATTTTTCCGCATATTTTTCATACATCCAGTCCTCCATTACAGCACTGGTAGCATCCCATTGATAACTTACTGCCACATAAGTAGCCATATCTGCAGCACCTTTGTAGCCATGTTTTTTCATCCCTTCAATATATTTAGGATTCATAGCTTCACCCCGAAACCATCTTGTCAGTTCTTCATTTAGACTCCGCAATTGTACTTTACTCCTATCCGAACTATCACTAACGTAATTTCTAGGCATTTCTCCCCTAACACTTCTAACCGCAGCCACCAATCCCCCGCGGTAATTATTATAGTCATCACCAGCTAACATTGAGGACTCTCGATGATCAATATTTTGAATCGTTACTTCCATTGTTTTTAAGCGTTGTTCAAAAATTTTAGGTAAATATTTTCCGGCTGAGCCTTCACCATAAGCATGTCCACCCCAAATAACATATACTTTTGCTAAATCATCAATATTATCCCAATTTTTTTCTTCTAACACATTGCCGACACCAGCGCCATGAGCACCTGGAGGATCACCGAACAAGCGATATGACGCTTGACGCCAAGCCTCTGCTTCTTCCATTCCATCAGCACTTAACTGCGCACTTTCTGCTAAAATATGCTTTTTCACAAAATTTAAATCCAAACTTTCATCGAGGTTAGCAACTATAGCTACCGCCTTGTTAATTAATTCAATTGAGGAAACCATGCTATCACGAAAAAGTCCGCTAATTCGCCCCGTTACATCAATTCTTGGACGTTTTAACTCTTCTAATGGTATAACTTCTAAGTCGATTACTCTTCTACTGCCACTTTGCCAAACCGGTTTAAGACCCATTAAGTATAGAAATTCGGCAATACACTGCCCGTGATTACGCAAATTGCTGGTAGCCCAAAAAATAATTCCAACACTTTCCGGATAATGACCTTCTTCTTTAATAAATCTGCCAATAACATCATCCCCCATTTGTTTGGCAATTTCCCACGCCACTTCTGTTGGTAAAGTTTTTGGATCAACACTATAAAAATTACGACCGGTTGGTAATAAATCAGCGCCACCACTGGTCGGTGCTCCGGATGGACTCGGCTCAATATAACTACCATTTAGACCTTCAATAGTATTGTCAATTTCTAGTGTAGTCAATAACAAATTAGGCACTATAACTTGACACAAATATTTTAATGTAACAGTCAGTATTTCCATTTCATCAGCTACTATATTTTGTAATTCCTGCAAGCTGAAAACTTTTGGTATTGTTGTCAGCTCGAAATTATTTTGCGCCAACAACGCGATAATTTTTCGACCGCACTCATTAATCTCATCTAATAAAATCCCATAGGTTTTAGTACCACTGCCATCAAGTTTATTGCTATGTTCTAACAAGTCATAATATTCATAGCCTTGAATTTGTGCCAAGGTTTTTGGTAAAGATGGAACATTACCGTTTTCCAATCTAGTTAATTGCCATAAATATTCTAAAAACTCCTCATCGCGTGGTGGTTGCCCTAAAATATGTAGTCCATTATGAATTTGCATATTTTTTAAATCGGTAATATATTGATGCAATTTCCCAAGATATTCCGAAAAATTTTCACTTTCAATATCTGTAATATTACAGTCTAAGGCTTTTTCTTTTATCATATTTTCTAATTTATCTTTAGTTTGTTGTTGTAACTCATCAGTACTAAAATGAATGTATTCTTCCAACAGTTTCTCTAATTCTTCTAACTCTTCATAAACTCCGGCTAAAGTCATAGGTGCTGATAAATAGCTTATTAACGTTGCTGCACTCCGTCGCTTAGCTTGAATTCCTTCGCCTACACAGGTAATCCAATAATGATATAAATTCGGCATAATACCTGTGGCAATTTCTGAGTAGCACGCTGCACTCATTGCTACGCCTTTCCCCGGTAACCATTCTAAATTGCCATGGGTACCGACATGAATCATAGCATCCGCTCCCCAAACACCTTCCAGCCAATGATAAAACCCTAAATAATGATGCGTCGGTGCACAATCAGGCGAATGATAAATTTTCCCTGGATCTGCTCCAAAGCCTCGGGGTGGTTGTACTGTAATGTAAATATTACCATTTATTACTCCGGGAATTAACAGCTCATCATCATAACAAAATACTTCACCAGGAGCCTCGCCCCAATCCTGTACTAATTGCTTTTGCACATTTTGCGGCAAGGTTTTAAAAAATTTTTCATATTGTTGTTTCGAGAGCTTGCCATAAGCTTTTTTTAGCTGTTGTTCTGAAATAAAACGCTCATCATTAGTCGCATTGCTCGTTATTAATTCAATAAATTCTTTAGTATCTTGCGGAATATTAGGAACGTTATAGCCTTCATCCTGTAATTTTTTTAATAATAATCGTACGCTTTCAATTGAGTCTAAACTAGCAGCCGAACCAATATTAGAATTAGTAGGGGGATAATTGTGAAAAACTATGGCTATTTTTTTGGAAAAATTGTTCTTTTTTCTTAGCACTGCCCACTTTTTAGCTTTTGCTACCAGCTTGATAACTCTGTCTGTTAGAATTTCGCGATAATGATACCCATCACTCCCAAGCTCTTGCGTTGTCACAGGTAAAGAATGGATAATACCATCAAATTCCGGTAACGCAATTGCATAAGATAATTCATTAGCAGACATCCCAACATAACTTTCTCTCCACCATTCATAAGAATTATATAAATGATAAGCTTGTAAAATTGGCACTCCTAAGTCTTGCAGTGCAGCAACTTCAATACTTCTTGTTACCGTTAAAGAAAATACAAAATTATTAATTAGCACATCAATTACACTTTTGTCGTCAACATAAAAAAATTCTTTCATACTATTTTTTAGACAACCCGCCACTTCACCTTGCCCCATATTATTAGTGAAAATAACTAGTGGCACCATCTCTTGTTCTTCAATTATTTTTATTACTACGTCATGATAACTTGTTTTTTTCCACAACCAATCTTCTCTTGAAAAAATCATTCCTACAACCGGCTTATTATCTTTATTCTTAAGTGCTAAATACTCTTTCGTACTAAGTAAAGTTTGGTGCTGTGGATGATAAATTCCCGACCACGGCATACTTTGGGGTTCATCATAACTACAAGAAATTTTTGCAAAAGTACTTGCTAGCCAGCGCCATAGGTTACTGTAATTTTTTATGCCACCATAAGTTAAATAATTTAATAAAGTTTTTTTCTCAATATTAGAAATACCTTTTTCTAATAAATCATCACCGGCATCCATAATTTTAAAATAATGTTTCACACTATGTTTTTGCATAAACTTTGAAGCTTGCTTTAAAAAAGGACAACATAGTCCGGTACCCATCCACGAAACTAATGCAAAATCGGCTTGTAGTAATTTTTCCTCCCAGCTTTTAGACCAACTTTCAGTATCATTTAACAGTTCTAATTCTAAAGAAACTTTATTATCGAGTTTACTATCTACTTGCCCTAATTTTAAATTAATATATTTTTGTTCCATATTAGTGATAATAATAATTTTGCTCATTTCAACCTCTTCATTAAATAGCAAATATAGGTTATGAGCAATTGCTCACAACCTATATTTAGCTGAATTATAATGTATATTTAATACCAACTTGAATATTGCGTCCCGGTGCTGAATACCAGCCTGTCGCTGAATTTGGATCCATATTATAACATTGATCAGTATAGAATTTATCAAAGATATTGTTAACTTTTAAGAACACTTTCGCATTATCTTGGATTTGATAATTAAAGGCGGCATCCCAAACCCAGAAAGTTTTAAACTCATCCGCGGTTGTTTGCGATTTGCGCCCATCACGGTTTACAATCCCGCGACCATTTAGCACCATATCAAATTTATCTTTTTGATAATTTGTGCTGATGTTCCATTGTCCTCTTGGTAAGTAACCATCTCGATTTGGATTTAAGGTCGATTTTGTTGGATCAATATAAATATAAGTATAACCAATATTAGTACTTAGATTTTCGTTAAAGGTTTTATCAATATTAATATTCCAACCCCTAGTACTTTCTTCACCGGTATTTTCATAAGTTTGGTTCGCAAAAATAATCATATTATTAGCCTTACGACGATAAATATTAAAATTAGCACTTAGACTTTTATCAAACTTATGCTTAATCCCAAATTCCACCGTATTACCTTCTTCCGGCTTTAAATTAGGATTACCGGTATTACCATAGGCATCGTGGTAATATAACTGCGATATCCCCGGTGCGACAAAAAACTCTTTATAGCTAAAATAGTAATTAGTTTTCTCATCTGGTTGATAACTTAGCACCGCACTTGGCGTATTATGTCGCCCAAAGTCAGAATGATAATCACTTCTTAGTCCGGTTGTAAGTGTAATCTTATCATTCATATACCACGCATCTTGTAAGTAAAGCGATTGATTAGTGATATTTTTTCCTTCTACACTTGGCATCCCTACATATCGTTTAACTTTATCTTGATAAAAATCAAACCCGCCAATTAGGGTATGTTTATCATATTCATACGTCAATTGATCACTAAAACCAGTTGTTTCCATGCGCATTGACCATAAATAACTTTTAGCTTCGCTGTCATCCACTAAATCTGTTACATTTTTAAAAACTGACAATTGATTAACGGCTTTATCACTAATCCTATTTTTATAAGATAATCCCACTCTAGTATTGTCTTTATTTCCTTTTAATCTGGTTGTAGTTTTTAATCCGCCAGTGCTAGGACGTTCATAATTAGAGTTGTAGTTTTCAAAATTAACCTCTACCGCCGTATCTTTGTCAAAATCTTTCCCTAATTTCAAGTCAATTGTCTTAGAATTTAAGCCTTTTTGAATAGTATTATTATTACCATCTTTGAAGTTACCGCTTAAATCTTTTTGCGCACTAATTAACCAGTAAAGATCTTCTTTATTACGCCCTGAATTCATAACCCCATATTGACTAGTATTAAAACTTCCACTCATCATGCTAATAGTAGTTTTTTGTTCAGCTTTACCTAATTTTTTGGTAATAATATTAACAACTCCACCCGCCGCATCAGAGCCATATAAAGTTGAAGCTGAACCTTTTAAGATTTCAATTCTTTCAACATTATCCATATTAACCATTGTTGATGGCTCAAATCGACTTGAGATAATACCATTAGTGTTTACTCTCATCCCATCAATTAAAAATACCACATTAGAGGTACCATTAATGTAGATTAGATTAGAAGAATAGTTTTCTCCGCCAGTCCCATAACTTTGAATAGTAACACCAGGAACATTTTTTAAAGCTTCGCTAATATTAATATAATGATTAGCTTCAATCATTGCTCTAGTTACTACATCCACATTAGCCGGTGCCTTAAAAGGTTCTTCTTCAATTTTACTAGCGGTTACAACTACTCCATCCATATTGTATTCATCTTTAACTTCTTCCGCCCATACCTGAGGAGTCGTTGCGGCATAAAAAGTTGTACATGCAATTGCCGCTAATAATGCTTTTTTACTAAATAAGGTTTTCTTCATCAAATTTTTCCTCCTTAATATTTCATACCAAAAAATCCTTTCCCTAACCAGGAAAGGATTTAATCAGAAACGATGGTCTTGAAGCGTTAAAGCTTTATGGTTTATCTGCTTGCACTACTAAGATAATAACAATTTAAGCTACTACATAATAATTAACTGATGAAACCTCAGACAAATTCCCAATCTACCTTCCTGTCATTCGCAGGTCTAGCGGTATGATCTTGCAACGGCAGTTCTTCTGACTCTGGTTCATAACTTCTCCAGCCTTCCCAAGAAAATTCTCAGTGACATCTTTGGAGTCGCTCCCCATTACAGCGGCGGGACCGTATCGGTATTACACCGATTTCTCTATTAAGCCTAACGGCACCATTGCGCTTTTTATGTAATTCTTTTGCTTATGTTAAACTATATAGTGGTCATATAGTCAAGGCGTTTGTGAAAAAAATATTTTACTATAAAAAAATAATATTAAACCCCTTTTCACCATAAATAAAAAATGTAATCATCATAATAAAGCTATCATAATAATTACATTTCATAATTTATTTTATTCTTTTAAATTTCGGTGAATTATAATGACACTGACATTCACTATCCATAAAATAACCTTGCCAAGGCGTTATTAATCTAATGATACTGGTACTACTGCGCTTTAAGGCAGTTAAAACTATTTGTCCGTTGTCATAGCGTGAAATAAGTTTTCTACTATTAGCCTCAACAATTTCCGGCCAAAAATAATTTATTCCCCAGTGATAGCCATCGCGCTTAGCACATTCCCAAGCAATCACCGAAGCTTGTACCCCCTTAAGCCCTAATTGAAGATAAATTGGCAAACCTAATTGTTCTTGCCATCTTTGCCGTTTTTCATCACTAATATCACTAGTTAAACAAAAGATGCTTTGACATTTACCGATCGAATATTGTCCGGCAATCCATTTTTCAATCAACTCTGCACTCAAGGCACAAGCATTAACACCATAATCATTTAATATTTCCCATGGCTTATCAGCGCTTACCACCACCGTCGCTCCTAACTTTTCGGCACCTTTTAAAAGCCCCCAAGCTGGACCTTCGCCTTGAAAGCCATCAGCAATTAACATAACCGTAGCTTTAGTTATGTCACAAGAAATTAACCAGTTTTGTGCATTTTCCGCCCAAACATCCATTTCCTCTGGCAGATAAGCGGTCGAGCCTAATAAATGACTCACCCCGCTGAGTGGTAAATTTAATGTCGCAAAAATACTATCACTTTCTTGTTGATCTTGAAACGGTAACAGCGCTAATTCATTTAATTCTGCTGTTATATCAACTAGCCCATGATCTTGGCAACGTTTTATAAAGGCGGCATCTTTTTCTTTAGCCCACGCCAAACAATGTTGCCACAAAACTTTCGGACTTTTTTTATTTTCTTCCATCGTTTCACCTCATCAAAATAATATCGAAATAAGCTAGTGCCAATTGGCACTAGCTTATTTCTTAGGCACTAATAGCATCTTGTGGACAAATCATAACACAGTTAAGACATTCATAGCATTCATGATTAACAAAAATATCATTATTTTCTATTTTTATTTGACGCATAATACACATATTAATACATTGACCACATAAATTACATTTTTCTTTATCAATTTTTACACTCATATTAACTCCTATGTTTTATTGATGTTCACCACATTCATTATGATGCTCATGATTATGACAGACCGAGCCAGTGGAAATCAAGTCTCCAGCTAAAAATTTAGTTACTGCCTCTACCACATTACCCTTTGCACCAGTTATAACATCAATATTCTTTTCATTAAAAATATCAATTGCCCCCGCTCCCATGCCACCAGAAATCACTACTTTAACACCAATTTCATTTAAAAACACCGGTAAAAATCCAGGTTTATGTCCGGGATTAGCCACTATTTCCGACTTTACTATTTTACCATTTTCGACATCAAAAATATTGAAATTTTCACAATGTCCAAAGTGAGTCGCAACATTTTGTTGCTCACTAGCTACTGCAATTTTCATTTTATTTCCCCCAACTTTCTATTTTATTAGCAACATTATATAAATAATCATTTTCAAAATTTTCAATTTCACCATTATCACACAAACTTGCTAGTTTTGGATCAATCGGTAACTTACCTAATACAGATAAATTATATTTTTGAGCAATCTCTTCAATATGGCTAATACCATAAATATAATGTTTTTTTCCACAGTCATCACAATTAAAATAAGCCATATTTTCCACTAAACCTAAAATTGGCACATTCATTTTCTTCGCCATCTCCACTGCTTTAGAAACAATCATTGAAACTAAATCCTGTGGCGCTGTGACAATGATTATGGCATCTACTTTGATTGATTGAAAAACTGTTAACGGAACATCACCAGTTCCAGGTGGCATATCAATAAACATATAATCAACATCTTCCCAAATAACATCAGTCCAAAACTGTTTTACCGTATTGGCAATAATAGGGCCTCTCCAAATAACCGGTTTAGTATCATTTTCTAATAATAAATTAATGGACATCATTTGAATATCGGTCTTACTTTTAGCCGGATAAAAACCTTTACCTGCTGCTTCACCCATAATTTCAGCTTTAACTCCAAAAACTTTAGGAATAGAAGGACCAGTTACATCAGCATCTAAGATAGCAACATTATGATGTTTTCTATTCATTTCCACCGCTAACATCGATGTAACTAGTGATTTGCCAACACCGCCTTTACCACTGACAATTCCAATAACCTTTTTAATACTACTTTTTTCATGATTTTTTTCCAATAAATTAGATTGATCTTTACAGGCTGACCCTGTACATAAAGCTTCACTCACAACTAACTCTCCTTACAGCACAAGCTCTGTGCCTGTTGAAATATATTCTATTTTTTCACCCATAACAGCTCTTAACATTTTGAACGGTTTTATCCCTGTACAATGACAAGTATAAAATTTTGTTGCCAGATTTTTCAGTGACAAGGCAATTTGCTCGATTTTAGCACTATCTTCACAAATTTGTCGAGAGTTACTATATAAATGAAACCCGCCAATAACATAATCAGGCTCACCCTTAATTATCGTCATTGCTTTGTCCATAATATTTAAAATCCCCCTATGCGCACAACCAGATAGCACAACTATTTTATTATTACTGTTAACTATTAAGTTTTGTTCATGTTTAAAATCATCAGTAAAAAGTTCTTGTCCTTGTTGCTGTAACAATTCCTTATTATCAGAAGGCATAAAATATTTATTCTTAACTTCAGCAAAAATTTCTAATTCTTCATCAATTCTTAAATAATCTTTTACAAAAATTATTTGTTCATTACTTTCCAGTTCAGTATTTAAACCAATATCGCTAATTTTATCAGGACCTCTGTTCGAGTAATGCTTAGCAAAAATATTCTTTTGTACATAAATTTTTGCACTTGAATTTAATTTTAAAAAACTTTTCAATCCACCGCCGTGATCAATGTGTCCATGTGAAATAACAACAGTATCTACCATTGACAAATCAATTCCTAATGCCAAAGCATTTTCAATAAAATAATTATTAGGACCCACATCAAATAAAATTTTATGTTTAGCAGTTTCAAGATATATACTAAGTCCATGGGAACTTTTAAAGTTAGGATTAGCACTGGTATTTTCTAGTAATATTTTAACTTTCATCTTTTCCCCTAACCTTCCAATTGTAAAATATCATAGCATTTTTTATAAATCTCAGCTATCTTTTTCCCTGCTACACAATCAACTTCCACTAAGCTTTTTCCATCATTAGTTATTTTTACAGCCTCATAGTCAAAAGGAATTTTCCCCACGAAAAAAACTTTGAACTCTTCACAAACTTGTTCTATTGCAATTGTATTTTCTATATTAACATCAAATTTATTAATACAAACAGCAATCTTTATCTTAAATTGTTGTGCTGTTTTTATAATTCTTTTCATATCACTAATCCCCGATAAAGTTGGCTCAGCCACAATTAAAACCATATCAACACCACTTAACGAAGCTACGACCGGACAACCAATCCCCGGCGACCCATCAATTATCGCTAGTTCAATCTTAGGACTACAATTTTCTATTAGTTGTTTTTTTACTGCACTAACCAACATTCCCGATGTCCCACTGCCCATTTTAAGCTCAGCAGTTGAAAAAACATCTTCAGCTTGATATAGCATCAATTTCCCCGCTACTGCTGGTCTCATAACTATGGCTTGCACCGGACAAACATATTGACACACACTACAACCCTCACAGGAAAAATCATCCACTAAATATTGCTTGTTGATTAATTTAATTGCATTAAAGCGACATTTCCTTCTACATAAACCACAAACAATACATTTTTCAGTTTCAATAAATGCTTTTGGTAATCCATAATAAGGATTTAAGTGCTGATTTTTATTTCTTGCCATAATAAGATGTAGATTCGGAGCGTCCACATCACAATCAGCATAAGCTTTTACTGCTGCTAAGGTAATAAAAGCGCTAGCAATGGTTGTTTTTCCAGTTCCACCTTTACCACTAAGAATCAACATTTGTTTCATGTCGCACCTCCTTAATGATATCAGACAATAGCTGCCGGAAAAAGTTTTTATATTTTTCACTAATTCTAGTTGCAATCAGACCTTGAGAATTAATTAGCCCCAATTCAGGATCAAACATTATTTTCCCTAAAATTTTTATTTCATTTTCATTACAATAAACTTCTGCAGGATTTACGCCCTCAACGCATTTATTTAAAATAACGCCATATTTTTTATCAAAAACATTTACCAACTCATGAACCATCTTTAAATTATGACACCCAAATAAAGTTGGCTCTGCTACTAAAATACAGTAATCAGCATCCTTAATACTCTCCATCACAATGCAAGCACTCCCTGGTGGACAATCAATAATGATAATTTCAACATTATCAGAATCTTTTTGCAGCAACTCTTTAATTATTGGTATTCCTGAAACTTCCCCGATATTTAAGATACCGGTATAAATAGTAACTTGCTCAGAGTTACCACTTTCAATTTTACCAATAATTTTATTTTCTTCAGTAATCGCTTGGTTGGGACAAACCAACATACAACCACCACAAGAATGACACATTTCTTCAAATATTAAAACTTTATTAGTATAGGCCAGTGCATTAAATTTGCAAAATTCCACACATTTTTTACAGCCAAAACATTGTTCTTGATTAACATAAGGGATTTTTATATCAATTTCTGTCGCTATAACATTTTGGGGGTTAAAAAACAAAAAACCATTTGGTTCTTCAACATCGCAATCAAGATAAACTGCATTATCGGCTGAAGCTGCTAGGTTTACTGAAACTAAGGTTTTCCCTGTTCCGCCTTTTCCACTTAGCACAGCAATCTTCATTAGATATTCCCACCATGATAACCACTATGAATTCTATCTAAAATTTCTAGTTTGCCATTTTTTAAAGCTTCTACATTTTCTACAATATTATCATTTAGCATTTTATAAATGGTAATATTCGCCGACCGTAAAACTTTTGCAGCATTTTCTCCACATTGTGGCACAATAACAGCTTCTACTTTAGCATTAACAAGTTCTTGTGCTGCTTTTATGCCCGCCCCACCTTGACTAACATTACCACTGTTATCAATAAAATTAAATGCTTTAGTTTCAGTTTCATATATAGCAAAATAAGGAGTTCGCCCAAAATTATTATTTATTTTCGGGTTAACAACTTTTTCATCTACCGGCATTGCAATTTTCATATATTATCACTACCTTCACTTATTCTTTTTCGATGTCGCCCACAACCTCCACACTCACAGGAGTGTTCTAAGCCATCGCAAAGCTTATAATCGCCACCTTCAATTATTAAAACATAACCATGTACCAACGATTTAGCAATTTTCTGCCGAGCCTCATTATAAATTGCTTGAACCGTGGTTCTCGCTATTGCCATTTGATTAGCACACTTTTCTTGAGTAAATCCTGCTAAATCAATTAATCTAATGGTCTCATACTCATCAATACTCATTTTTATAAAATTGCTATTTATCTCATTACCATTAAGCGGGCCAAATTTGTCACTTGCAGGCAAGCAACATACTTTCCGCCATTTTCTCGGCCTTGCCATAAAACCACCTGCTTAAAATTAGTATAGTTATTGTGAATATTCTTCCCAATAACTATACTAAACAATCATTAACTTTGTCCACCGCCTTGGTTTCGGCCTTGTCCTTGGCCTTGTCCTT
>RRZT010501098.1_pt1 | contig 42971 bp, 34 predicted proteins | sample 2165551 | NCBI WGS metagenome assembly RRZT01 (sample SAMN10456910, study PRJNA506462) | wastewater metagenome | biome: wastewater; feature: sludge; material: wastewater sludge; isolation source: wastewater sludge with Escherichia coli K12::gfp cells carrying plasmid... | place: USA: Moscow, Idaho... | reverse complement strand
CGGGCGGATATGGAATCCGCCCCTACATCACCAATGCGAAATTTTTGACATTGTGGTTTGATGATGCATCCGCACACAAACCTCGATAAACGGTTAAACATAAAATGCACCGCATCCCCATTCTAACCTCTGACCTCTTATCTCTATTGTCTAACATCTAACCGTAGGGGCGGATTCCATATCCGCCCGTTATGCTAGAAACAGAACACGATAAAGGTATCGCCAAAATTGTTTGGGCGGTGTTTGTGCATTTACAACACTTTCAGGGTGCGGCCAATTTTCGGGCGGATATGGAATCCGCCCCTACACCACCAATGCAGAATTTCTGCCATTGTAGTTTGATGATGCACCCGCACATAAACCTCGATAAACGCTTAAACGTAAAATACACCGCAAACCCATTCTAACCTCTTACTTCTTATCTCTATTCTCTACCCACTAAACGTAGGGGCGGATTCTATATCCGCCCGCAAATGCAAACCCCACACACCGTCCGGCGGTTCATTGTACAAAATAAATACTCTGCGGATAATTTACGACTATTATCCGCAGAGTATTTTTGTTTTACGGTTTGTTTGCGCGCTTTTTGCCAAAATGCTTTAGCAAAAGGCGATGCGTTTACAGCGTTGCGTTGAACTTGTTGACCAGTTTTGCCCAGGTAGACGAGCCCACAACGCCGTCCGGCGTAAGGGAATAATAGGCTTGGAACGCGATTACTTCGGTTTTGGTTTTGTTGCCATATTGGCCGTCGATGGTGAGCAGCGGGCCCCATTTGCCGCCGTTTGTGGCATTTAAGCACATCTGCACGCAGCGCACATTGTCGCCGGACGAGCCGGTGGAAAGCGGCGTGCCCGCATAGGCCGCGGTAATTTTTACGCGGTTTGTGGTGGGCACCGCTGTGGACACCGCCACAATCTTGTTCCAGGTGATTTCCCCGATAACCCCATCAATCGACAGCGAAAACAAGCGCTGAAAGCGTCTGACAGCGTTATACATATTGGTGCCGAACACGCCGTCCACTGTTTCGCTGTTAATCGCGGTATACGGTGGCACACAGGCATTTAAAAGTTTTTCCATATGCGTGACATCGCTGCCCGTCATGCCCTGACGCAGCGGTATGCCCGGATAGGTATTTTCGCTGCCACCCACAAGGGCGTTATAATCGTTCACAATGGCATCCCAAGTGTTTTTGCCGATTGTGCCGTCAATCGTCAGCAAAGAATATCCCTGAAACTGCATTACGGTGGTTTTGGTGGCATTGCCATATTTGCCGTCCACGGTTAATGCATTCAGGCCCGGATATTGCATCAGGCGAATGGTGTTCAGATATTTTTGCATACGGGCAACCTCGCTGCCCTCAGAGCCTACGCGCAGAACCGTGCCGGGAAACGGCGGGTTTGCAACGGTAACTGTTACATTAATACACATATTAAAAGCCTCCTTTATACCCCATGCTATGCGAAAGGGCGGCTTTATGTGCAAAGAACATCATAGGGGCGGATTGTATATTCGCCCGCCAATCTCGATAAAAGGTTGAACATGAAATGTACCGCATCCCCGTTCTGACCTCTGCCCTCTTATCTCTATTATCTGACCTCTAAACATGGGGGCGGATTCCATATCCGCCCGCCAAATCTCCGTTCTGACCTCTTACTTCTTATCTCTATTATCTGACCTCTAAACGTGGGGCGGATTCCATATCCGCACGCAAAGGGCACATCGGCACAAAATAAAAAGGCCTTACGGCCTTTCTATTAATCGCGAAACACAAATAAATCGCGCACCGGAATTTCCAACAAATCTGCCATCTGAAACAGCTTATCCAGCGAAATACCTACCCCCGCAATTTCAATTTTACTTAAATGCGTTTGATCCATATCCATTTTTTCAGAAAGCTGTTCCTGCGTATATCCTCTTAATTTACGATAATAAGCGATATTTAGCCCCAACATTTTATATCTGTCATGGTACTCTTGTTTCATTTTTTCACCACCTGTAGTAATTTTACTATTGGTGGTTTTTGTATAGTATAGACTTAAACCCTGTATATATGTATTGATAACATGTATATAATGATTTATAATGTTAATTATAGTAATTACATTACCTATAAGGAGTGCATAAAAATGGATTTTGAAACCATGTATCTGCAAATATGCGGCTTGGCCGCCGAAGCAGGCGAATATCCCAGCGAATTTACCGCAAACAAGGAGTGTGCGTGTCTTTCCCGCAAAATTTACGCCGCAAGGCAGCGCCTGGGACGTCGATTGGGCACAAGCGCAGAGGATGCCGATTTGGTGTTGATTGCCGACGCATACGAACGCATATGTCTGCTAGTAAGCAAGCGCGTGTATTTCCTACATCCATAAAATTTTGCAGCATATCGCCCTTTACCACGCCGCGTTGCCCCAGCAACCGTGGGGGCGGATTTCATATCCGCCCGCCAAATCTCCGTTCTGACCTCTTACTTCTTATCTCTATTATCTGACCTCTAAACGTGGGGGCGGATTCCATATTCGCCCGCCGCATCCCCGTTCTGACCTCTTATTTCTTATCTCTATTATCTGACCTCTTAAAGTAGGGGCGCATTGCCCGCAAAACAGAACACCATCGCCGTTACCCCGCCCCAAAACGCAAAAAAACGCGCTGCCACAAGATGCTTTACACATCTGCAACAGCGCGATATTTCTTGAATCAGCTTACACTTCGCCAAACATATTAAAACGGAAAAGCTTGCTTTCGTCGTCTTTATCTGCACACTCTAAGCGCGCCGAAGCCACGCTGCCGCCCTCGATTAGCTTGGTAAAGCCAATCAGCTGGCAAAGTTTGCTTTTCAAATTGAGGCGGTCGCCCTCGGGCGTAACCATAAATACATCGCCTTTGCAAGATGCAAGCACCTCATTAAAATCCTTTAAATCAAAATCATGCATGTCAATTGATGCCATACTCAAAATACCTCCTATTTTTATAATACATATACTTCCATTTTGACGGCCAACGATACCCGTCGCGCGGAAACTTTTTCCACTACCATCAGTATAGCATACTTTTTGGCGATGTCAACAAAAATGTTTAAAACTATTTGTACACTCACACAAAATATTGGCAGAATTATTGTTAGTTGTGCCAGTTTGCACCTTTGTTAAATAAAACACAAAAAACACAGACAAGCACTTGCAAATAGCGCCGATTTTATCTATAATAAAAGAAGCGCATTTGAACGCTGTGCGCTTGTTTGCGCGCTGCGTTCTGAGAGTTGAATTTTAAAAGTAAGGAGCATCACTATGACTTATTCACACGAAGTAGAGCATATGTGTCCGCTGGCAAAGGGCCCGAATCACGGCCCAGCGCCCATCCCCGAAGAGGGCAAATGGGTTAAAGCGTACCAAATCACCGACATTTCTGGCCTTACCCACGGCGTGGGCTGCTGCGCCCCGCAGCAGGGCACCTGCAAGCTGACCTTAAATGTTAAGAACGGCATTATCGAGGAAGCACTGGTTGAAACCATCGGCTGCTCGGGCATGACGCATTCTGCCGCAATGGCAGGCGAAATTTTGCCGGGCAAAACCATCCTGGAGGCGCTGAACACCGACTTAGTATGCGATGCCATCAACGTTGCCATGCGCGAATTGTTTTTGCAGCTGGTATACGGGCGCAGCCAAACTGCGTTTTCCGAGGGCGGCCTGCCCATCGGCGCAGGGCTTGAGGATTTGGGCAAAGGCTTGCGCAGCATGGTGGGCACCATCTTTTCCACCAAAGCAAAGGGCGTGCGCTACTTGGAATTAACCGAGGGCTATATCACCCGCGTTGCCTGCGACGAAAACAACGAAGCCATTGGCTACGAGTTTGTAAAAGTGGGCAAAATGCTTGAGGATATCCGCCACGGTGTGGAGCCGAACGAAGCTTACAAAAAGAATATCGGCAATTATGGTCGTTTTGCCGATGCACCGAAATACATCGACCCGCGTGAAGAATAAGAAAGGGGGATATAATCATGGCTAATTTTGAAGGACAAGACAGACGCATGCCCAAAATTGAGGCGTGCTTACAAAAAAACGGCTTGGAGTCTTTAGACGCTTGCCGCGAATTATTGATGGCCAAAGGCATCGACTGTGACGCAATTGTTAAAGGCGTGCAGCCCATTTGCTTTGAAAACGCCGTTTGGGCGTACACCCTCGGCACCGCAATTGCGGTAAAAAGAGGATTGCGCAACGCTGCCGAATGTGCCGCCGCTATTGGCGAGGGCCTTGAGGCATTCACCATCCCCGGCTCGGTTGCCGAGCAGCGCGCCGTTGGCCTCGGCCACGGCAATTTGGGCGCAATGCTTTTGCGCGACGAAACCAAGTGCTTTGCGTTTTTAGCCGGCCACGAAAGCTTTGCCGCCGCCGAAGGCGCTATCGGCATTGCCCGCACCGCCAATAAGGCCCGCAAAGAGCCGCTGCGCGTTATTTTGAACGGTCTTGGCAAAGACGCCGCTTTTATCATCAGCCGCATCAACGGCTTCACCTATGTGGAAACCGATTATGATTTCGGCACAGGCGAATTAAAGGTTGTGCGCGAGAAAGCTTACTCTAACGGCGAGCGCGCGGCAGTGAAATGCTATGGCGCAAACGACGTGCTGGAGGGCGTAGCCATCATGAAAAAAGAGGGCGTGGATGTGTCTATTACCGGCAACTCCACCAACCCCACCCGCTTCCAGCATCTTGTGGCGGGCACATACAAAAAATATGCGATGGAAAACGACGTGCCGTACTTCTCCGTTGCTTCTGGCGGCGGCACAGGCCGCACGCTGCATCCCGATAACGTGGCGGCAGGCCCCGCTTCTTACGGCCTTACCGATTCGATGGGCCGTATGCATGGCGATGCCCAGTTTGCCGGCTCCTCCTCCGTGCCTGCGCACGTAGAGATGATGGGCTTAATCGGCATGGGCAACAACCCCATGGTGGGTGCAACAGTTGCTTGCGCTGTTGCTGCTGCACAGTGCTAATACAGCCTTTATCGTAAAGCAATGATAAACAAAATCAGCCGCTCGTATGAGTGGCTGATTTTTTGTGGCCTGTAATATGGCAACCCCGCCGCCTGCAAGCAGCAGACGGCGGGGTTTTTGTTTTATTCGGTATAGCGCATGTTTTCTGTTGGTTATACAATATGTGCGCAATGCAAAATGCTTGTGGAAACGCGAATTTGTGCTGTAGGGGCGGATTCCATATCCGCCCGAAAATTTCCACACCCTGCAATGATTGTATATGCACGAACGCCGCCCGAAAATTGGCCACAACCTGTAATAATGTATATGAACAAACACCGCCCAAACAATTTTGGCCGATATCCGCATGCGTATTCTGTTTCCCTCGTTTGCAGGGTACGGCGGGCGGATATAGAATCCGCCCCTACGGTTTAGATGCTAGATAATAGAGATAAGAAGTCAGAGGTCAGATCGAGGATGCGAATTTGCCCCACATTCGCTTTACAGCATTGCGGCAAGCGCATCCCACACGGCATTGGCAATCACCATTTGGCCTGTGGGGTTGGGGTGCACCCTGTCCCATGCGATAAAAGCGGGATGATATGCCTGCAACAAAGGTGCAAACGCCGTTTGCAAATCCACAAAGGGCATTTGATATTTCTGCGCCACCTCGCGCATAATTGCGCCATAGCAATCCATTTGCGCGCGCATAGGCTCCTCGGCATTGGGCTCTAAGAAAAACGGCGAAAGAAACAGCATTTGCTTTGTGCTTGGCAATGTTTTTTCCACCATTGCGCATAGATTTTGCCGATATGCCTCGGGCGTTACCTGTAGCTCTGTTTGCAGCGGGCTGTCAAACTGCCGCCATACATCGTTGATACCTACAAGTACGGCCACAATATCCGGCTTTTGGCAAAGCACGTCCGTGTCCCATCTGGCCAGCAAATCGGCGCTTGTGTTACCGTCTATACCCATATTTACCACGCGCAAATTCCACTGCGGCCGCTGCGATATTACCATAGCATCTACTAAGTGAATAAAGCCGTTTCCCACAGCGCCAAACAGGCCTTCGCCCACAGGGCGCGCGCGGGCGCAATCGGAAATAGAATCGCCCATAAATACCAGCTTTTTTACGTTTGATTGCATGATGATTCTTCCTTTCCGCGTAATGGCAAGCGCTTATTTTGAATGCACGGCGTGGCCGGATGCCCGCCTGCATGGCCGCAATGCCCGCATTCCAGCGGCGATGGGCCCTCAAATGCGCTATCCTTGCCCGTTATGCATATTTCGTTTTGAGTAATTGTTACGAATGCATACAGCGGCTCTTTATATGGCGCGCTCTCGCGCAAAATGGGATATTGCTCTGTAATTTCGGGGGAATAGCGCGGGATGCAAATGTCGCTACTCATATAGAAAAACGACGCACTATTGACCGAAATATAATATACACCGTCTACCACGCGCACGCCGTCTGTATGGTTGTGCCCATTCATGCAGGCAATCACCTTTTGCCAGTTGCAGCGCTTGTTTTCGGCGCGGATAATCTCTTGCAGGCGCGGTGCATCCTTTGCACCAAATACCGAATCCGCCAAGCTTTGATGCGAAAAAATAATCGTTTGCTTATCGGTGTGCGCCAAATCGGCTTCAATCCACGCAAGCTGCGCAGGCGTTAACCAATTCAGCTTATCTGCATGCGCAAAATAATTGCCCATCGCATAATCCGAAAAGCCGTTTGCAAAGGCAAGATGGTTTACATCGGCCACAATGCAATGCAGCTGCCCTGCATCAAAGGAATAATACGGCGCAGGCATGCCCAAAAAATCCACAGCCTGCTGCTTTGTGCAGTGGTCTAAATCGTGATTGCCCAGCACTTGATATTTGGGGCTTGCAAATGCATTCCACTGCGCCATAAAGGCCTTGTTTTTTTCATTGGCATAGCAAAAATCGCCCAGGTGAATGATAAAATCCACCTGCTCTTTTTGCGCGCTATGTAAAACGCTTTCAAGGCGCTTTTGCACGTCCGGCATTAAATCATAGTGCATGTCCGAGCACAGCGCAAAACGTACTGTTTGCATGGATATAACCCTACCTTTCATGGGAAACTTGCAACATATTGGCTTTTACACATTTATGCTGCTGCTAATTAAAACGCGATAAAGCAAAAAATTTGTTAGAAACTGGCGCTTTTGCGCAATAGTTTTACCCTTTTACGCCGCCAGCTGTTACGCCCGCAACAATTTGTTTGGACATAAACGCGTAAATAACCACCGTTGGCATAAACACGATAACCACAGAGGCAAACATGCCCGCCCAGTCGCCGGTGACAACCATGGATTGCACCGTAGAGTACAGCCCCACGCCAACGGGCCGCAGCTCGCTTTTGTTCACAAAAATCAGCGCCATAAAATATTCGTTCCACTTGGCAATAAAATTAAAAATTGTCACGGTCATCACGGCCGGGCGCGCCAGCGGAAACATGATGCTCCAAAAGGTTTTGATAGGGCCGCAGCCGTCGATGGCGGCCGCCTCCTCAAAGGTGGGCGAAATGCCTTTAAAAAACGCCATCAAAAAATACACCGTATAAGGTACGGAAACGGCTGTATACAGCAAAATCATCACCGCGCGCGAGTTGGTCATTTTAAATGTGCTAAACAGCGAAAACAGCGGCATTACAATGATAACGGCCGGAATGCCGAGGCCAATTACCACAAATTTTTCGATTACTTTTTTCCATTTAAATTCATAGCGTGCCAAGCAGTATGCCGCAGGCGCGCACACAAAGATAATGGCAACACAAGACGGAAAAGTATAAATAACAGAGTTCCAAAGGTTTAAGAGTGCATCGTTTTTAAACAGCGCTTTGGTAAAGTTTTCAAAATGCAGCCCGCTTGCAAGAATTTGATTAGAAAATATCTCGCGCGTTGTAGAAAGAGATGCGGCGATAATCCAGCCCAAAATAGAAAAGGTTAAAAGCGTCCATAAGCCTACCAGCAGATAGCCAGGTATCTTTACCAAATGCTTTTTTGCTTTATCAAACGCACGGTTATACTGTTTCATAATTATGACGATTCCTTTCTTAGGGAATGATGGCGCTTTCGGCTAGGCCGAAATTTTGCCAATTGTTTAGCAAAAAGCGCAAATACACATGCCGGCATAAATTGCAAACCGTGTGCTCGCTTTTGCTTATCTTTTCCTGCACTATTTTACATTTCGTGGTTTTCTTCTTTAATCAGCTTTGTAAACAGGAGAAAGGCCATCATGACCAAAACCGTCATAATTACCGCGGATGCAGCCGCAACGCCAACGTTCATGCCCACCACGCTTTGCTCTGTGCCAAACAAGGCATTATACGTGTAAACCATAGGCGTTACGGTGGTAATATCGCTAAATACCAGCGATAACTCAAAAAAGCCCATAACGCGCGTTGTCCATAATACCAGCGATGTTGCAAACACACTTTTAATCAGCGGCAACGTGATAGAAAAAAAGCAGCGAATGGGGCTTGCGCCCTCGATGTTGGCCGCCTCGTAATAATCGCCTGGGATTTTTTCAATCGCCGCCACGTAGATGAGCATATAATAGCCGATATTGCAAAACACATACGCAATGCTCATGGAAAAAAACAAATGCTGTTGATCCGTCCACTGAATGGCCGCCAGCTTTTCCATGCCAAGCTTTGCAAAAAGCGTTGTCAGCATGCCAAATTTGTTGTTAAACACATACAAAATCCACATATAGCCGACCGCAATTGCCGCAATCACATTGGGCAAATAGATAATTGCGCGAAAGAATTTTTTCCACTTAATATTCGAGGTGAGAATTACTGCGGTCAATAAAGACAGCAAGATGGTGGCTATGCCATCCCAAAGCCATATTTTTGATATATTTTTCAGCGATTCGATAAAAAGGCGCGTATCAAACAGCTTTGTAAAGTTTTGCACACCCACAAAGCCCCAATCTGAAACAGCGGACGTGATGTTTTTTACATCAAAAAAGCTCATAATAACCGTGCGGATTGCCGGATATAGAAACACCAAGATATACAGCAGGATGGCCGGCCCCAAAAAAATGACGACGGCGTTTTTCTTTTTCAGCATGCATTTTCCTCCAGTAAGGTATAAGCGCATAAGTAGTCCATTCGGCAAGGTTTTATAATTTGTCGGCGCAGCTGCGCGCCATTGCGCGTTGTTTGCGTTTAAAATACACGCAGTATGGTGCAAGCGTCCTGCCTTGCGCTTGAAAGCGCAAGGCAGGCGACAAAAGCAAGTTCTTGCCAAATGGATACTGATGTGTCTATGCGCTTGTACGGGGTTGACTGTTTAATGGTTTACTTTTTCATTTCTGCGATAAACTGTTCTGCTTTAATAGCACCCGAAATCAAATTGATCACACCAGACTGGATAACAGGCAGTATGTCATTGTTCATACGAATGGCGGTTTGCGAGTAATAGCGTGTGGTGTAAGCCGGAATAATATTTTTGGCATCCACAAGCGCTGCTGGCCATTCATTGGCCGCATCCATCGGAATCGAGCGTGTTTCCTGTGCATAGGTCTTGTCCCATTCGCCGGTGGTTAAGAACACAAAGAACGAGAAAGCCGCTTTGGCCACATTGGCATCTGCTTTTTTGTTAATGGCAAGGCCTGTGCAGCCATAAGGGCCTGCCTCGGGGCCGTCAACGCCGCCAGGCACTAAGGGATAAGCAAATTGCCCCCATTTAAAGTCCTCGCGCGCTGTGTCGCGCACTTCGTTGGGCAGCCATGTGCCGTTGAGATACATGGCAATTTTTTCGTCGATAACCATTTCCTGCTGCGCAGACGGGAACTTGTTGGAAGCCACATTGGCCGCATAATAGCCCTTGTCGGCCAGTGTTTGCATCGCTTTTGCAGCCTCAAGGCAGGCGGGGTCGTCCCACATGGCTTTTGTGTTATCGTTCACAAGTTTAAACACCCAGTCGTCGCCCTTGAGCTTCGAGAGATAGTTGCCATACACGTTTACGGCATATGCATCGTCGGTGGTAATGGGCGTATAGCCCGCTGCTTTAATCTTTTCGCATGCTGCAAGAAACTCTTCCCATGTTTTGGGGGCGGCCGTTACGCCGGCAGCGGCAAAAATGTCTTTATTATAATTCCAAAGCAAAGCCTGCGGTGCATACGGCAGCACATATTTTTTGCCGTTGCCCAGCTTTTCTGCAAGCGCTACAAACGCGGGCATCGTTTGCTCTTCAAAAGTTTTGCCGTTTGTGGTGGGATAGGTTTGCGCGTAAAAATCAGACAGATCCATAATGTAATCCGACCAAAGCGCCGTTACCGTGTCGGCATTATGGTCAAAGCAATCAATTTGCGTGCCGGATTCGAGCGCAGGGATAATCAGCTTGCGCAAATCGCGGCCGTTCCATGTGATATTGATTTTCACATCGGGATTCAACTTCATAAATTCCTTTGCAGCGCGCGTGATTACATCGGCCTGCGGCTCGGTTTCGCTCCAGCTGGACCAATATTCGATTGTGCCGCTTAGTTTTTCCGCATTATCTGCGGCGGGGGCAGACTGTGTCGGTTTAGACGAAGCCGGCGTTTGCGCGTCGCTTTTCGGTGCGCCGCACGCCGTAAGTGAAAGCCCCATAACCAATGCCATTAAGATTGCTGTGATACGTTTCATGTTCTTTCCTCCTGTTATTTTGTGAATATGTTCAGCGAAAGCCCTGTGCTTTCGTTAATCCTGTTTGCGATGCTCGCCAATGATGTCGATTACATTATCCATCAGCCCAACGGACTCTGCGTTTTTCTGGCAGCTGATATAGGCGCACAGGCTGTCAAACACCAAAAGCTGCGCCAAACGCGAGGTAACGGCTTCCTTATGGATTTCCGCTTCCTTTGAAGCGATTACAATGGTATGATCCGACATTTGCGCCAGCGGGCTTGCAGCATAACCGGACATGCAAATGGTTTTTGCGCCGCGCTGCTTTGCGCGCTTCATAATATCCAGCGTTTCAATTGTTCTGCCGCTGTGGGATATGCCGATGGCCACGCAATCCTCGTTTAACATAGACGCAGAAACCGCGCCGATATGCGGGTCTGTAACCGCATAGACAGGCAGGCCGATGCGCATCAGGCGATAATAAATATCGTTGGCAACCATCGAGGAACTGCCCACGCCGTACACCTCTATGCGTCCGCGCGTTTTCATCAAAAGATTGGCTATTTCGCATAGCTCGCGCTCGGAAATGACCTCAAAGGTGGTTTGCATTGTGGATATCATATTATCAATCATTTTTTTCATTGCAAATTTTGGCGAATCGCCAACGGTGACGCTGTCGAAAATGTAATTGGCTTCCGGCTCCATTTGCTGTGCGAGGCTGATTTTTAAATCAGAAAAACCCGAAAAGCCAAGCTTTGTGGAAAAATTGATAATACTGCCCTCTGATACGCCCGCAGCAGCCGCCAGCATCTTTGTGGTCATGTACACGGCCTGCGCCGCATTTTCCATCAAATAATTGCCGATTCTTTTTTCCGTGTCCGACATGGACAGCAAATTCTTTTTAATCAAATTTAATGCGCTAATTTCCGTTTGCAGCATGATGATACCCATTCCTTTCATAAAACGCTTGCGGTGTTTTGCCAAAATACAAAGCGCGGTTTGTGTAATTGTGCGTGCGGGGCGTTAAACCCGTGGTGATTTATTTTGCATCAGCGCCAGCCTCTTGCGCCGGATTTTGCGCTTTCAGCTTAAACAGCATTGTCAGCCCAAACGCAACCGTGAGCACAAGCGCCCAAACGCCAAATACCGCCAAATAGTTTTTGCTTTGCAGCGCAAAGCCCAGCAATGCCGAGGATAGCGCCGCGCCCATATACGACGAAAAGTCAAACAGGCCAACTAAGGTAGACACAATATTGGCCCCGCCAAACGAAATGGGCAGATACGAAAGCAAAAGCGAATTGCATCCATACATAATGCCCGATACCGCCGCAATCGCCAGCACGCTGCCAATGGGGGATATGCGATAGGTGATAAACAAGCTTGCGCTACAGCAAACAGCAGCCAGAAAGAGATACGACAACGTTTTTTTAACATCGTTTTTGCGGCGCATCAGCTTGCCCGCAAGCAAAATGCCCATAAAATTGCCAATCGGGATGATGATCACCAGCAAAAGCGAGGTTTCGGTTTGAATGTGCAGCATTTCCGTAAGCAAAAGCGGCGCCCACAGCGACAAGCTTTCTTTAATAAGCCCCATGCAAAGGCACACAAGCGCCACCAGCCAAAGCCGCTGCTTTTTTATCGTGTATAAAATTTGTGCTGCGGGCATGGCCACGGGTTTCGGTTTTGCTGCCGTGGCGCGTGTGCGCTCGGCACTGCTGATAATCCATAAGGCACCTGCCGTCAGCGCCATCAGCGCGGGTATTAAAAAATACGTTTGCCACGGACGATACAAAAACGCCCGCCCAAATACCGCCCACGAGGTAATGTATCCCACCACCATCGAGGTGGACATGCCTGTGGAAATGTGCACGGTTTGGCTGCGGTCAAAATGCTGCGACAGGATGCGCATCAGCGGCCCCCACAGCATGGATTGAAAATAGCCGTTCACCGTCCAAAGAACAAAAAGCACCCAATAACTGTTTGTCATCGACACGGCCAAGTTTAATATGCCTGTGCCCACAATGGCAATGGTTACAAATTTGTATGGCGAAATCCTATCGCCGATATAGCCGTTCACAAGCTGGCCTAATGCGTACACGGTAAAAAACGCGCTGCCGATGGCACCCAGCTGCGAGGAAGTAACCTGCATGCTTTGTGATATTTTAAGCATCGCAGAAGAAAAATTTACTCTGCATAAATACGCAAGTACATACGTAATCCAACATACCGCAAAGATTGACTTTTGCTTTGAGAAAAGTTGTTTCATTCGCTAGGCCTCTGTTTCATCTTCGTCAATCGCTTTGGCATTGATTGCATTTTGAGTATATCATTTGATTGAGTATTATTCAATATGCAATACTCATATAAATATATCGCTCATTTTGTAAAATGCTACAAATACCGGATTAAACGGACATAAAATTCTATCTTATGTGCTTTTTCGCGGTATTTTATGGGATGTGCATACATGCAGATACTAGAATTTTGGATGAAAGCCGCTGTTTTTGTTTTGCCATGTAAAAAAAGCGCGTGTCATTTTTACATGACACGCGCTTTTGCGGTATATATTATTGGCGGGTGGGATACGACGGGCGGATATAGAATCCGCCCCATGTTTTAGATGTCAGAAAATAGAAATAAGAGGTCAGAAGTCAGAATGAGGATGCGGTACCTTTCGCGTTTAACCGTTTATCGAGATTTGCGTGCGGATGCATCGCCAAATCATTCAATTTCCGAAATTTCGCATTTGTGTTGTAGGGGCGGATTCCATATCCGCCCGAAACTTGGCCACAACCTGCAAGTGTTGTAAATGCACAAACACCGCCCGAAAATTGGCACACCATGCAATTATTGCAAATACAAAAACGCCGCCCAAACAATTTTGGCCGATACCCGCATGCGTGTTTTGTTTCCCTCGTTTGTGGGGCACGGCGGGCGGATATGGAATCCGCCCCTACGGTTTAGATGCTAGGTAATATAGGTAAGAGGCCAGAACATGGGCTACGGCGGGCGGATGGATTCCGCTCATACAGTATGCCCCTACTATTCTTCCCACGCTTTGGCACGCTGCACCGCTTTGTTCCAGCCGTATAAAAGGCGCTCGGCCTCGTCTGTGGGCATTTTGGGGGTATACACCTTATCCAGCGTCCACTGTGCTTTAATGTCGTCTCTGTCTTTCCACACGCCCGTGGCAAGGCCCGCAAGATATGCGGCGCCGAGGGCCGTTGTTTCCCGAATCATCGGGCGGCGCACACACGCGCCTGTGATATCCGCTTGAAACTGCATTAAAAATTCGTTGGCCGAGGCGCCGCCGTCCACCTTTAGCTCGTTAATGCACACCTGCGCGTCCTTTTCCATCGCTTTCAGCACATCACGCGTTTGATAGGCAATGGCCTCGAGGCTTGCGCGGATGATATGATTGCGCCCCGCGCCACGCGTAAGGCCCACAATTGCGCCGCGCGCATACATATCCCAGTGCGGTGCGCCAAGCCCTGTAAACGCAGGCACCACATATACACCGCCGTTGTCCTTTACCTTTTTGGCAAAATACTCGCTGTCGGTGCTTTCGCTAATCAGCTTCATTTCGTCGCGCAGCCATTGAATAACGGCGCCGCCCACAAAAACGCTGCCCTCTAAGGCATACTCCACCTTGCCGCCGATGCCAATTGCAATGGTGGTTAAAAGGCCATTGCTGCTTTTAACAGCCTTTGTGCCTGTGTTCATCAGCATAAAGCAGCCGGTGCCGTACGTGTTTTTCACATTGCCCTCGGCAAAACAGGTTTGGCCAAACAGCGCGGCCTGCTGGTCACCCGCGATACCCGCAATGGGCACGCTGGTGCCGCTGATATTCGTGCTGCCGTAAATCTCGCTGGACGAGCACACACGCGGCAGCATCTGCATTGGGATAGCAAGCTCCTCGCAAATTTCTGTATCCCATTCCAGCGAATGGATATTATACAGCATCGTGCGCGATGCATTGGTTACATCCGTCACATGCGCTGCGCCGCCCGTCAGCTTCCAAATCAGCCATGTGTCCACCGTGCCAAACAGCAATTCGCCGCGCTCTGCGCGCTCGCGCGCACCTGCGACGTTATTTAAAATCCATTGCACCTTTGTGGCCGAAAAATAGGCGTCGATGCGCAAACCGGTTTTGGCCAAAACCGTGTCGCCAAAGCCCTTTTCCGTAAGCGCACGGCACACATCGGCTGTGCGCCGGCACTGCCACACAATGGCATTATAAACGGGGTGCCCCGTTGCCTTATCCCACACAATGGTGGTTTCGCGCTGATTGGTAATGCCAATGCCTGCAATGTCCTGCGGCGAAATATCGCTGCGCGCAAGCACCTCCATCATCACGCCGTTGATGCTGGCATAAATCTCAAGCGGGTCATGCTCCACATAGCCCGCTTTGGGATACTGCTGGGTAAATTCCTTTTGGGCCATTGCCACAATGTTTTGCTCGTTATCAAATAAAATGGCGCGGCTGGAGGTTGTGCCTTGATCCAGCGCCAAAATGTATTTTGCCATGATTGCGTCCATTCCTTTCTTGTGGGGATTTGTGCAAAAGCAGGGTTTTCGGCTGTGTTCGGCATAGCTGTATGCAGGCCGTTTCAGCGCGCTTGGCACAAAATCGCGATTGCTTTGTGAAAAAGTGTTCCTTTTAACAAAATGCGCAAATGCTTCTCTGCCTTTCGGCAGAAAAGTAAATGCGCAAACGCGTTTTATCTTGATAGGATTTTGTATTTTGCATGTCAAAAACCGAATTTGGGGTTTACACCGCCGCTATAACGGCAATTTTTACACGATATTCTTCGGTGGCAAGCTTTGCCTCCACCACGCTGCGGCACGGCTCGAAGCTGTCGATTATCCATTCATCCCACACAGCGTTAAACGCGCCATAATCGCCCATATCGGCAAGATAAATCGTGGCCGAAAGAATGCTGTTTTTATTGGTTTTGCGGCGCGCCAAAATGCTGTCGATTTCATCGAGCACTTCTTCAGTTTGCTGTTTGATATCGCCCGTAAGGTCGCTGGCTGTAATGCCGCTTACATACAGCGTGTTGCCGTGTTTTACACAAAGGCTGCGCCTGCCGTTGCCGCCATACCGTTTGATTTCCATTGTTTTTACCTCCGTTTATTTTCAGTCATCCGCTTTTGCGGGCATTGTGTTTTTTGCATCCCAAAGGGGCACCACATTGCGATACACCGCCGTGGCCTTTTGCGAGATAATGCTATCTTTATGATACCGCCCAAACAGCCAGCGCGAATATGTAGTGCGTTTCATAATTTCATCCAAAAACGCTTCAAACCAATTAAATTCATGCAGGCTCATGTCGATAAACATCAATAATTTTGCGGGCGCGTCGTGCGTAAGGATATAATCCACCGTCCAATTCACGCGCGACAGGTTTTCTTCGCATTTGTCCAGCTCGTCGGCCTTTGCCAGCTCTGCGCGCCACCAGTTTACGCCCTCGATGCGCTCGTCCTTGTCCTTGCTTTCTGCGCCGCCAAACGCCAAAATGCGTTTATCCTCAATGGTATACACCTCGCCGCGCATTAGGTAATACAGGTTTTTGCCAAGTCGCCGCGCATTGCCGCCCATGTATGGCTCGATAGGATATTCCTTTAATAAATCAAAATTTTCGTGGCAGCCGTCGATAAAACACAGTTGATAGCGCACCTTTGCCAGCTTTTGCAGGATTTTTTCTTCTTTTTTGCCGCCATGCCACAAAAACCCGAAATCTCCCAGCACAATCAACGTGTCGGTTTTGCGCAAAGCCTTAACGGCGCGGGTTTTTAAACGGTCAATATCGCCATGTATATCACTGGTAACGTAGATCATTGCGTTTGTTCATTCCTTTCGGGGATATTAACACGCCGCGGCTGCAAAGGATACAGGGCGAACCCTGTTTTTGCAAAGCGGATTATTCTTTTTGTAAAGCTGCTATATGAAATACAGGATAAGTTCTTTCCTATTGCGGTGCGTTCTGCTATAATAAGTACATGCCTGCCCTGCGCAGAAAAACCGCACATGCAGGATAATTAAAAATCGCTTTTGCCGTCTATACTAAGGACATTATCTATTCTACCATTATTTACGAGGAATTTCCACATGAAAAAATTGCTTTCGCTTATTTTAAGCGTAATAATACTATTTGTGCTTGCGCTGCCGGTTTCGGCGGCGGGCTTTACGCCGCCGTTTGAAATTACGGCGGCCTCGGCGTACATGGTGAATTTGGACACCGGCCTTGTTTTATATGAAAAAAACGCCGATGAAAAACGCAGTGTGGCCAGCCTTACAAAGCTGATGACCGTGCTTTTATTTTTAGAGGCCATCCCGCCACAAGAAATGGACAGCACGATGATTTACGCCGACCCCGGGCTGTATGTGTACCCTGTAGTGGGCGCGGGCGGCTCCAGCGCGGATATTTTGCCGCACGACGAAGTGCCCGCCAGCTATGTATTGTATGGCATGCTGCTGCCCAGCGGCAACGAAGCGGCCGCCATTGCCGCATTTTATGTGGGGGGCGGCAACCTTGAAAACTTTTATGCCATGATGAACGCAAAGGCAAAGGCGCTGGGCTGTGTAAACACCAATTTCACAAACCCGCATGGCCTTGAGGGCATTGAAAAGCAAAATTATTCTACCGCGCGCGACATGTTTTTGATTGCGCAGGAATGCTGGAAGCACGAATTGTTTCGCACCGTAGTGAGCACCAATAGCTATGATATCCCCCTGACCAAAAAACACCCCACACCCCGAAACCCCGCAAAGCCAAACAGCTACGACACGCTTTACACCACCAATTTGATGCAGCGCAGCAAAAACTCGGCCATTTACCGCGATTATATTAAAGGTATCAAAACAGGCTCCACCGAGGAGGCGGGGCGCAATTTTGTGTCGAGCGCCAGCAAGGACGGCATGACCTATCTTACCGTGGTGCTTGGCGCACCGTGGGAGCCTGCCGAGGACGGCATGGCGTACTCGTTTCACGATACGGCAGCGCTGTGCGACTGGGCATTTAAAAATTACGAGGTGCGCCCCGCGCTGGACCCGCTTGCCCCCATTAATGAAATCAAGCTCAATTATTCACGCGAGAGCGATGTGCTCAAGCTGTTTCCCAGCGAGGAGTTAAAAACCATTTTGCCAAAAGATGCCGACGCAAGCGTGCTGCAAAAGAAATTTTATATGCCGGATTCCATAGACGCACCCGTAAAACAGGGCGATATTATCGGCAAGGTCACGCTTTCGCTGGCGGGCGAAATTATCGGCACGGTGGATTTGCTGTCTGGGCAGGATGTAGAGCGCAATATGACGCTGTTTTTGCTTGGCAAAACCAAAGATTTTCTACAAAGCACCTATTTTCGCGTGCTGATTTGCGTTAGCGCCGTTACCATCGCGGGCTATGTGGCCGCGGCGGTGATTTTGCATAGCAAGCATAAACGCTCGAAATCCGTGTTTAAAAAGCCAAAGCGCTAAGATACACCATCTCGCCGTCCCTATTTTTGCAAAATGCATGCACCCAGCAAACACCGCACGATACACACCAACGCGCTTTATACACGCCAACGCGCACGATTCACGCCAACGCGCACGATTCACACCAACGCGCTTAATACACGCCAAAGCAATTCTACGCGCCAACGCGATAAAAAGGAGAATGGTTATGCATCAGGTTTATTTAGCCGTTACGCAATCCGGCACCGGATTTTCCAAGTTTATCAGCCTGTTCACGGGCAACGCGCCTTACGCGCACGCAGGCATCAGCTTTTCGCCCACGCTGAACCCGCTATACTCCTTCGGGCGCAAATTTACCTATACGCTTTGGCCCTCGGGCTTTATTGCGCAGGGCTTTGGCACGCATTTTTATAATCATCACCCAAAAGGCCGTTTGCGCGTGTATCTTTTGCAGCTAAACGACGCGCAAAAGCAAACGCTGGACGCGCGCCCTGCGCCGTTTTTGGCAAAGCCAAAATGGTATAAATATGGCATGTGGAACTGCGTGTGCTATTACATAAAAAAGCCATGCCACCGCCCGCGCCACTACACCTGCATCGGCTTTGTGGCAGACATGCTGGAGGGCATTGTGCAGTTTGATAAAGACACCAGCCTTGTGGACGCGATGGATGCGTGCGCGCTGGGCTTGCCGCTTTTATATGAGGGCAGCTTTGGCGAGTTTTCGGCAGAAAAGCTGCGGGATATACCAAACGAGAGGAACTGTAACCCATGAACAATATTACAAGCGAGCGCAATTTAACCCTATTGATGGATTTTTACGAGTTGACGATGGCGGGCGGCTATTTTGAAAAAGGCTATACCGATAAAACCGCCGTGTTTGATATGTTTTTTCGCAAAATTCCTGATGACGGCGGCTTTGCCATTATGGCGGGGCTGGAACAATTTTGCAATATTATCGACGATTTGCATTTCAGCCCTGAAGATATTGCCTATCTTGCCGACAAGGGCTGCTTTTCGCCGGAATTTTTAGACTATCTTTTGCATTTTTCGTTTCACTGCAATATCTGGGCTGTGCGCGAGGGCACGCCCATTTTCCCTGGCGAGCCGATTGTTACCGTGGAAGGGCCTGCCATTGAAGCGCAGCTGATTGAAACGCTTTTGCTTGTTACCTTTAATCATCAAAGCCTGATTTGCACCAAAACCAGCCGCATTGTGCGCGCTGCCGCAGGGCGCCCTGTGATGGAATTTGGCTCGCGCCGCGCGCAAGGCTATGACGCAGCGGTGCTGGGCGCGCGCGCCGCTTATATCGGCGGCGTTGCAGGCACGGCCTGCGTGATGGCCGACCGCCTTTTTGGCATCCCCGCGCTTGGCACGATGGCGCACAGCTGGGTGCAGATGTTCCCCTCGGAATACGAGGCCTTTAAAAATTACGCACAGTTATATCCAAGCAATTGTACACTATTAGTAGATACCTACAGCGTCACCAAAAGCGGTGTGCCAAACGCCATTCGCGTGTTTGATGAGGTGTTAAAGCCGCTGGGCATACGCCCCAGTGGCATCCGCATTGATTCGGGCGATATTGCGTATCTTTCTAAAAAAGCACGTGCACTTTTAGACGCTGCCGGCTATGCGGATGTGCCCATTTGCGCATCCAATTCGTTAGACGAATACATTGTGCGCGATTTGCTTTTGCAAGGCGCGCGCCTTGACAGCTTTGGCATTGGCGAAAACATGATTACCAGCAAAAGCGACCCTGTATTTGGCGGCGTATATAAGCTGGCCGCCGTGAAAGAAAACGGGCAATATATCCCCAAAATGAAACTGAGCGAAACCGCCGAAAAGATTACGCTGCCGCATTTAAAAAAGCTGTGGCGCATTTATGACAACGAAACAGGCAAGGCAATGGCCGATTATATCGCCCTTTGGGATGAAACCGTGGACGCAAGTGCGGGCATCTCGCTGTTTGACCCCGTACAAACGTGGAAAACCCGCACTTTTACAAATGTGCACGCTGTGCTTTTATCGACACCCATTTATGAAAACGGCCGCCGCGTGTATGCGCTGCCCACGCTCGGCGATATCCGCGCGGCTTGCGCCGAGGGCATCGACAATTTGTGGGACGAAGTAAAGCGCTTTGAAAACCCGCACCGTTATTATGTGGATTTATCGCAAAAGCTTTGGGACGAACGCCAGCGTTTGCTGAAAGAGCTGGGCGGCTGAACGCTTTGCCCCGGCGCGTATTGCTATGTAGAAGGGATTGTACCATTATGCAGCAAAAAGGCAAAACATTTGCGTTAATGCGGCGCTTTGCGCCGTATTTGACGCGGTATAAGGGTGTGTTGGCACTGGATTTGGTGTGTGCCGCGCTTACCACCGCGTGCGAGCTTACACTGCCGCTAATTATGCGCACGCTTACCAACGCAGCCACCCAATCGGCGGTGGCTTTTTCTATGGGGCTTGTGGCGAAAATGGGCGGATTGTATTTGATTTTACGCGTGATTGATTGCATTGCCGCTTATTATATGTCTAATATGGGGCATGTGATGGGCGCAAAGATTGAAACCGACATGCGGCGCGATGCATTTGCACATTTGCAAAAGCTGTCGGACAATTATTTTGCCAACACAAAAGTGGGGCAAATTATGGGGCGCTTAACCAATGATTTGTTTGACGTAACCGAATTTGCACATCATTGCCCTGAGGAGTTTTTTATCGCGGGGCTAAAAGGTGCCATTGCGTTTGGCATACTTGCATCGATTCATCTGCCACTTACGCTGATTATCTTTTGCTTTATCCCCATTATGTGCATCTGCTGTATGCAGTTTAACGCGCGCGTAAAACAGGCGTTTCGCAAGCAGCGCCGCCATATTGGCGAATTGAATGCGCGCCTTGAGGACAGCCTTTTGGGCACGCGCGTTGTTAAGGCGTTTGGCGGCGAGGAGCAAGAATGCGAAAAGTTTGAAAAAGACAATCAAAGCTTTCTTGGTGTGAAAAAAGAAGCGTATAAATACATGGCGCTTTTTAACACAACTACGCGTTTATTTGACGGAATCATGTACATAGTGGTGATTGTGGCGGGCGGGTTTTTTCTTTCTACAGGCGCCATTTCATCGGGCGATTTGGTGGCGTATTTGCTCTATGTCAGCACGCTGCTTGTCACCATTCGGCGCATTATTGAATTTGCCGAGCAATTTCAGCGCGGCATCACCGGCGTAGAGCGTTTTTGCGAGCTAATGGACGCCGATATCGATATTTTAGACGAAGATAACGCCGTGGCGCTCACACAGGTGCGTGGCGAAATCCGCTTTGAGGATGTCAGCTTTGCATACCCCGATGACCATAACCGCGTTTTGCAGCATATTTCGCTAACGATTCACGCCGGCGAAAAGCTGGCGCTGGTGGGCCCATCGGGCGGGGGCAAAACCACGCTGACCAATTTGATTCCGCGTTTTTACGATGCCACCGACGGGCAAATTTTTATCGACGGGCAAAACGTGCGCGCAGTAACATTAAAAAGCCTGCGCGCCGCCATCGGCATTGTGCAGCAGGATGTGTATTTATTCAGCGGTACTGTGTATGAAAACATTGCTTATGCGCGCCCCGAAGCCAGCGAAGAAGAGGTGCACCGCGCGGCAAAGCTTGCGGGCGCACACGAATTTATCTGCAATTTAAAGGATGGCTATGCCTCCTATGTTGGCGAGCGCGGCGTTAAGCTTTCGGGCGGGCAAAAGCAGCGCATTTCCATTGCACGGGTGTTTTTAAAAAACCCGCCCATTTTGATTTTAGACGAAGCCACAAGCGCCCTTGATAACGAAAGCGAACATTTGGTGGGCGAAAGCTTGACGGCCTTGTGCGAAGGGCGCACCACGCTGACCATTGCGCACCGCCTAACCACTATCCAAAATGCCGACCGCATTTTGGTGCTGGGCGAGGAGGGCATTTTGGAACAAGGCACCCACGCAGCTCTGCTTGCCAAACAAGGCGCTTATTATCAGCTGTGGACAGGCGCTAAACTAACCGATGCAAGCTATTAAAGGCCAGCCGCACATTTTTAAAGAGCAAACGCAAGGTTTTAAAGCTAGACGCAAGGTTTTTAAAGGCTATATGCACGTTTTTAAAGAGTAGGCGCAAGGTTTTAAAGCCAGCCGCAATCTTTAATGCGCTTGCAAACGCGCGCATTAAAGGCTACAATATATATGCAAGGCTTTGCATAGCGTTTTGCGCTATGCTTTGCAGCAATTTAAACATAAGAAAGGTGATCGTATGCACATCATTCACACCGATTCGGCGCCCGCCGCCATTGGCCCTTATTCGCAGGCCGTTGCCTGCGGCGATTTGCTGTTTACCTCGGGGCAAATCCCTTTAAACCCCACTACAGGCGAAGTGGAAGGCACAGAGATTACCGCCCAAACACATCGTGCGCTGCAAAACCTTGCCGCCGTGGTTGAGGCTGCCGGCACCGACATGTGCAAAGTGATTAAAACCACCTGTTTTATCGCCGACATGGCCGATTTTGCCGCGTTTAACAGCGTTTACACCGAATATTTTCCCGCAAAGCCCGCGCGTTCGTGCGTGGCGGTGAAAACCTTGCCAAAGGGCGTTTTGGTAGAGGTGGAAGCCATTGTGTCTTTGCAATAAAACGCCGCTTTCGCGCCAAAATCCGCAATAAGGAGTACCCATCCATGCAAAACACAGAAAATCTGCGCGGCGAATTTTTGCCGTGGACACTTGAAACCCGCGGCACGCCGGCGCAGCTGGCGCACCAGCGCGAATTAATTGCGCAAAATGGCGGAGAAATTGGCGAAAACTGCTTTGTATCGGCGCTTGCCGACATTTACGATATGCGTCTTTCGCTTGGCAAAAACAGTGTAATTTGTGCAAATGCGCTTTTGCGCAGTGGGCAGCTAACCACGGGCGAAAACTGCTCCGTCAACACCTATGCATATTTGCAAGGGCCGATTACGCTTGGCAATGGCGTTCGCATCGGGCCGAAAGCCAGCTTAATCGCCAGTAATCACGGCCATGCCGACATCACCCGCCCCATCGTGGCACAGCCGTTAATCGAAAAAGGCATCACCGTTGGCGATGATGTGTGGATTGGCGCAAACAGCGTGCTGGTAGACGGCGTGTGCGTTGGCTCGCACAGCATTATTGCGGCGGGCAGCGTGGTTACAAAGCCTGTGGGCGATTATGTGATTGTGGGCGGCAGCCCCGCGCGTGTGCTAAAAAACCGCATCGAAGCATATTATAAAGACCGCATTTCAGATTTTTGCACGCGTGTGGCGGCAGAAATGGCATCGCTTGTGGCCGCGCATTACCAAAACGGCATTTTTGTGGACACCTCGGTAAACCAGCTCCCCGTGCGCGCGTGCTGCGATGCAGTGGAGCTTTTGGCCATGTTCCCCCCTGCCGATGCGGGGCTTTTTGCCATGCAAACACATATTGCATATCTGCAAACACAGCAAACAGACAGCATTGATTACAGCGCTTTATGCGTTGGCTATGCGCTGGAGGTTTTAGGCGCTCCTATAAAAGCGCCCTATACCCTGCCGCAAAATCCCGCGCAGTGGCTGGATGCGCTGTCTTGGAGCACCAATGTGTGGCACGCCGGGCATTTGGTAGACTGTCTTGGCAGCGCCGCGTATCAAAACGGCAAATATTTTGCAAGCGCTGTAAACGCAGACGCCATTGCCGGCACGCAAAGCGCGCGCAGCACAATAAACGCAGTGTTTGCTTGGCTGGATGCACAAGTAAATCCCCGCACCGGCCTTTGGGGCGATGGCGATTTGCACGACTGCGTGAATGGCTTTTATCGCCTGACACGCGGCACCTATGCACAGTTTAATCGTGCCTTGCCAGAAGCCGAAAAAGCCATTGACAGCATTTTGCATCACGCGCAAAACCCGCAGCTGTTTGCAAACGATAACGGCACGGCTTGCGATGTGCTGGATGTAATTCATCCGCTTTGGCTGTGCAAAAAGCAAACGATGCACCGCTTTGACGAGGGGCGCAGCTGGGCATTTTTATGGATTGATAAAATCCTGGCAAACTGGGACGCACAGCAGGGTTTTAGCTTTGATTTACTAAAGCACGATAACCCCACCTTGATGGGCACCGAAATGTGGCTTTCTATCTTGTATCTTTTGTGCGATTATGTAGGCATAGCCGCTTTGCTGCCGTATGTGCCGCAGGGCGTGCACCGCCCAAAAACAGATGGCACGCCTATATAAATCCGCCGCCAAAAGGCCGCTTGCGCCTGCGGCGCATCCCAAAGCTTGTATCAATACTATATTTTACAAAAGCCTTCTTGCAGCATGCTGTAAGAAGGCTTTTGTGCAGCCGTAACGCGCGTTTTGCAATTTGCTTTTGCTTTTGCAGGCATCTGCCTGCGCTTTTTTATAAAGCTTTTACCATATCTTGTTTGTTTTGCAGGTATTTTAGCATTTCGTTTGACGATTGGCCATTAAAGTAGTATTATAAAAGGGTATATGGCGCGGCAATGCAAGCGCTAAATGTAAGGTGTGTGATTACTTGTCATTATTCGATAAAATTTTCGGAACTTTTTCCGACAAAGAGCTAAAGCGCATTCAGCCCATCGCCGACAGCGTGCTGGCGCTGGAGGCAAAATACAAGGCGATGCCCTCGGCCGAGCTGCGCACGCAAACCGCGCTTTTAAAAGAGCGTTTGGCAAAAGGCGAAACCCTAGACGACATTTTGCCCGATGCGTTTGCTGTGTGCCGTGAAGCGTCTGACCGCGTTTTAAATATGCGCCATTTCCCTGTGCAAATCATTGGCGGTATTGTGCTGCATCGCAGCGCCATTGCCGAAATGAAAACCGGTGAGGGTAAAACGCTGGTGGCCACACTGCCGGTATACTTAAACGCGCTTACGGGGCGCGGCGTGCATGTTGTTACGGTGAATGATTATCTGGCCCGCCGCGACAGCGAATGGATGGGCAAGCTGTATCGCTATTTGGGCCTGTCTGTTGGCTTGATTGTGCATGGCATCACCAATGAAGAGCGCAGCGCATCCTATGCCGCCGACATTACCTATGGCACCAATAACGAATTTGGCTTTGATTATCTGCGCGACAACATGGTAACTTATAAAGAAAACATGGTGCAGCGCGGGCATTATTACGCCATTGTTGACGAGGTGGACTCCATCTTGATTGACGAGGCGCGCACCCCGCTGATCATCAGCGGCGAGGGCGACAAAAGCACCGATTTATACAAGCTGGCCGACAATTTTGTGAAAACCTTGAAGGTAACGGTTGTGGCCGAGCTGGACGATAAAGAAGAGCACGACGACGTTGTAGACGGCGATTATATCGTGGACGAAAAGAAAAAAAGCGCCACGCTTACCCAATCGGGCATTCAAAAGGCCGAGCGCTATTTCAACGTTGAAAACCTGTCTGATGCAGAAAACATGACGCTGTCGCATCATATTAACCAAGCCATCAAAGCGCACGGCGTGATGAAGCGCGATGTGGAATATGTGGTGCGCGACGGCGAAGTAATTATCGTGGATGAGTTTACCGGGCGTTTGATGCTTGGGCGCCGATATAACGAGGGCCTGCATCAAGCCATTGAAGCCAAAGAAAATGTAACAGTGGCACATGAAAGCAAAACGCTTGCCACAATCACCTTCCAAAACTATTTCCGCATGTATGAAAAGCTGGCGGGCATGACAGGCACGGCGCAAACCGAGGCCGATGAGTTTAGCGAAATTTACGGCCTTTCGGTTGTAGAAATCCCCACAAACCGCCCTGTTAAGCGCGATGATAACCAAGACAGCGTATACAAAACCGAAAAAGGCAAATATAACGCCGTTATCGAGCAAGTGCTGGAATGCCACGCAAAAGGCCAGCCCGTGCTGGTGGGCACCATCTCCATTGAAAAGAGCGAGCTTTTGTCCACAATGTTGGGGCGCCGCGGCGTAAAGCACGAGGTGTTGAACGCAAAATACCACGAAAAAGAAGCCGAAATCGTGGCGCAAGCGGGCAAGAAAAACGCCGTTACCATCGCCACCAACATGGCCGGACGCGGTACCGATATTATTTTGGGCGGCAACGCCGAATTTATGGCAAAGGCGTATATGCGCAAAGAAGGCGTGCTGGAGGAGCTGATTTCAGAATCTACCAGCCATGCCGACACCGATAACGCCGACATTTTGGCGGCGCGCGCGCGTTATGCCGAGCTATATAACAAGTTTAAACCCGCCATTGCCGCCGAAGCGGCCGAGGTATGCGAGGCGGGCGGCCTGTTTATCATCGGCACTGAGCGCCACGAAAGCCGCCGCATCGATAACCAGCTGCGCGGACGTGCGGGACGCCAGGGCGACCCCGGCGCCAGCCGCTTTTTCATCAGCCTTGAGGACGATTTGATGCGCCTATTTGGCGGCGAGCGCGTGCAAAGCATTATGGAAACCCTGGGCGTTGAAGAAGATATGCCCATTGAAAACCGCATGATTACAAGCGTGATTGAAGGCGCACAGAAAAAGCTGGAGGCGCGCAATTTTGGCATCCGCAAAAACGTGCTGCAATTTGACGACGTGATGAACAGCCAGCGCGAAATCATTTATGGCCAGCGTGGCAAGGTGCTGCGCGGCGAGGATGTATCGGCAGGCGTGCACTCTATGCTGCGTGAATCCATCAGCGCCACTACCGCCATGTATCTTTCGGGCGATGTGGCCGATGACTGGAATTTAGAAGCCTTGCGCGGGCATTATCGCGGCTGGCTGTGCAGCGACACGGATTTCCGCTACAGCACCGAAGAGCTTTCAAACACAACCAGCGAAAGCATCACCGATTTGCTTGTCACGCGCGCAGAGCATATCTGCGAATTGAAAGAGCAAAAATACGGCTTTGAATTAATGCGCGAATTAGAGCGCGTGGTGCTTTTGCGCGTGGTAGACACCAAGTGGATGGAACATATCGACGAAATGGAAGAGCTGCGCAAGGGCATTTATCTGCGCAGCTATGGCCAACGCGACCCCGTGGTGGAATATCGCATTGAGGGCTTTGAGATGTTTGACGCGATGGTGGAATCCATCAAAGAGGACACCACACGCCTTTTGCTTACGATGGAAATTGCCCAGCAAAAGCCGCTTACGCGTGAACAAATTGCCAAGCCCACAGGCGAATCCGGCGGCGACGAAAGCGAAAAAAAGCAGCCTGTGCGCAAAGCGCACAAGCCCGGCCGCAATGACCCGTGCCCTTGCGGCAGCGGGCTAAAATACAAAAAATGCTGCGGTAAAAACGAATAGCAAAAACGTATCGGCATAAAACCGCCGAGGTAAAATAGCCAGCGCATAGGATATCGCGCCAAAGCCCATCGGCATAAAAGCGCCGAGCGAAACCGAATATAAAGCAATCTTCCGGCTCAAACATTTGAGCCGGAAGATTGTTTTTTACCGTCTTGTGTATGGCTTTGGATTATCGGTAAGGCCTAATATATAATCCACACTTGTGCCATAATACCGTGCAAGGGCAATTAAAATGCCTGTTGGCACGTCGTTTTCCCCGGTTTCGTATTTTGAATAACCTGTTTGCGACATTCCAATATGCTGCGCCAGCTGCTTTTGCGTCAAATCTTTATCCTGCCGCAAATCTCTTATTCTGCTATACACTTTCTTCACCTCTATCAAATGCAATCGAAACCATTTGCTGTAGTATCTTTAAGAATAAATAACCTGTTTCGCACTATTGTGTTTTAACCTTAAATAGGTTATAATATTAATAAGTTTTACGCCTTAGCGCAAAATGCCGCTTTCATGGTCAAACATTGCCCACTTTGCACGATTTATATGACATTTTTGCATATATTGAATTTGTAAAGATGCCGTTTTATTGGTCAAAAATATTTTTTTTATTAAATTATATTGACTAATTACCGCATGTGCCTTATGATAGTGTTATGCGCTTTTGCAAATAGCGATTGGGTCGAAGCACTTTGCGCGGCCTTTGGATTTTGCATTGCATCTGTGTATCCATGTTACATAAAATGATTAAAAGGAGCTGGAACGCCATGAACAATACCCCAAAACCTTTGCTTGAAGTATTATGTGCACAAGCCGGTTTATCATACCTATCCGATCTTGGCGTGCCGGGTGTGCAAGCGCAAATTCGCGCGGCATTGCAATCGCTGCCCGCAAGCGACTATTCGCTTGCCGACTGGCAGGGCGCCTATGCCTATATTGTGAAGAACAATACGCAGTTTACAAACGCAGATGAAGCGCGAAACGCTTTGCTGCAAACGCTGGCGAAATAATGCATTTTTACGGCAAAGACGATACCGATGCCGAAATGCTTACACCATTTTTGCAACAAGATAGGGCTTACTTTCTTATACGAAAGTAAGCCCTTTATCGTACTGTTTTACTATTCCATCGCCAAAAGCTTGCCCGCATGCATCCGCCGCGCCCTCGGCGCGCGCTATCCCCACGCTCTATACTCGCGCCCGTCCCCGCGCCTTATCCCCTCGCGCCTTATCCCCGCGCCTTATCCCACGCGCCTTATCCCCGCGCCTTATCCCCGCGCCTTAACCCCCGCGCTTTATCCCCGCGCCTTAACCCACGCGCCTTATCCCCGCGCATTTGCATAGCAAATAAAAAACGGCGGCTGCGTAAGCAGCCGCCGTTTTGCATACAGAAATATAGGTATGAGCCATGCCCGCATTAGATGATGGATAATACCACAAAGTTTAGGATAAACAAACCGGTGGCAACCCACAAAATGGGGTGAATGCTTTTGGTTTCTTTTTTAACCACTTTGGTGATGCAGTAGAACAGGAAGCCCGCCGCAATACCGTAGCTGATAGAGTAGCAGAACGCCATAAAGATACCAGCGAAGAATGCAGGCACAGCCTCGGCAAAATCTTCCCAATCGATATTTTTAAATGCGCCCAGCATCATAATGCCCACGATAATCAAAGCCGGTGCAGTGGCGATGGCAGGCACCATGCCCGCAACAGGTGCAAGGAAGATGGAAAGCAGGAAGCAGATAGACACTACCACGCTGGTAAGGCCTGTGCGGCCGCCCGCGCCGATGCCCGCTGCGCTTTCTACATAAGTAGTGGTGTTCGAGGTGCCAAAGATGGCGCCCACTGAAGTGGCGATGGAATCCGCAAACAGGGCTTTATCCATTTTGGATTTAAAGCCGGCAGAATCATCCATTTTGGCGATATCTTCTTCCGTAAAGATGCCCGAAGCGCGGCCCGTGCCGATAAAGGTGCCGATGGTGTCAAAGGTGTCGGAAAGGCTGAAGGTAAAGATGGTCATCAATACCAAGAGATAACGGCTTGGGTCTGCCAAAAGGCCCGGAATGCCTTGTGTGAACGCTGCGCCAAACGTGGTGCCAAGCGCCGCAAAGGAATCGCCGATGCCTTGCTCCAGCGCAAAGCCCGAAATGTCAACAACGCCAAAGGGAATGCCCAATATAGTAATGCCCAAAATGCCAATTAAGATTGCGCCTTTTACTTTTAAAAGCAGCAAAACAATGGTGACGATAAGGCCAAACAGGAAAAGCAAAATCGCGGCATTGTTAAATTTGACAAGCGCGGGCACAGCCGACGCGTCCGAAACAATTGTGCCGCCGCCCACATCAATCCAGTGTTTGTCATTGGTGGTAAACGAAAGCAAGCCCGCATTTTTGATGCCGATAAAAGCAATAAAAATACCGATGCCGCCGCCGATGGCATTTTGCAAGCTGGACGGAATGGCTTTAATGATGGATTTGCGGATTTTGGTTACCGTGATGATAACATTGATAATACCGCACAGGAAAACCATTGCAAGGGCCTCCTGCCAAGTAAAGCCGAGTGCAAAAACTACAGTAAAGGTAAACAAGGCGTTCAAGCCCATGCCCGGCGCCTGCGCATACGGAACATTTGCAAAAAGGCCCATCACAAGCGTGCCCGCCACCGATGCAAAAATGGTTGCAAGGAAAACCGCGCCGTAAGGCATGCCGGTTTGGCTAAGCATCCCCGGGTTTACAAAAATGATATAGGACATTGCAAAAAACGTAGTAAGACCTGCTATGATTTCCGTGCTGACAGTAGTGCCGTTTTCTTTTAGCTTGAAAAATTTGTCCATAGTAACCTCCTGCAAAAATGTTTATTTTAAGAGTGCAATCACACTCTTTAAAATCCCCTATAGTCTATGCGCCGCGTATGTTCATAATTTCGTCCATAATTATTGTACCGTAAAATACTGCACTGCGCAATAGATAAAAGTACTAAATTTTACAAAATTTTATCATCAAAAGTAATACTTTTATGAAATTATACAAAATATCATTTATCTGCGCAAAACAATCGGCGATGCAAGCAAAAGTGTGCGTGTTGTAAAAACAGGGCGTTATGTGCCAGTGTATCGGATGCGATTTTGTGCTTTTTCTTTCTTACCACCACAACGGCAAGGCTCCCACGCATTTTCTGCATCTGCCGCCACCACATTGGCAAGGTTTTTACGCATTTTACTTGCCCATCTCCAGCGTTTCGGCAAGGCTATTGCACATTTTATGCGTCTGCCGCCAGTGTATCGGATGCGATTTTGTGCAAAAAGGGGCACACCGCAAATGCGATGTGCCCCATATGTTTGCTATTGGGTTTTATAGTGCCCGCCTTAGTCGGACACAATATCCTTTGCGCTGGCAAGTAAACCCGCCAGATTTTGCAAATCGCTTGGGATAATCAGCTTTGTTGCCTTACCATCGGCCACTTTGGCAAGCGCCTCAAGGCTCTTGATGGCCAGCACCTTGTCGCTGGGGGCTGCTTCATTTAACAGCTTGATAGAATCGGCAAGTGCCTTTTGCACTTCCATAATGGCTTGTGCCTCGCCCTGCGCCTCGCGAATGCGCTGCTCGCGCACAGCGTCTGCACGCAGGATGGCGCTTTCGTTTTCGCCCTCGGCCACAAGAATGGCAGAGCGCTTTTCGCCCTCGGCGCGCAAAATGCTTTCGCGGCGCTGGCGTTCGGCCTTCATTTGCTTTTCCATCGCGTCTTGAATTTCGGCCGGCGGCAAAATGTTTTTCACTTCAACACGGTTTACCTTGATGCCCCATTTATCGGTGGCTTCGTCCAAAATCGAGGTGATGCGGGTATTAATTGTGTCGCGGCTGGTTAGCGTGGAATCCAGCTCGATATCGCCGATAATATTGCGCAGGGTTGTGGCGGTTAGGTTTTCAATTGCAGACATCGGATGCTCCACACCATAGGTAAACAGCTTTGCGTCTGTCACTTGAAAAAACACCACTGTGTCAATTTGCATGGTAACATTGTCGCGTGTGATAACGGGCTGCGGCTTAAAATCCACCACTTGCTCTTTAATGCTTACGCGCTTTGCCACACGATCCAAAAACGGAGCAAGAAAATGCATGCCTGCTTCCCATGTACCGCTGTAAACGCCAAGACGCTCAATTACATACACGCTCGCCTGCGGCACCACGCGAATATTGGTAACAACTACGAGAAGCGCAATCAAGACAATGACTAAAATAACCAGTATCATACAACATCCTCCTATATTTCATCAAATTACGAATCGGTTTATTGCGTTGCAAGCTCGCACGCGTCCACCACTAAGGTTGTGCCGTCAATGGCTGTAATGCGGCATGCATCCCCCACTGCCAGCGCAGAATCGCAGCGCACATTCCAGTCCACACCGTCTAGCTGCGCACGGGCGCTGTGCCCGCCTTGCGCTGCCAAAATCACCGTGGCCACACGCCCGATATTGCGCTGTGCATTGGTGTCCTCGTGGCGCTTTTGCAAGCGTGCTTTCAGCGGGCGCGTAACAATCAGCGCGATAATGCTAACAAGCGCGAATACTGCAATTTGCACAAATAGGTTTTGCGTAAATGTGCTTGTCAGCATCGCCGCCAGCGCGCCCAGCGCAAACCATATACACACAAGGCCCACTGTGGCCGCCTCAATAATGCCGAGCACGATGGCAATTATCAGCCAAGCAATGGTAAACGTAGACATATTGACCAACCTTTCTATATACACGCTGTGCAAAGCTTTGCAAAGCGCATCTTTTTGCCTTCCCGGGACTGTTATTAGTATAACAGATGCCGCCGAAAGACGCAAAAGTCTAATTTTGTCAATCCAGCTCGTTTCGGGGCTTTTACGGACGATTGTGCCAACCTACTGCCGCGCTCGCATGCGCAATAGCCAGGGCTTGCTGTACCTCATTGCGCCGCGCAGGCTGCGTCCTGTGCCGCTTCATCCTGCGTGCAAATCAGATACCGCAGCGAGTTTATCTCGTGAATGCTCCCGCATACTGCGCGTGTCTCCATTTTATGTGTGCGATTGATGAAAATATGCACGCTGTCGCCCTCGCAGCGCCGTTCATAATGCAAAAATCCGCCTGTGGCCTCGTGCACAATCAGCGCGCCATCGCGAAACGCAGCATGCTCGCGGCGCAGCTGCGCCAGCGTGTGCAGCGTGGGCATCATAAAGCGCTCCTCGCTTTTCCAGTTAAAATAGCTGCGATTAAACGGGTCTTTATATCCCTCGGTGCAAATTTCGTCGCCATAATAGATGCTGGGGATACCGGGCAAGGTGTAAATCATGGCGTAGGCAAGGCGCAAAAGGCGGCGGCCATGCAAATACTGCTCGCGCGAAAGGCGGCGGCCAGATTGCCAATAGCGGTCGTGCTCGCCCACGCGCTCGCCCGCAAGCGCGGTTATGCCGCGCACGGTATCATGCGTAGAGATAAAATTCATCAATGTATGCAAGGCCGGCGCGGGATAATTTTCGCAAATTTGCATCAATGTATTGGCAATTTGCTTTGCGTCGCCACCCGTTAAAAAAGCCAAAACGGCATCCTTTATCGGATAATTCATCACCGAGTCAAGCTCTGCGCCAAGCAGATATTGGCGCCGCGCGCCATAGCTGCATTTATTGGACGCGTCGTCCCACACCTCGCCCAGCAGATATTTATCCGCGCCGCGGCGCTTTACGGCCTTGCGCAGCGCCGCGATAAAATCGTCGGGCAATTCATCGGCCACATCTAGGCGAAAGCCGTCTGCGCCGAGGCTGAGCCAATAATCCATCACGCCGTTTTCGCCGCAAATAAACTCGCGAAAATCGGCGTTGTTTTCGTCTACTTCGGGCAGGGTTTCAAAGCCCCACCAGCTGCGATATCCATGCTTATACTGTGGGCCAAACATATACCATGCGCGGTAGATGCTGTTTTCGCTTTGCCACGCGCCAAGACGCGGATAGCGCCCCTCTTTATTAAAATAGATAGAATCCGAGCCGGTATGGCTGAACACGCCGTCCAAAATAATCTTCATGCCTGCCGCGTGCGCGGCATCGCATAAACGCACAAACGCCCAATTATCGCCCAAAAGCGGGTCGGTGTGTAGATAATCGGCCACATTGTAGCGATGGTTTGCATGCGATTCAAATATCGGGTTTAAGTACAGCACCGAAACGCCAAGCGCCGCAAGATACGGCAGCTTTGCTTCAATGCCTTTAAAATCGCCGCCAAAATAGTCCATATTCAAATAGCCCTCGTGCTGCTCATTGGGCCAAAAATACGGCTCGTTTTCCTTGTCCTCGCGGTAAATGCGGTCGCTATACGGCATTTCGATTTTCGCTTCGCCCTCAAAAAACCGATCGGGAAAAATTTGATACATCACGCCGCCGCGCAAAGCAGCCGGCGTTTCAAAGGCTTTGTCATACACGGTCAGCTGATAGGCATTGCCCTCGCCCTGCGCGATATACGCTTCGCCAAGCTCGCCGCAATAGAGCTTGCGGTAATCGGTGTATAAATCAAAATAATAGAAATACAGCCCTGTTTCGCCCGGCGTGTAAGGCAAGGTGAAGATGTCGCGCCCATTTTGCGCAAAAGCCCACGTTAGCAGCAGCAGGCTTTGCGCCTCGCCATCGCGACGGATAACCAGATACGGCGTTTTGCAGCCAAACTCCTGCGGCACGGATATCGTAAAGCGAATTTCTTCGCCTGCCGCCACCGCGCCAAACGGCGTTTTATAAAATGCGTTTTGGCTATTGTACAAGGACGCGTCCATCAAAGCACCTTCTTTCTTAAAGCAAAGGCTATTTTACCGATTTTGTATGCCAGATATCCCGCGCGTAATCAAACACGCTGCGATCAGCCGAGAAAATGCCGCTGTTTGCGATATTGGCAAGGCTCATGCGGTTCCATGTTTCGCGCTTTTGATACAGGGTAGACAGATCGTTTTGTGCGCGGCGATAATCGGCATAATCCGCCAATACCATATACGGGTCTGCGGTGCGCAGATTGCCGATAACCTCTTTAAAGTCCTCGCCGTTCCAGCCTTTTTCCAGCATGTTCAGCACTTCACCAAGCTCTGCATTATCCTTGATAAACGCGGCGGGCACATAGCCCTTTGCTTTTAGGGCGTTCACCTCGGGGGTGCGCATGCCAAAAATAATTTCGTTTTCTTCGCCCGCGGCATTTGCAATTTCCACGTTTGCGCCGTCCAGCGTGCCAATGGTAATGGCGCCGTTTAGCATAAACTTCATGTTGCCCGTGCCCGATGCCTCGGTGCCCGCAAGGCTGATTTGCTCCGACACCTCGCTGGCGGGCATCAAGCGTTCGCTGGTGGTAACATTGTAATCTTCTAAATACACCACGCGCAGCTTGTCGCGCACGGCTGCGTCGGCTTCAATCAAATCGCCCAGCTTGCAAATTAAGCGAATCATCTGCTTTGCCATATAATAGCCCGGTGCCGCTTTGGCACCAAAAATATAGGTTTTGGGCACAAAAGGCGCATTGGGATGATTTTTTAAATACAAATATTGCGCAGCGATATTTAGCGCGTTAAGGTGCTGGCGCTTATACTCATGCATGCGCTTAACCTGCACGTCAAAGATGGACGACGGGTCAATCACGGCACCCGTGGTTTTCTTGATATGGTCGGCAAAGATGCATTTGTTATCGTATTTCACCTTTTCCAGCGCCGCAAGCACGGTTTTATCCTTTTGAAATGCATTCAGCGCTGTAAGGCTTGCCGCATCTTTTTTAAACCCGTCGCCAATCACGTCGCTTAAAAGCTTGGTGAGCGCAGGGTTTGACGCAAGCAGCCAGCGGCGATACGCAATACCGTTGGTTACATTGGTAAACTTTTGCGGGCTATACAGGAAATAATCATTAAACACGCTTTCTTTGATGATTTCGCTGTGCAGCTTCGACACGCCGTTGATAGAATGGCATACATAGCAGCAGATATTGGCCATGCGCACTTCGTTATTGCCCAGCACCGCCATATAATCAATTTTGCCCACATCGCCCGGAAACGCCAGTTCCAAATCGGCGCGGCACTGCTTATCCAGCTCCTCGCAAATTTGATAAATGCGCGGCAACGTGCGCTTAAAGATGTCCACATTCCAGCGCTCGAGCGCCTCGCTCATAACCGTGTGGTTGGTATAAGCAAAGGTGCGGCGCACGATGTCTAGCGCGGCGCTCCATGTAAAGCCGCAATCGTCCAGCAGGATGCGCAAAAGCTCGGGGATAGCCAGCGTGGGATGTGTGTCATTGATATGAATGGCAATTTTATCGGGCAAGTTATCTAAGGTGCCGTATTGCGCAAGATGGGTTTTAATGATATCCCCCACCGAAGCCGCCGACAGGAAATACTGCTGGCGCAAACGCAAAATTTTACCCTCAACATGATTGTCATTGGGGTACAGGATTTTACTGATTAATTCGGCCGAGGCGTTTTTTGTCATGGCCGAGCCATATTCGCCCGCGTTAAAGCTTTCCATATCAAAGCTTGGGGCCATCGCCTTCCATAACCGCAGCTTAGACACGCCGTTTGAATCGTAGCCCGACACATACATGTCGCTGGGCACAGCGATAACGCTTTGATAGTTTTTGTGCTGCACATGATGGAACGAGTTGTCCCATGTTTCTTCAATTTCGCCGTCAAATTTAATTTCGATGGCTTGGTCGGGATGGCTTTTCAGCCACACGCCGCCGCCGGGCAGCCAGTTGTCGGCGCGCTCTTGCTGCCAGCCGTCCACAATTTTTTGTCTGAAAATGCCATACTCGTATAAAATAGAATAGCCCGTGCCGGCAATATCGTCGGTGGCCATGCCGTCTAAATAGCATGCGGCAAGGCGGCCCAAGCCGCCGTTACCGAGGCCCGCGTCGGGCTCTTCGTCGTAAATATTTTCAATTTTCATGTCGTGGCCTGCCAAAACCGCCTCGGCCACTTTGTCAAGCCCCAGATTAAACAAATTGTTTTTGAGGCTACGGCCCATTAAAAATTCCATGCACAGGTAATACACCTGCTTTGTGTCTGAGCCGTAGGTGCGCGCCATAAAGCGTTTGCGCTTTGCGCTCATCATCGAGCGCACAATCAGCGCCATCGCGCGATACAGCTGCTCGTCCGTGGCCGAATCAAAATCAATCGAAAACTCACTGTAAAGCTTGTCCACAAGCAATTTTTCAAATTCTTCTTTCGTGATTGTTGTATTCAAAAGTTCACATCCTTAAATCATTAATCGCATTCCGTGTTTTGCGCGTTGATACTGCTGTTTGTCTACTGTTATTATAGTGGTTTTTTTTGGATAATTCAACCGAAATGGCATTTTTTTGCATAAAACCGAAAAAGCGCATTTTTAATTGTATTTTTTACATGAAAATGGTATGATAATACCATCTATTCAGTAAAGGGGATTTTAGTATGCCTTCTAACAAAATACGCCTTGAAATCTGCGGTTGCAATTATGTGATTTCATCCACGGATTCTGAGCAATATGTGCTGGATCTTGCCGCACGCCTTGACCGTGACATGAATTTAATGCTGGCGGAATCGCCTAGCGCTTCTATCACCACCGCCGCGGTTATCACGGCGCTTGGATATTTGGACGAGCTTAGCAAAAGCACAAGCGGCGCGGACAATATGCGCGCGCAAATTCGCGATTATTTAGAGGATGCCGCAAAAGCAAAAATGGCCGCAGAAGAAGCGCGCCACGAAGTGGAACGCCTGCGCCGCGAGCTTGGCTATTTGAAAGAGAACAAATCATGATGGAAATTTTGGCTCCCGCAGGAAGCGGCGAGATGCTGCGTGCCGCCGTTTTTGCGGGGGCAAACGCCGTATATCTCGGCCTTGAAAGCTTTAACGCACGCCGCAGCGCGGCAAACTTCACCGAAGAGGCTCTTTTAGAGGCGGTGCAGTTTTGCCATGCAAGGGGCGTGCGTGTTTATGTTGCCCTAAACACTACCTTGTATCCAAACGAACTGGCCGAGGCCGCAAAAGCCGTGGAAAGCATTGCGCGCGCCGGCGCAGATGCCGTGATTGTGCAGGATTTGGCCGTGGCTGCGCTTTGTAAGCGCATTGCGCCCGCGCTGGCGCTGCATGGCTCCACCCAGATGAGCGTGCACACCGCTGCGGGCGTGCAGGCATTGGCACAGCTGGGCTTTACGCGTGTGATTCTCGCGCGGGAATTATCGCTTGCCGAAATACAGTATATCACCGAAAATAGCAGCATCGAAGTGGAGGTGTTTGTGCACGGGGCCTTGTGCATGAGCATTTCCGGCCAATGCTATTTAAGCGCGTTTTTTGGCGGACGCAGCGGAAACAGGGGCAGCTGCGCAGGGCCTTGCCGCCTGCCGATGGCCGCTAGCACCGAGGCACCTGCCAATAGCCATTCGGCCTTTAAAGAGGCGGCAATGGCAGATTTTGCTTCGCCTGCTGACAACAGCTTTCACCTCAGCTTAAAAGACATGAGCCATATCCCTTATCTGCCGCAGCTTGCAAGCGCGGGCGTTGCCTGCGTGAAAATTGAGGGGCGCTTGCGCACGCCTGAATATTGCGCCGCTGCCGTGCAAGCCTGCAAGCTGGCGCTTTTGGGTGAGGAATACAACACGCAGCTTTTACAAGATGTATTTTCCCGTTCGGGTTTTACAGATAGTTATATTGCAAATCAGCGCGACGGCAGCATGTTTGGCGTGTACACAGAGGGCGACAGCGCCGCCGCGAAAGCCGCGCTGCCAAAGCTGCGCGAGCTATATCGCCGCGAGGCACCGCGCGTGCCCGTGACACTGACGTTTACCATCAGTGCTGACGGCGCAAAGCTGGCGGCCGAAACATTGCCAAACGGCGTTATCGGCGGCATTTGCAAGGCAGTTTGTTACAGCGAAGCCGCTGTGCAGCCCGCTGAGAAAGACCCCGCCGAGGCGTATCGCCGCGCACTTTCCAAAACCGGCGGCACGCCGTTTTACCCCGCCGACATCCGCGTGGACGCAAATGGCCTTTGGTTTTTGCCCGCCGCCGAAGTGAACGAGCTGCGCCGCCGCGCACTAGACGATTTGCTGTTAAAATGCAGCGCCGCAGCACCCCTTGCGCTTACACCTTTCGTGCCGCCGCACTACACCATGCGCGAAAAAGCTATGCCGCGCCTTGCCGCAAGGTTTGAGCATGCCGAGCAGCTTTTTGCCAACACCGATATGTTGGAACGGCTTTTTTTACCCATTTCGGAATATGCCAAAATCCCCGAAGATTTGCGCAGCAAATGCTTTTTAGAGCTGCCGCGCGCGATGTTTGACAAAATGGAAGATGCCACTGCCGCATTGCTGCGCACCACCAAACATATGGGCTTTGCTGGTTATATAGCCGAAAACATTGCCCATATCACGCTGGCAAAGGGGCAAACCCTTTTGGGCGGCTTTGGGCTGAACATTACAAACCCACTTGCCGCTGAAAGCTATCTTGCTGCGGGGCTTTCGGCCGTAACCTTGAGCCCTGAGCTGACGGTGCAGGGCATGGCGCTTTTTCCAAACAGCTGCGAAACAATGGCGCTTGCCTATGGGCACTTGCCGCTGATGCTTACGCGCGCTTGCCCATTACAAAATGTTCGTGGCTGCGAGGGCTGCGACAAAAAGGGTGTGCTGCTGGACCGTAAGCGTATGCGTTTGCCCCTGCGCTGCCGCGGTGGTGTGCGCGCCATTTACAATCCGGTGCCCCTATATATGGGCGATAAAATCCGCGAGCTTTGCGCCGATTGGGCGGTGCTGTATTTCAGCATTGAAACAAAGCGCGAGGCCGAGCTGGTGCTGCGCCAATTTTTGCAAGGCGAGCCGTTTGACGGCGCGTTCACGCGCGGGCTGTATTTTAAAGGCACCAATTAGCCCTGCACGGCCAATTTGTGCGGGCAGTGCTGCGATTTTGCAGCCAAGACAGCGGGCACAGCGCCCTTTGGAAAGGAAACGGATACCATGATGGACATTGCATATAAAATCATGCGCGAGGGCGCAAAAGCGCCGTTTTATGCCACCGCAGGCGCGGCGGCAGCCGATTTGTGCGCCATATGCGCCGAGGAAGGCGTTACCATCGCGCCCGGCGAACACAAGATTGTGCCCACAGGCATTGCCATTGAGCTGCCCTGTGCCGAAGCCGTTGCCCTGCTGTTTGCACGCAGCGGCCTTTCAATCAAGCACGGCATTGCTTTATCCAACGGTGTTGGCGTAATTGATTCCGATTATCGCGGCGAAATTTGCGTTAGCCTTGTAAACACAAGCGCCGTGCCGTACACCATCGCAAATGGCGAGCGCATCGCGCAGCTGGCCATCATGCCTGTATTTTCCGCGCAATTTATCCGCGCCGATGCGCTGTCTACCACGGCGCGCGGGCACGGCGGCCTGGGCTCTACCGGCAAATAAAGTCGGATGAAAAAAGCGTTTTCTATCCCTCATTATCCGCCCGCCGCATCCCCGTTCTGACCTCTTGCTTCTAACCTCTGACCTCTATAATGGAAAGGATTTTGCATATGAAACTCAAACGAAATTTTCTTTTGGCCTTTTTTCTTTTGGCGGGCATCCTTTTGGGCGCTATGCTGGCGGCATTCTGCGCCCAAGTGCCGTTTTTGAGTTGGCTTGCTTATTCCAGCTCTATCGGCTTTTCGCCCGAAGCGCCGTTTGTGCTGGATTTATCGGTGCTGAAAATCAGCTTCGGCTTTTCCATGAGCATCAGCGTTGCGCAGATTATTACCATTGCACTTTCCATCTTGTTTTATAATAAAACCAATATTAAATAGTGCCTACCGCGCACTATCTTAGCCAAAGGAATGACCACCCATGCTGATTTTAGCTTCTGCCTCCCCGCGCCGCCGCGAGCTGCTGGCGCTTATCACCCCCGATTTTACCGTCTGTGTCAGCGACACGGACGAAGCCGCCATACATGCCGACACCCCTGCTGCCCTTGCCGAAAGCACGGCTTTTGCCAAATGTGCTGCCGTTGCGGCGCTGCACACACAAGACACGATAATCGGCTGCGACACGGTGGTGGATGTGGACGGCGTGGTGTTTGGTAAGCCAAAGGATGCCCAAGACGCGCGCCGCATGCTGCGCGTTTTGCAAGGGCGTGCACATTGCGTGCACACAGGGGTTGCCATTTATCACAAAGGCGCTTACCGCCGCTTTACCGTTAGCTCTCAGGTGCATTTTATGCCGATACCCGATGCCGCGCTTACGCCCTATCTTGCCACCGCCGAGCCATATGACAAGGCCGGCGCTTACGGCATTCAAGGCTGGGCGGCAAAATATACACAAAGTATAAATGGCTGTTATTTCAACATAATGGGCTTTCCTGTTTCACGTATTTACGCAGAATTACAGGATGTGCTATGCACAAATTGCTAAAATAGCGTAAAACCCGCCTGCTAAAAACACCCGTAAACGCAAACCCGCCACACAGTGCCAATTGGCAGTGTGTGGCGGGTTTATTGCATTTTGAAACAATCTGCTGCGTATTTTTCGCTTTATTCGGTGGTGCCCCAACATTTCGCATAAAGTCTATTCCTTGCCCATCCCTGCCGCCCATATCGCCGCCCACGCCCCACCATGCAGCAACCCATGCCGTAAGCCCCTACCGCAGCCCACGTCCCACCAATACCGTAGCCAATACCGCAAGCCCCGCATAGAAAGCGATAGCCCCGCTGAAAAGGCAAATGCTTTTTCAGCGGGGCTATCGTAATAAATTATGCTTACAAGCTTACGCTTTGGCGGCTAAATCCGCAAGCGCGTCCTTGCGAGAAAGGTTGATGCGGCCCTGCTGGTCAATTTCTGTAACCTTTACAAGCAGCTCGTCGCCCACGGCAACCACATCTTCCACCTTTTCTACGCGCTTTGCATCCAGCTTCGAGATATGCACAAGGCCTTCTTTGCCCGGTGCAATTTCCACAAACGCGCCAAAGGTCATCAAGCGTGTTACCTTGCCTTTGTAGATAGCGCCCACTTCGGGGTCCTCTACAATGGTTTTAATCATGGATTTGGCTTTCTCGATATCGGCTTTGTTGGGCGAAGCGATAAACACCGAGCCGTCCTCTTCGATATCAATTTTTACGTTAAAGGTGGCGCAGATTTCTTGAATCACCTTGCCGCCCTTGCCGATAACATCGCGGATTTTGTCCACGTCAATCTTCATGCCTTCCATCTTCGGCGCATATTCGCTTACTTCGGCACGCGGTTTTGCAATCACGGGCTCCATGATATCGTTGATAATCCATTCGCGGCCTTTTTTGCATTTTTCAAAAGCATCGGCGATAATTTCATACGTTAGACCGTCTACTTTCATGTCCATCTGAATAGCGGTAATGCCTTTGAGTGTGCCGCCAACCTTAAAGTCCATATCGCCGTGGAAATCCTCCACGCCTTGAATGTCCAGCATGGTCATCCAGCGCTCACCCTCGGTGATAAGGCCGCAGGAAATGCCCGCAACCGTAGCTTTTACTGGCACGCCTGCGTCCATCAATGCAAGCGAGGAGCCGCAAATGGAAGCCTGGCTGGTAGAGCCGTTAGAGGAAAGCACTTCAGACACTAAGCGCAACGAATACGGAAACTCTTTGGTGTCGGGCAAAACGGGCAGCAATGCACGTTCTGCAAGGGCACCATGCCCAATTTCGCGGCGGCCCGGGCTGCGAGGTGCGCGCGCTTCGCCCACGGAATACGGGGGGAAATTGTATTGGTGCATATAGCGTTTTTCCGAATCGGTGCTGATATCATCGATAATCTGTGCTTCGCGCAGGCTGCCAAGTGTGCAGGTGGTAAGCACCTGTGTTTGCCCACGTGTAAACATGCCGGAGCCGTGCACGCGCGGCAAAAGGCCCACTTCGGCGGCCAGCGGACGGATTTCGTTGATGCCGCGCCCGTCTACGCGCTTGCCTTCATCCAAAAGCCAGCGGCGCACAACCTGCTTTTGCATCTTGTACATAATTTCTTCAATGGTGGAAGCGCCCCATTTTTCGGCATATTTTTCTTCCAGCGCATTGCGAATGGGCAACAAACGCGCGTCACGCACGGTTTTGTCGTCGGTGTCCATTGCGGCCTTAAAGGCATCCAGATAATTGGCTTTCACTTCGTCCAGCAAATCATGGTCAAGCTCCATGCTTTGGAACTCCACTTTCGGCTGGCCGATTTCGGCAACAATGCTGTTGATAAACGTAATAATTTTTTGGATTTCTGCGTCGCCCGCCTTAATGGCGTTCATCATCGTGGTTTCGTCCACTTCGTTTGCGCCCGCTTCAATCATAACAATTTTTTCGCTGGAGGCGGCAACCGTCAGCTGCAAATCCGATGCTTCACGCTGTGCAAGCGTGGGGTTAATCACAATTTCGCCATCCACAAGGCCCACATAAACGCCCGCGATAGGCCCTTTCCAGGGGATATTGGAAATAGACAGTGCAATGGACGTGGCAATCATGCCCACCACTTCGGGGCTATTGTCTTGATCAACGCTCATCACAGTCATCACAACGCACACATCGTTGCGCATGTCTTTGGGGAATAAGGGGCGGATGGGGCGGTCAATCACGCGGCTTGTCAGCACGGACTTGTCGCCCGGACGGCCCTCGCGGCGCATAAAGCTGCCCGGAATGCGGCCCACTGCATACATTTTTTCTTCAAAATCTACGCTAAGG
>RRZT011074489.1_pt1 | contig 43112 bp, 42 predicted proteins | sample 2165551 | NCBI WGS metagenome assembly RRZT01 (sample SAMN10456910, study PRJNA506462) | wastewater metagenome | biome: wastewater; feature: sludge; material: wastewater sludge; isolation source: wastewater sludge with Escherichia coli K12::gfp cells carrying plasmid... | place: USA: Moscow, Idaho... | reverse complement strand
TGCGGATCCGGGAGCGCTTCCTGCACTCCGACCCGCCGACCGCAGCCGAGGTCGGCGAGGCGACGGCGTTCATCGACGGACTGCTCGATTCCAGCGGGATCGACTTCGCCACCCCCGCCACGTGGTTCGGGGTGGGCGGTACCGCGACCGCGCTGGCCGCGATCGTCCTCGAGTTGCCCGCCTATGATCGCGCGCTGGTCGATGGCGCGACACTGACCCGCGAGCAGATCGCCGCCCTGTCCGAGCGCCTGCTCACCTGGCCGGTCGCCCGCGTCCTGCAGATCCCGACCATGGTCCCCGGGCGCGCCGACGTGATCTGCGCGGGCGCCTTGATCGTGCGTCGGATCGCGGAGCGCCTCGCTGTGCCGCTGGCGGTCAGCGAGGCCGACATCCTCGACGGGCTGGTCGCGGGCCTGCTCGCCTGACCCCGCGTTTAGACTGTGGGGCCAGTGCCCGAGGCCCCCGTAGCCCAATGGCAGAGGCAGGCGGCTTAAACCCGCCACAGTGCGGGTTCGACTCCCGTCGGGGGTACGGCGCGCGGTCCTGCCCGCGACGCGGGTCGGGGGTTTCCCGGGGTCGCCAGGGGCCGCGGAATAGCGGGACGCGCAGCGCCGTTGACTAGGATGAGAGAAATCTCGAAGGAAAGGCCCCCCTCATGAGGAGTACCAACCCGGTCTTCACGCGATCGGAGTCGTTCAACGCTCCCGCTCCGTACCAGGCGCAGGCCGGCTACGGGCAGCCCGATGCGCAGGCGTACGGGCAACCCACCTACGCCCAGCCGGGTTACGGACAGCCCGGGCAGCCCGCCGGACAGGTGATGACCGTCGACGACGTGATCACCAAGTCGGCCATCACGATGGGCGTGCTGATCCTGTCGGCCGCGGCCACGTTCATGTTCCTGCCCTCGGCGCTGCTGTACCCGACGCTGATCGTCAGCGGCATCGTCGCGTTCGTCTCGGTGCTCATGGTGTCGCTGCGGCGCGTCGTCAACCCGGCGTTCGTCCTGCTGTACTCCGTGATCGAGGGAGCCTTCATCGGCGCCTTCACCCTGATGTTCGCGCTGCGGTTCGACACCGGGCTGGTCCTGCAGGCCGTGCTCGGGACGTTCATGGCCGCCGGCGTGACCCTGTTCGCGTACCGGTTCTTCCGGATCAAGATCACCTCGAAGTTCCGCCGCATCGTCACGCTGGGCACGTTCGCGTTCCTCGGACTCGTGCTGGTGAACCTGGTGCTCGCCTTCTTCGGCGTCAACCTCGGCATCCGGACCGTCGGCGGCGGCTTCAACCTCCTGGCCCTCGCGGTCTCCCTGGTTGCCATCGGCCTGGCCGTGGCCAACCTGCTGATGGACTTCGACTACATCGAGCAGGGCATCCGCAACCAGTTGCCCGCCTCCGAGTCGTGGCGCAGCGCCTTCGGGCTCACCGTCACGATGGTGTGGCTGTACACCGAACTGCTGCGCCTGATGTCCTACTTCAGGAACTAGCCCATCCTCAGCCAAGCCCCGCCCGGGTCACCCGGGCGGGGCTTGCTGCGTTCATGTCAGGGCGAGAGTCAGGCGCCCTGCCGGTGGAGGGAACGCAGCACCGTCTGGCCGTGCTTGGCCAACAACGAGCGGGACCCGTTGATCCAGGACACCTCGCGGAGAGCCCCCGCGGGCACCCAGCGGCTCGACGCGGTCGTTCCGCCGACATCGTGGACGACGGCGTCGATCGGATCGTCGCAACGCGCCGCGTAGATCAACCGCACGGCATGAAAGTCCTCCACGATCCCGCTGGGGGAGTGCCCGATCCAGTGATCCGACTGCATGTCCAAGAACCGCAGGATCTCGATGGTCTGGCCTGTCTCCTCGTACACCTCGCGCTGCACGGTCCCGGCGGGATTCTCGCCCGGATCGATCCCGCCCCCCGGCAGCCCCCACATGCCCGGGACGGCCGTCCGCGCCGAGAACTCGGTGGCCAGCACCCCACGCTGGGAGACGACCAGGGCGTAGGCGGCCAATCGCTGGCGCACCACGGGGCGGCACCCGGCTTCCTCGGGGCGCAGCGTGCTGCGGATCCGTTGGGGGCCGCGCGGCACGATCGGCCGGTGATGCTCGGCAACCTGCAGGGTCACCGTGAGATCTTCGACGGTGCCGGTCGCCGACAGCGGACGCGTCACCTTGTAGCCCTGCTCCCACACCACCTGGTAGGGGTCCTCGCCGTGCCCCAGCGCGAAGGACAACGCGGGCGGCCCGCCCGGTACCTCCACGCCGATGATCTGCATCCGTCTATCTTTGCCGTCGTCACCGGCCAATCCAAGCCGCCGCACGCACGCCACCGCCCTCCGTCGCCGAATCGGCGACCGGGCTATGCTCATGCCGACCGGTCACGGGGGACAGGAAGGTGCGCGGCGTGCAATACAACTCGGGGGCCCAACTCGATCCCTCCCAGATGGGGGGAGGCGGGAGCGGCAGGCGCGGCGGCGCCGTCGCCGTCGGTGGCGGGGCCAGCATCCTGGTCATCATCGTCGCGCTGTTCTTGGGCTTCGACCCGAGCGCGCTGCTCGGGGTGGTCAGCGGAACGCCGACGCAGACGACGACCTCCACCAGCAGCGACTATGCGAACTGTCAGACCGGCGCCGACATCTCTGCGAATCCGGAATGCCGGTACGTCGCCTACACCAACTCGATCCAGTCCTACTGGCAGCAGGCGTTGCCGGGCTACCAGGTCACCAAGACGGTGACCTTCACGGGGACGATCAACACCGGCTGCGGGCAGGCCAGCGCCGATGTCGGCCCGTTCTACTGCCCTGCCGACCAACTGGTCTACCTCGACACCAGCTTCTTTGCCACCCAGCTTCCGCAACTGGGAGCCCAGGGCGGGGACGCCGCCGAGGCCTACGTCATCGCCCACGAGTACGGCCATCACATCCAGAACCTGACCGGCGTCATGAGCAAGGTCCAATCCGGTGGCCAGCAGACCGGAGCGAGCTCGCCGCAGGTCCGCCTCGAACTGCAGGCGGACTGCTACGCCGGGGTGTGGCTGCGCTACGCCTCCGGTGACGCCGGCGGGATTATCGCCGAGGTCACACAAGACGACCTCAATCGGGCCGTGGAAGCGGCCGAGGTCGTCGGCGACGACCACATCCAGCGGATGTCGGCCGGACGCGTCGACTCCACCCAGTGGACGCACGGGTCCTCGCAGATGCGCAAGAAGTGGCTGGCGCAGGGATTCACCACCGGCGACCCCAACCAGTGCAACACGTTCGCGGCGGGCGCGCTCGACTGAGGCAGGCGCCGCGGCGGGGCACCTCAGGCGACGACGTTGCCCAGCAGGTCGGTGACGAAGGAACGGTCGCCCACCTGGAAGTACATCCGCGGCGTCCCGGTGGCGGCGCGGTCGTCCACCTCGCAGCTCCACGTCATGTCCAGCGTGAACCGGCCCTCCGCGCGCAGCCCCTCCAGCACCGCCCACACGGTGGCGGGGGCGACCCGGGCAGGATCGAACGCTGCCAGCCGGGTGGTCGCCGTCTTGCTGGTGACGATGACCGGCGTCCTGGCCGTGCGCTGCCGCCGCGTGAACGCGCCCTGCGCGTCCTGCGGGGAGTCCAGATAGACACCCAGCGCGGACCCGAACCCCAGGCCGGTCGTGGTGCCGCGCGCGCCCACCACATCGTCGTAGCCCTGCTTAAGGCCCCAGGCGCTGCTGAAGTCCAGGGTCGGCAGCAAGGTGCCGTCGGCGTTGAAGAACACCGGCCTGGTTTCGGGGTTCGTCGACACCGACATGGAGACCAACCCCGCCGAGTAATCGACGATCTGCAGGGACTGCCCCGACGCTGAGCCGGAGACGGCCTGCGCCGCGCGAAACAGCGCCCCCAGGTCGTTGAAGGCGAACTCGCTCGGGTCGAACTCCCGCTGGGCGACGTAGTTGATGTCGGACTGCACCTGCTGGACCCGGCCATCCCGCCACGCCCAGGTTTCCGCCACGCCACCCCGGACCACCGCGACGGAGGCATCGGCTTGGGTGACGGTGACCATGATGGCCCGCGACGCCCCGGCGGCGGTCAGGAGCCGCTCGACCAGGCGGGGCGCCGCGCCCTCCTCCAGAAGGTCGAGATGCTCCGACGGGGTCGGGGAGGGCGTCGGCGTCACGGACGACGCGGACGGGGTGATCGACGGGCTCGCGGTGGGTGTCGAGGCGTTCCCGGGCGTGCAGCCCGCGCTCACCGCGAGCACCACGGCTGCGGCGGCGGCGCGGCGCGGAAGGCTCACCTGGCTGAGACTACCCCGAGACGGGCCCGTGGACCGGCAGGTGACGGTCCCACCAATCGAGGATCGCGTCGAACCGCTGACGGCGATGCCACGGCGTCCCGGAGCGGGACAGTTCGTGATTCTCGCCGGGGAAGACGAGCAACTCGGTGTCGACCCCGGCCTGCTTGAGCGCCGTGAAGTAGCGCAGCCCCTGGCCGAGGGGGCAGCGCAGATCCAGCTCCGAGTGAAGGACGAAGGTGGGCGTCGTCACCTGATCGGCCAGCAGCATTGGCGATTGCCGGTTCTGCTCGGCGAGGGTGCGTCCGTTGTAGGCGGGCATGAAGTACCAGCCGATGTCGGAGGCGCCCAGGAAAGACGCGGGGTCGAGGAACCCGCGCTCGACGATCGCGCCCGCGAACCGGTGGTCGTGGGCGATGATCCAGGCGCTCAGGTAGCCGCCGTAGCTGCCGCCCATGATGCCGACGCGCTCGCCGTCGAGCCCGGGCACCGTCGCCACCGCGTGATCGAGGAAGCCGAGCACGTCGGCGGTGTCGAGGTTGCCGAAGTCGCCGGTGATCGCCGCCCCGTGGGCCTGCCCGTAGGACGCCGAGCCGCGCGGGTTGCAATAGACGACCGCGTAGCCGGCCTCCACGAGCACCTGGAACTCGTCGAAGAAGTCACCGGTGTACTCGGCGTAGGGGCCGCCGTGGATGTTGAGCAGCACCGGGTGGGGGCCGGGTCCTTGCGGGACGATCACCCAGCCGTGCACCGGGTAGCCGTCCGCGGACGCCGCGGTCAGTTCGACCGGGGCGATCGCCGAGGTGGCGGCCTGCAGGTCGGCGGCGAAGCCGGTGAGCAGCCGCAGGGTGGGCCCCCCCGTGCCGCCGATGAGCGTCAGCTCGCTCGGAGTGTCGATGCCCGTGACGGTCGCGACCGCGTCCGTGCCGCCGGGGATCCCGGCGACGAGGCCGACCGTGGGGCTGCCCGCCCACACGACGGTGACATCGCCGGTGGGGGAGACGCGCCACAGTTCGCTGCTGCCGCGGGAGGCCCGGACAGTCCAGACGTCGGAGGCCCCCGCCGGGGCGAGGTGGTGCAGTTCCACCTCGGCCGGGTCGGTGAGCCGGGAGGGAGAGCCGCCATCGGGGTCCGCAACGTACAGCGACGGGTTCGCGGCGACGAAGTGCAGCCCGTCCTCGCCCATGTCCGCCCCGAGGGCGTACAGCCGGGTTCCGTCCGCGGAGAAGGCCGCCTCGACGTAGCTGACGCGTCCGTCGGCCAGCACCGGCGTCTCGTCGCCGGTGGCGACCTCGACCCGGTACAGGCTGGAGCGCACGGTGACGTCCAGGTCGGCCCCGCGCTGGGTGACGATCAGGACGCCGGAGCCGTCGGGGGTGAACACGGCCGATTCGACGTCGCTGGGGCCGGAGGTGAGCTGCCGGGAGACGGGCAGCAGTTGGGGAGGCTCCTGCCCGGCGGCGGCGCGTCCCACCGGGGCGATGGGCGGCTCGGCATGCGGGTCGGGCGCCTCGACCAGGAACAGTTGGGCCACCCGGTCGGTCGACCAGCCGAGACCGTTCGCCTGAATCTGGTAACCGGTGAGGTGCCGCGGATCCTCCTGCGGGGCGGGCACACCGTCCAGAGTCCCGTAGCGGCCCTCCGCCGGGACCCGTGCAAGGTAGGCCAGGGAGGCCGAGTCGGGCGCCCACACCGGGGCGGACGCGCCCAACGTGGCATCGGTGACCTGTGCGGCTTCGCCACCGGTGGCGGGCGCCACCCAGATCTGCCCGGGGAGGCCGGGCTGGGCGCGCACGAAGGCGATCAGGCGGCCGTCAGGGCTCAGCGCCGGGGCCGTGTCCCGGAAGCCACGGGTGAGGCGCGTCGGCGCACCCTCACCCAGGGGGACACGCCACAGCTGCCCGGTGTAGGCGTCGGCCTCGAAGCTCGGGCGAGTGGCCGAGACCACGGCGAACGAACCATCGGGTGCGACGGTGGGCTGACCCACGGTGAACAACAACGGAAGCTGATCGGGACGCATGGTCCGCACCTTACTGCGGGCGCGTCGCGGCGGCCTCGGTTCGGGGGCAACCCCTAGGCTGGCCTCAAGCCGGGGGGTCCGGTGACAGGACGAGGAGGTCCGCGATGGCGGGAACGTTCGAGGTGTACAAGGACGCAGGCGGCAAGCACCGCTTCCGGCTCAAGGCCAGCAACGGGCAGGTGATCGCCTCCAGCCAGGGCTACGAGAGCAAGGAGTCGTGCCTGAACGGCATCGCCTCGGTGCAGAAGAACGCGCCGGAGGCGAAGGTCGTCGAGGTCGACGCCTGATCCCCGTACGCGACGCCCCGGACGCCCTGGCGCCCGGGGCGTCGCGGCGTCTCTCAGCCCTGCTGGTCGGAGCGGGCGTTCAGGTCGGCCAGGATCCGCTCGCGGAACGCCTCGTCGATGCGGTAGCCGCGGCGGTACACCAGGTAGCTGACCAGCATCAGGGCCAGCGGGAAGAACAGCATCATCACCCGCAGCCCCAGGAGGCCTTCGGCGGTGACGTCGTCCGGGGTGGCGGCGGTGTTGATGCCCGTCACGATCAAGGTGGCGCCCACGATCGCGGTGGCCACGGCGCCCCCGATCTTGTTGATGAACGGCTGGACGGCGAACGTGACCGCCCCGTTGCGCCGGCCCAGCTTCCATTCCCCGTACTCGATGCAGTCCGACAGGTTGACGATCATCAGCACCACGACGAGGGCCTGCCCGGCGAACATCAGGAGGCCGGCCAGGCCGATGGGGATCAGGTTCATGGGGGAGAAGAAGAACACCACGTATCCGGCGACGACCAGACCCATGGCGAGGGTGAACAAGCTGCGCCGCGAGAGCCGGCGCCGCAGCACCGGGAACAGGGCGAATCCCAGCAGTTGCGCGACGCCCAAGATGGCGGCGAACGGGGCATACATGGCCTCGTCGCGATAGGCGTACTTGAAGAAGTAGACCCCGAAGCTGGTGGTCGTGTTGTAACCGATCAGGAACAGCATCATCGCGGTGGCCGTCCACACCAACTGGTCGTTGCGGAAGACGATCGAGAACAGCTCCCGCAGGGGGGTGTGCTCCCGTGCGGCCGCCGTCGACGGCTCCCGGACGCCCAGCAGCGTGATGCACTGGCCGACCAGCATGATCGTGACCGCGATCGCGGCGAACGTCGTCCACGCGGCGGCGCCACCGCCGAGCGCCGTCGTGACCGGAATGATCGCGACGACCGTGACGAACAGCCCGATCGTCGCGAAGATCTTGGTCAGGGCGCTGATGCGTTCGCGTTCGGAGCCGTCGCGGGTCAGCGAGGGCAGCATGGACCAGTAGCCGATGTCGTTCATGGTGAACGACAGCCCCCAGGCGAGATAGATCAGGGCGAACGCGGCCACGAACGCGGCACCGTTGAGGCCGTGGTCGCTGAACAGCACCAGGGTCAGTGCGCCCGTGAGGACGGCACCGAGGGCGATCCACGGCTTGTAGGCGCCCCACCGGGTGGAGGTGTTGTCGATGATGCCGCCCATGATGATGTCGGTGAACGCGTCGAAGATGCGCGTCGCCAGCAGGATCCCGTTGACCCACCACAACGTCGTGTCGTCCAGGTCGAGGACCTCGGTCAGGAACACGATGAGGAACAGCGCCATCATCGTGTAGACCATGTCGCGGCCCAGCGTGCCGAGGGCGAAGGTCCACCGGTTGCGGCGGGTCGCGGTGTCGTTCACGCGAGCAACCTAGCGGTCCGGGGCGATGGGCGGGCGGAGGCGCTCAGCCGAGCACGAAGGCGCAGGCCAGGGCCGCGGTGAACGCCACCTCCACCAGGCCCAGCCGCTTGGCCGTCCAGCCCAGCCGCGGCACCCAGGCGGCCCGTAGGGTCGTCGCCGCGAAGAACGCAGTCCACCACCAGGGCAGCACACCCCCGGACGCCAGCAGCCCCGCCAGCAGGGTGGCTGCCGCATGCCAGCCGATCGACGCCGCCAGGAACCCCCGGCTGCCGCGCTCCCGGATGTTGGTCTTGACGTAGAGCACCGTGCCGAAGAAGTAGGCGAACAGGCCGCCGCTGACGAGAACGGGATCGAGCCAGTCCGACCCCGGCAGGGTGCGGGGGTCGGGGAAACGCACCACCAGCGCCATCAGGCACGCGGCCGCCACCGTCAGTGCCCCGCCCACGGTGGCCCGTTCCTGGCGGCGCGAGGCCAGCCACAGCGTGGGCAGCAGCAGCGGAAGGTAGGCAAGCGCCCACCATGCCAGCGCCCACCCCGCCCACGCCAGGCTCACCAGGCCCGCGACGGCGCTCGCCCCCGCGTACGTGAGGAGCGGCGGCACGTAGCGGCCACGGCGGGCTGGGGCGGCCTTGAGCCACAAGGAGGCGTCATGGAAGGCGAAGTAGCCCAGGATCCAGCAGGCGAACAGCGGCACGAGCCAGCCCCCGGCCGTCCCGGCCCGCACCGCGAGCACGAGCCCGAACCCGAACGGGGTCACGAGCATCGCCCAGGCACCGTGCTGGTTCGGCACCCACCCGGTGCGGGTGGCGCGACCGCTCATCCGGTGGGCTCCTTCAGGGACCGGGTGACGATGAAGGACCGGTCCTGCGCCTCGATGTTGGTGGGACCGACGTGTCGTCGCAGCGCCGGAAGATAGGGCAGGTGGCTGTTGAACACCAGCCACAGTTCCCCGCCCGGACGCAGCACCGTCTTCGCCGCTGCGATCATGGCGAACGCGGGAGCGGAGTCCTTGGCCGCGCCCCGGTGGAAGGGCGGGTTGGAGGCGATCAGGTCGAAGCTGTCGGGGGCCACCCCCGCCAGCCCGTCGGCCCGGCGCAACGCGACCTCGGTGTGGTTCGCGTGGGCGGTGAGCTGGGCCGACAGCAGCGCCTGCCGGGAGACGTCGGTGGCCGTCGTCACCCATCCCACGGACGCCAGCCAGGCGGCGATCAGGCCGGAGCCGCAGCCCAGGTCCAGCGCGGTACCCCGCGTCCGCCGGATCGAGCCCTCAGGCTCGGAAGCGACGCGAGCCAGAGTCCGCAGCAGCAGGTGCGTGCCCGGGTCGAGCCGGTTGGTCGCGAACACTGCGCCGTGGGCGACCGCGGTCAGCCCGACCTCGGGCAGGTAGCGGCGCTGCGGCCAGCGTTGCGGCCCGGGCAGCGGCCCCGAGGCCCGCAGGACGCGTGACTTCTGCCGTCCCAGGCTGGCCGACACGTCGGCGAACGAGCGGCCCAGGACGGTGTTCTGGCCCGGCGTCATGTGCTTGATCCGGCCGCCGGCCAGGACCCGCGCGTGCGCTGGGAGTTCGTTGGCCAAGGTCTGCGCGTAGTCCTCGAGCGCTCCCAGCGAGCGGGGCAGCCGCCACAGCACCAGGTCGGGCGCCCAGTCCGCGATCGACCCGGTGAGCCGGGCTTCGAGGGGGACCCCGTTCTCCTCCCGCACGTCGTCGTTCCAGGCCCGCACCTGCGCGCCGGTGTCGGCCACCGCGCGCACGAGCGCCCCGTCGGGATCGTCCACGACGAGAACGCGGCCGGGCAAGGACCCCGCTTCCTCCAGCATCAGCGTCGAGACCGGATCCAGGGGCATGGCCGTCATACTACCGTGTGTCGTTGATGCCCTTTTTTGTGGTGTCCACCCGTGATTCGCGGGCTCACGTTCTTCCGCTGGGAATCAAAGGCACTACCGTTGGTGCGAGACATCCGGAACGGATTGCTCCGCCGTCCGGAGGCCGCAAGGCGCACGCTGAGGTGCACGGAGCACGCGAAGGAGACGGCAGTACATGACCGACCAGACCAAGTACGTCTACGACCTCAGTGAGGGCGACGTCAGCCTCAAGAGCCTCTTGGGTGGCAAGGGAGCCAACCTCGCCGAGATGAACAAGATCGGCGTGCCTGTGCCCGACGCCTTCACGGTCACCACGCAGGCGTGCGTCGCCGCCATGAACAACGGCGGAACGTGGCCCGACGGCCTGGCCGAGCAGATCGACGCCGGGCTGTCCCGCCTGGAGGAACGCACCGGCAAGAAGCTGGGTTCCGCGCAGAACCCGCTGCTCGTCTCCGTTCGTTCCGGTGCCGTGTTCTCCATGCCCGGCATGATGGACACGATCCTCAACCTCGGCATCTCCGACGACACCGTCGACGCGGTCGCCGCGCTCGCCGGCAACGAACGGTTCGCCTGGGACTGCTACCGCCGATTCATTCAGATGTACGGCGAGGTCGTGGAGGGCATTTCCCCGCACGTCTTCGAGGACGCCCTCACCGCCATGAAGTTCTCCCGCGACGTCGAACAAGACACCGATCTCAGCGCGGCCGACCTGAAGGAACTGACCCGGCAGTTCCAGGAACTCGCCAATCGGGAACTGGGCGGAGACTGGACGTCCGACCCGAAGGAGCAGTTGCTGCGCGCCGTCAACGCCGTGTTCGCCAGCTGGCTCAACCCGCGTGCCGAGGTGTATCGCAAGTCCCAGGGCATCAGCCGTGACCTCGGCACCGCCGTCAACGTGCAGGAGATGGTGTTCGGCAACCGCGGCGAGACGTCCGCGACCGGCGTCTGCTTCTCCCGCAACCCCTCCACGGGCGTCAAGGAGCTCTACGGCGAGTTCCTCACCAACGCCCAGGGCGAGGACGTCGTCGCGGGCATCCGTACCCCCCGTCCGCTCGCCGAGATGGAGGGCGTCCTGCCGCAGGCCTTCCACGACCTGCTGGCGACGATGGAGAAGCTCGAACTCCACAACCGCGACATGCAGGACATGGAGTTCACCATCGAGGACGGCAAGCTCTACATGCTGCAGACCCGCAACGGCAAGCGGACGGCTGCTGCGACGGTCAAGACCGCGGTGGACATGGTCGACGAGGGCCTGATCACGACCGACGAGGCCCTGCTGCGCATCAACCCGACCGACCTGGACGCCCTGCTGCACCCCGGCATCGATCCCGACCACACGGCCGCATCCATCGTGAAGGGCCTGCCCGCCTCGCCGGGAGCGGCCGTCGGCGCATTGTCCTTCGATGCCGACGATGCCGCCGAGCGCGGCGGTCGCGGCGAGCACGTCATCCTGGTGCGCTACGAGACGACCCCCGACGACATTCACGGCGTCATGGTCGCCCAGGGCGTCCTCACCGCGCACGGCGGCATGACCTCGCATGCGGCGGTGGTGGCGCGCGGCATGGGCATCACCTGCGTCGCGGGCGCGCCCGGCATCAAGATCGATCCGATCGGGCAGACCGTCGCCATCGGCGGGGTCACCTACGGCACCGGCGACGTCCTCACGCTCAACGGCTCCACGGGGGAGGTGTTCGCCGGGGCGCTGCCCCTGGTGCCGCCGTCCATCAACGAGGACTTCGAGAAGGTCGGTCAGTGGGCCGACGCGGTGCGGCGCCTCGGCGTCCGTGCCAACGCGGAGAACTTCGAGGACGCGTCCAAGGCACGCGAACTGGGTGCCGAGGGCATCGGCCTAGCCCGCACGGAGCACATGTTCATGGCCGCCGACCGGCTGCCTGCGGTGCGGAAGATGATCCTCGCGGAGAACGAACAGCAGCGCGCGGCCGCCCTCGCCGAGATCCTGCCGATGCAGCAGGCCGACTTCGAGGCCATCTTCACCGCGATGAAGGGCCTGCCGGTCACGGTCCGGCTGCTCGACCCGCCGCTGCACGAGTTCCTGCCGAACCTGGTCGACCAGAGCGTCTTGGTGAAGGAACTGGAGCTGACCGGCGCCGACGAGCAGCGGCTGGCCGCCGAGCGGGCCACGCTGGCCCAGGTCAAGAAGCTGCACGAGCAGAACCCGATGCTCGGCACCCGCGGCTGCCGCCTCGCCATGTTGTACCCGTCGATCCCCGACATGCAGGCCCGCGCCATCATCAAGGCGGCGCTGGCGGTGCTGGAGCGTGAGGGGGAGACCGTCGGCGTCGAGATCATGATCCCGCTGGTGGCCTACGAATCGGAGCTGAAGGCGCAGCGGGAGATCGTCGTGGCGGCCGTCGAGGACGAGTTCGCGAAGGCGGGCAAGCGCCTGGACTTCCTGGTGGGCACCATGATCGAGATCCCGCGGGCGGCGCTGACGGCGGACCAGATCGCGCACGAGGCGGACTTCTTCAGCTTCGGCACCAACGACCTCACCCAGACGGGCATCGGCATCTCGCGTGACGACGCCGAGGCGGGCTTCCTGGGGGCGTACGTGGACACCGAGGTGATCGAGAAGAACCCGTTCGAGTCGCTCGACGTCGACGGCGTCGGCCAGTTGGTGGCGATCGGCGTCGAGAAGGGGCGCTCCTCCAAGCCGACCCTGAAGACGGGGGTGTGCGGGGAGCACGGCGGCGACCCGGCCTCCATCGAGTTCTTCAACTCGGTCGGGCTGGACTACGTGTCCTGCTCGCCCTTCCGGGTCCCGGTCGCCCGGCTGGCGGCGGCACGCTCGGTGCTGCTCGGCTGACGTGTTGCCGGGCCGAGCCCGGCACGAAACGACGCACGAGGGGGCCCGGCCAGCAGGCCGGGCCCCCTCGTGGTCTGCGTCAGTAGCCGGTCGAGGTACCGCCATCCAGGACGGCCGCCGTGCCGGACAGCCCCAACCGGGAGGCGCCCGCGGCCACCATCGCCTGCGCGGCTTCCCAGTCCCGGATGCCGCCGGACGCCTTCACGCCGAGCCGATCCCCGACGGTGGCCCGCATCAGGGCCACCGCGTGCGTGGACGCCCCGCCGGCGGGGTGGAAGCCCGTCGAGGTCTTCACGAAGTCGGCGCCCGCCGCTTCGGCGGCCTGGCAGGCGGCCACGATCTCCTCGTCGGTCAGCGCGGCGGACTCGATGATGACCTTGAGCACCGCCGGGGCGGGGATGGCCTCGCGGACGGCTGCGATCTCCGCCTGGGTGTGGGCGGCGTCCCCGGCCCTCAGAGCGCCGATGTCGATGACCATGTCGACCTCATCGGCCCCGTGCCGCACCGACTCGGCAGCCTCGAACGCCTTCGCCGCCGGGGTGTGCTTGCCCGAGGGGAACCCCGCCACCGTCGCCACCTTCACGCTCGGGGTGAACGGCAGCGGCAGCATCGAGGGCGACACGCAGATCGAGTACGTGCCCAGCTCGGCGGCCTCGCGGGCCAACTCCGCCACGTCGGCGATGCTGGCGGTGGGGGCGAGCAGGGTGTGATCGACGAGCTGAGCGAGCTCGCGCGGGCTGAGGGTCATCGGACTCCTTCGGTCGACTACGGTCCCCCTAGCCTAGTGCGGACGCGGCCCCCGACCGGGAACGGCGACGGCCCGCCCCTGGCAGGAGGCGGGCCGTCGGGGCCGTGGTCAGTCGACCAGGATCACCCAGAGGTGGCGGGGTCCGTGGACGCCCTCCACCCGGCTCAGCTCGATGTCGCTCGTGGCCGATCCGCCGCTGAGCCAGGTCACCGGACGCCGGGCGCGCAGCGCCGGCGCCAGCCGCGCGATCCCCTCGGGGACGTCGCTGACGACCTGCTCGGAACGCACCACGCACACGTGGCAGTCCGGCAGCAGCGACAGCGCGCGGCGTCCCTGCCCGAGGCCGTGATCCAGCGCGATGGTGCCCGAGTCGGCCATCCCGACCGCCGCGGTGGTGACCACGGCGGCGATGAGGTTGAGCTCGGCGTGGCTGAGCTCCGGGTCGTCTCGGAACACGGTGACACCGGCGGCCGTGACGGCCTGCACCCAGGCGTCGGGCAGGCCCTCGGGCAGCACCGCGCTGGCGGCGTCCAGACCGACCAGCGCGTCCACGATGGCCGCACCGATCCCGTCCTCGGCGACGCGCACCACGCGCGCCTTGTAGTCCTCGACCTTCTCCACGAAGTCGGCCAGCACGTCGGCCGTCGCCAGCGGCTGACCGTAGGTCCACTCGACCGGCACGTCGAGGGCCGGATCCGGCTCGGTGACGTCGGCGGTGGCGGTGCGGATCCGCTGCAGGATGTCCTCGCGGGCGCTCATCGCGTCCCCTCCTCGTGTTCGTTCTTCCACCATTGCCGGAACGTCTGGGTCGGTGGTGCCTCGACGTCGCGGGCCTGCAGCCAGCGGTCGGCCAGCGGCAGCGGGATCGGGCCGATCCACTTGTCCTTGTAGATACCGCCCGCCGCACGTGAGGCCACCTGGACGGTGGCCAGATGGCGACCGTCGCTCATCACCCATCCGGCGCTCTTCATGAGCCCCTGTTCGATGGTGGGGTGCTTCGACGTCTTGTACTGGGCCACCTTGTGGCGCAGGTGCACGAGGATGTCGGTGAAGGGGATCCGGACCGGGCACACCTCGTTGCAGGCGCCGCACAGCGTGGACGCGTAGGGCAGGGCGCGGTCGTTGGCGTTCTCCAGACCGCGCAGCTGCGGGCCGAGGATGGCGCCGATCGGGCCGGGGTACATCGAGCCGTAGGCGTGGCCCCCCACCCGTTCGTAGACCGGGCACACGTTGAGGCAGGCCGAGCAGCGGATGCAGCGCAGCGCGGCGCGTCCCTCGGGATCGGCGAGCACGTTGGTGCGCCCGTTGTCGAGCAGGATCACGTGGAGATCCTGGGGGCCGTCGCCGGGGGTGACGCCCGTCCACAGCGAGGTGTACGGGTTCATCCGCTCGGCGGTGGAGGAGCGCGGCAGCAGCTTGAGGAAGACCTCGAGATCCTCGATGGTCGGCACCAGCTTCTCGATCCCCACCACCGACACCAGCGTCTCGGGCAGGGTGAGACACATCCGGCCGTTGCCCTCGGACTCGACGATCACCAGCGTCCCGGTCTCCGCGACGATGAAGTTGCCGCCGGAGACGGCCATCTTGGCGCGCAGGAACTTCTCCCGCAGGTGGTTGCGGGCGGCGGCGGTCAGTTCGGCGGGGTTGTCGGAGACGTCCGCGGGGGCGGGTGCGCCGTAGGTGCCCATCTCGGTGGTGAAGATCTCCCGCACCTCGGAGCGGTTGCGGTGGATCGCCGGGACGAGGATGTGGCTGGGCAGGTCGTGGCCCAACTGGACGATGAGCTCGGCCAGGTCGGTCTCCCAGGCGGCGATCCCCTCCGCCTCCAACGCCTCGTTGAGGTCGATCTCCTGGGTGACCATCGACTTGATCTTGACGACCTCGTCGACCCCCTTCGCCTTGGCGATGTCCGCGACGATCGTGTTGGCTTCGGCGGCGGTGCTGGCCCAGTGGACGGTGATCCCGGCGTCCGTCATGGCCTTCTCGGCCTGGACCAGGTAGTCGTCGAGATGGCGTCCGACGCGGTCCTTGATCTGGGCGGCCGCGGTGCGCAGTTCCTCCCAGTTGGGGACCTCCTGTGCGCGGGTGATCCGCTTGGCGCGGATCGTCCCGGTGGCGTGGCGCAGGTTCTTGCGCTGCTCGGCCTTGTTGAGTTCGGTCTTGACCGCCTTGGGGAAGGGCGGGATGTCCTTCCAGGACGGCGGTTGCGGGGTGAGTCGCTCGTGGGCGGTCATGCCACCGCCACCTCCTTCTCGGTGCTGGCGAGGATCTCGGCGAGGTGGATCGTCTTGATCCCGGAACGCTGCCGGTGCAGCACGCCGCCGATGTTCATCAAGCAGGCCTGGTCGCCGGCGACCAGGTACTCCGCTTCGGTGGAGCGGACGTGCCGCGCCTTGTCGGAGGCCATGGCGATCGACACGTCGGGGTTCTTCAGGGAGAACGTGCCGCCGAAACCGCAGCACTGCTCGGCCATGGGGAGTTCGACCAGGTCGATGCCGCGGACGGCCCGCAGCAACTGCAGGGGACGGTCGCCCACCTTCGTGATCCGCACCGAATGGCACGTGGGGTGGTAGGTGACCCGGTGGGGGAAGTAGGCGCCCACGTCGGTGACACCCAGCACGTCGATCAGGAACTCGGTGAGCTCGTAGGTGCGGCCCGCGACGGCGGTTGCGGCGGCCTCCAGCCCGGCGTCGCCTGCCCAGTGGGCGAGCATGCCGTGCTGTTCACGCACCGAGCCGACGCAGGAGCCGGACGGCCCGACGATGTAGTCGTAGCCCTCGAACGAGCGCACATAGTTGCGCACCGTCGGGATCGACTCCTTGTAATAGCCCGTGTTGGTCATGACCTGACCGCAGCAGGTCTGGCGTGGCGGGAACTCCACGGTGCAGCCGAGTCGCTCCAGGAGCTTGACGGTCGCGATCGGAATGGACGGTTGCATCGTGTCATTGATGCAGGTGGCGAACAGGGCAACGCGAGGGCCCATGTGATTTCCTTTCGATCCGGTCACGGGAGCAACCAACTCAGGACGGGTGTGGACATGAGGCCGGACAGCAGGCACAGCAACGCCAGCAGGGCGAAGCTCCATCCGATGATGCGGCGCAGGATCGTGGACTCCGATCCCGGGATGCCGATGGCGGTGGCGGCGATGGTCAGCGACTGGGGCGAGGTCATCTTGCCGACAACACAGCCGGCCGCATTCGAGCCGACGAGCAGGGCCCGCATCTGTTCCACGTCGAGGTGGCTGCCGGGGGCGATCTGGGCGCCGACGCCGGACTGCAGCCCGGAGAACAGGATGTTGGCCGAGGTGTCCGACCCGGTCACATAGGTGCCGATCCAGCCCAGGACGGGGGCCACGAACGGGTAGGCCAGCCCGGCCGCGGCGAAGAACATGCCGAGGGTGAGCGTCTGCCCGGAGTCGCCCATCACGTAGGCCAGGGCGACGACGGAGCCGATGGTCAGCATCGCGAACCGCATCTTCTTCACGTTCGTCCACAGGACGCCGAGGATGGCCGGCAGCGTCATCTTGTAGATCAGGCCGGTGACGATCGCGACGAAGGCCAGCAGGATGCCGGGGGTGGACGCCCAGGCGAACGTGTAGGTCTGGTGGGCGGCGGGGTTGCCCGCGGAGTCCAGCAGGCCGGACAGGCCGGGCCAGGCGATGCGGATGTCGGTCGAGGCTAGGGCCGCCTTGATCGGCGGCAGCGCGGCGATGGCGAACACGACGATCACCAGCAGGTAGGGGACGACCGCCATGAAGATCCGCTGCGGGGTGAGCCCGGAGGCGTCCGCGTCGACCTCGACCACGCGGGTGCCTTCGCCCTCCAGGCTGGGGTCGATCGGGATGCCGATGCGGGCGGCCGCCTCCTCGCCGCCGGTGGGATGCCACAGCCGCAGGAAGACGATGGTGACCACGAGGCTGAAGACGGCGGCGAAGACCTCGGTGAGGTTGTAGAGCGGGGTCGCGGACACGATCCACTTGGTGATGCCGAAGCTGACGCCCACCACGAGCCCGAAGGGCCAGCACTCGCGGAGTCCGCGGCGCCCGTCCATGACGGCCAGCAGCAGGAAGGGCACCACGAGGCACAGCAGGGCCGTGAGGCGCCCGGTGATGGGGGAGATGGCCAGCACGTCGTCGAAGCCGCCGGTGCGGGCGGCCATGAGCACGGGGAGCCCGACCGCGCCGAACGCCACGGGGACGGTATTGGCGAGCAGGGCGATGAGCGCCGAGCGGAGCGGGGCGAACCCGATGGCCACGAGCATGGCCGCCGTGATGGCGACCGGGGCGCCGAATCCGGCGAGGGCCTCCAGGAGGCCGCCGAAGCAGAAGGCGATGAGCAGGCCGAGGATCCGGGGGTCGTCGCTGATGAGGAAGAAGGTGCGCTTGAGGTCCTCGAATCGCCCTGCGGCGACGGTGACCTCGTACATCCAGATCGCCGCGACGAGGATCCAGATGATCGGGAAGATGCCGTACACGAAGCCGTGGACGCTGGTCGACAGGGCCAGCAGGGGCGGCATGCCGAAGACGGTCATGGCCACGAGGAGGGCGACCAGCCAGGAGAAGGGCCCGGCGAGGTGGGCCTTCCAGCGCAGGCCGCCCAGCGTGACGAGCATGGCGACGATGGGAAGGGCCGCGACCAGGGCCGACAACCAGGGAGAGCCGAGTGGATCAAGCGAGGGTTGGAAGGTCTCCAAAAGCATGGGTGAACTCCGTCGTTCAGTTGGTCTGACCAGTTGCCGTACCGGTCAGACCATATTCCGGTGTTTCTCCGGCGTCAACCAAGGTTCACCTTCCCCCGCATCGGCAAGAATGACCCCATGACTGACACCACCCACGGGTTCGAGGGAGTCCTCGACTACCTCACCAATGAGATCCTGGAGGGTCGGGTCGTCCCCGGCGACCGCCTGCCCAACGAACGCGTGCTGGCGGCGCAGCTCGGGGCCTCCCGCAGCGCCGTGCGCGAGGCGATCAAGGTACTCAACGCCCAGGGGGTGCTCACGTCACTGGCAGGGCCAGGGGGCGGGACGCGTGTGGCAGCCCAGCAAGGCGACGCGCTGGGCCGGATGCTGCGCCTGCACGTCGCCCTGGACGCCATCTCGTTCGCGGAGGTGACCGAGACGCGCGTGGTGCTGGAACGCGCTGCGGCGATGGCGGCGGCCGAACAGCGCGACGATGCCGGGCTGGCCGAACTGGCGGCGATCATCGCGGCGATGTGGGCCACCCCGGACGCCGCGCGGTTCAACAGTCTCGACACGTCCTTCCACGTCACCATCGCGGGGCTGGGGGCCAACCGGCTCATCCGCGACGTCACCGTCGCGATCCGGGAGGCGGTCGCCCGGCCCATCCTGCTGGCCGAGCAGCGGCTGCCCGGCTGGGATGCGATGCGCGAACGTCTCAACCGGGAGCACGAGGGCATCGTGGAAGCACTGCGTTGGGGAGATGGCGCGCTGGCCGCGCAACGCTGCGAGGACCACATCCGGCAGGCGCACCGCAACCTGCTGCCCTGAGGGCCGCCGCCCCGTCAGGCGGTGAGGGACGAGACCAGGACGGTGACGGCGGCAGCCTGCTCGGGCTTGGGGACGTTGGCGCCCGGCAGCAGCACGCAGGCGGTGCCGTAGGCGACGGCGCGCGCCAGCGCGTCCGCGTCCTCGGCTCCGTCCAGGCGGGCCAGCAGATACCCGGCCAGCGCCGAGTCGCCCGCCCCGACGGCGGAGACGACCTTGACCGGTTCAGCGACGGCGTACCAGGCGCCGTGGTCGGTGACCAGCACGGCACCCAGCGAGCCGATCGTCGCCAGGACACGGGGGATGCCGCGATCGACCAGCGACTGGGCTGCGGCGACCGCCGGGGCGATGTCGCCGCTCAGCAGCGCCTCGATGAGGGGCATGCCGGAGGCCACCTGCAGTTCGGCGGCGTTGGGGGCGAACACGTCAGGGGCGCTGCCGGGTAGAGCGGCCATGACCGCGAGCAGCGCCTGACCGTGCGTGTCCACGGCAACCGGGACGTTCACCTCGTGGGCGAGCTGTGTCAGCCGCACGAACCAATCCGCCGGGGCCCCCGGGGGCAGCGAACCGCACAGGGCCAGCCAGTCGGCGCCCGGGACCGCCGCCATCACCGTGCTGAACAGCGCCGTCACGTTCTCGGGAGTGAGCGGCTCGCCCGGCTCGACGAACTTCGTCACCGTGCCGTCGGGGTGGGTGACGCCCAGGTTGGTGCGCGCCCGGCGCCCGACCGGGACGGGACGGTTCAGGACCCCGCGCTCGCGCAGCGCCTCGGTGAGCGGATCGTCGGGGTCGAGCGGGAGCACCGCCAGCGTCGAACAGCCGGCGTTGTGCAGTGCACGGCTCACGTTCACGCCCCGGCCTGCGGCCTGCGTGCTGACTCCGGCGAGCTGGTTGCGCTGCCCCACCGCAAGCTCGTGCGGCAGAGAGGCGGTCCGATCCAGGCTGGGGTTCGGCGTGAAGGTGATGATCACGGCCACAAAGTAGCGTGACGCCGCTCGCATCCGCTGGCGCCGCCACGGATCGGATGGCCGCCCACCAGGGGAGACGATGTGCGTCGGGGACCGCCCGCGAGCAACCCGGTCACCGGGCGGGGGCCAGGGGGACGCGCACGATGAAACAGGTGTCGCCGGGCACCGACCGCATCTCGACCGTTCCGCCGTGCGCCTCCACCACAGCGGCCACGATCGCCAGGCCCAGGCCGGTCGACTGTACGCCGCTGCGCTGCCGTGCTCGGCTGACGTCGCCGCGGGTGAAGCGCTCGAAGATCCGGTCGGCGATCTCCGTCGGGACGCCCGGCCCGTCGTCGCGCACCGTGATGGTTGCTCGCCCGTCGCTGACCGACAGCGCCGTCTCCACATGCGTCCCGGCTGGGGTGTGGGTGCGGGCGTTGGCGAGGAGGTTCGCGATCACCTGATGCAACCGGTAGCGATCCCCCCAAGCCACCACCTCCTGCTCGGGCATCACCAGCGACCAGCGATGCTCTGGCCCGGCGGCGCGGGCGTCGGAGACGGCGTCGGCGACGATCTGGTTCAGGGGAGTCGCCGCGGCGGCCAGGGCCGGGCCCGAGTCGAGCCGGGCAAGGAGGAGCAGGTCCTCGACGAGCTTCGACATCCGCTCCGACTCCGCCTCGATGCGGGTGAGGGCGTGGGCGGTGGTCGGAGGGGCCTCGCCGCGCTCGCGGCGGGTCAGCTCGGCGTAGCCGCGGATCGCGGCCAGCGGGTTGCGCAGCTCGTGGCTGGCGTCCGCGACGAACTGACGTACCTGCGTCTCGGAGCGTTGCCGGGCGGCCAGCGCGCCCTCCACGTTGTCGAGCATGTGGTTGAACGCGATGCCCACTTGTCCGACCTCGCTGCGCGGGTCGGCGTCCGCGTCGGGCACGCGCACGGGGACCGCGACCTCGCCGGAACCCAACTCCAGGGCGGAGACCTGCGTCGCGGTGGTCGCGAGGCGCGCCAGGGGTCGCAGACTACGTTCCACGACGCTGCGCGAGGCGACGAAGGCGATCAGGATGCCGAGCAGCGTGAGCGCGGCCGCCGCGGCGATGATCGCCCACATGGAGGCGGTGATGGAGGCCATCGGAAGGCCCGTGACGATTACCGACGAACCGACCTGCGTGGTGAGCACGCGGTATTCCCCGAGCCGGGGCAGGTACACGTCGGTCGGATCCGGCGAGGCCGTCAGCGCCTCCAACGGCTCGGACACCTCCGATCCGAGGGTGCCCCGGATGTCCTCGACCTGGACGAAGCCGCCGCTGCCCTGCACGTAGTAGAGCAACCCCTGAGCCTGTCCTGGCCCGCCCCCGCCCGCCGGGGGGTGGCCCTGGGCGGCGCCCTGGCCCACCAGGCGGGCCGCCGTCGCCTGGAGCTGGCTGTCGAGCTGGCTCACCAGGATCTGCCGCATCGCCAGCGCGGTGAGGGTCGACAAGAAGATCGCCACCAGCGCCACCAGGGCGGTCATGCGCAGCACCAGCCGTCGGCTCATCGTGCCACGGGCCAGGGGCGTCGGGCGTGGCACCGGCGCGCTCGTCGTCGGGGGTGGCGGCGGGGGAGCGGCGGCGCCGACCGGTGGGGGCTGCGGGGTGACCGCCGGAGCCGGGGCGGGTGCTGCCCCGGGGGGACGGAAGTCGGGTGTGCTCATGCGCCTGCCGGCTTCAACACGTAGCCGGCGCCGCGCAGCGTGTGGATCATGGGCTCGCGTCCGGAGTCGATCTTCTTGCGCAGGTAAGAGATGTACAGCTCGACGACGTTGGCCTGGCCTCCGAAGTCGTAGTTCCACACCCGATCGAGGATCTGCGCCTTGCTCAGGACCCGGCGCGGGTTACGCATCAGATAGCGCAGCAGTTCGAACTCGGTGGCGGTGAGCTGGATCGGATCCCCGCCGCGGGTCACCTCGTGGCTGTCCTCGTCGAGACTGAGATCCCCGACCACCAGTTGGGAATCGGGGCGGGGCGACGTCGCGCCGGTGCGACGCAGCAGGCCGCGCAGGCGGGCGACGAGCTCCTCGAGGCTGAACGGCTTGGTGACGTAGTCGTCGCCGCCTGCGGTGAGCCCCTGGACACGGTCGTCGACGGCGTCGCGGGCGGTCAGGAAGATGACGGGAACGTCGGGCTGCTCGGTGCGGATCCGGCGCATCACCTCCAGGCCGTCGAAGTCGGGCAGCATCATGTCGAGCACGATGGCGTCCGGGCGGACGTCGCGCGCGGCCTGCACGGCGCTGAGGCCGGAGTCGGCGCTGGACACGTCCCAGCCCTCGTAGCGCAGCGCCATGCCGAGCAGGTCGGTGAGGCTGGACTCGTCGTCCACGGTGAGGACGCGGATGGGGGTGCCATCGGGACGGGTGAGGGGGTCGCGCTCGGGTGCCTGCATGAGTTCAGGGTCGCATCGAACATTGCGGGAAAGCCATGGGTTCCCTGTGAGTCGGCTGTGAGGTGCTGCTCACCAGGGGTGGAATCCGGCGCTATCGCGGCGCAGCGGGCGATGCTCGACGAGGAAGCCGGTCAGGTGACCCGGCCGCCGGGCGCGCGGGCGCCGCTCCGTGACCAGGGCGATCAGCTCATCGACGGCTGCCTTCGGGCCCTGCGCCTCGATCTCCACGCGGCCGTCGCCCAGGTTGCGGGCATGCCCGATCAGGCCGAGGTCCTCGGCGTGCTGCGTCACCCACCAGCGGTATCCGACGCCTTGGACGTTCCCCTCCACCCAGACGACGACGTGCGCCTGGTCGCTCACTGGTGCAGGTACCCCAGCAGGTGGTTGCGCTCATCGGTGAGCTGGTCGATCCGGAACTTCACCACGTCGCCGATCGAGACCAGGCCGCGCAGTTCGCCGTCGACGACCAGGGGGATGTGCCGCACCCGCCGGGCCGTCATGGTGTGCGCGGTCTCCTCGACGCCGTCGCCGGGGGTGGCGACCACGACCTCCGGCGTCATCAGCGAGGCGACATCGAGGCCGAGCGCGTCCCCGCCGCGAGCGGCCAGGCCGCGCACGACGTCGCGTTCACTCACGATCCCCTCGATGTGGTGGCCGTCGGTGGACACCACCACGGCGCCGATGTTGTTGTCGGCCATGAGCGTGACGAGCTCGGTCACGGAGGCCTGCGGTGCGATGGTCACCACGGAGGCGGTGCCCTTGGTGCGAATGACGTCCTCGAGCTTCATGGCGAGACGGTACCCGGACGCCCCCGGGACGCGCCAGAGCCGCGGCCTATGATCGTGGCGCCCACGAGGGAAGGAAATCGCCGTGGAACGAGCCAGATCAACGGCAGCGGTCCGCTCCGGGATCGACACCGACGTCGCCCAGGGGGCCGTCGTCCCGCCGGTCTACTTGTCGACGAACTACAGCTTCCGCGGACTGCGCGAGCCTCGCGAGTTCGACTACTCCCGTGCCGGGAACCCGGCGCGTTCCATGCTGGCGGCGGCGCTGGCCGAACTGGAGGGGGCGGCCGGGGCGGTGGTCACCGCGTCCGGCATGGGGGCGATCACGGCCACGCTGTCGGCGCTGGCTGGTCCCGGTGACGTGGTGGTGGCCCCCCACGACGCCTACGGCGGCACCTGGCGGCTGCTGGACGCGCTCGCCCGGAAGGGAGCCTTCACCCTGGAGCTGACGGACCTCACCGCGCCCGACGCCGTCGCGCGCGTCGTCGACCTGGCACCCGCCGTCGTGTGGATCGAGACCCCCTCCAACCCTCTGCTGGGGATCAGCGATCTGCGCGCGCTGGCCGACGCCACCCACAGCGTCGGCGGGGTCGCGATCGCCGACAACACGTTCTGCTCGCCCATCGTGCAACGTCCCTTGGAGTTCGGCATCGACGCCGTCGTGCAGTCGTCCACCAAGTACCTCAACGGGCACTCCGACGTGATCGCCGGCGTGGTGACCGCCGCGGACGCCGCGCTGGCCGAGCAGATCGGCTGGTGGGCCAACTGCCTCGGCCTCACCGGCGGGGCGTTCGACTCCTACCTGACGCTACGTGGCGTCCGGACGCTCCCGGTGCGGATCCGCCAGCACCTGGCGAACGCAACTGCCGTCGTCGAGGCGCTGGACGGGCATCCCGCGATCGAGCGTCTCTTCTACCCGGGCCTGGCGTCCCACCCGGGGCATGCGCTGGCCGCCCGTCAGATGGACGGCTTCGGTGCGATCGTCTCGTTCGAGATCGTGGGCGGGGAACCCGGCGTGGCCGCGTTCCTGGACGGCCTGGAGAACTTCAGCCTCGCGGAATCGTTGGGCGGCGTGGAGTCGCTGGTCTGTCACCCCGGGTCGATGACGCATGCGGCGATGCCGCCCGAGGTGCAGGAGGCCGCCGGTCTGCGGCCGGGCCTGGTGCGGCTCAGCGTGGGCATCGAGGACGCCGACGACCTGATCGCCGACCTGCTCGCCGGACTCGAGCGGGCGGCCCGCCTGCAGGGTTGAGCCGGCCGTTCAGCCGGGAAACTCGATGCGCGCCTGGTGGGAGATGCGCCGCATCATCGCGTAGTCGATGACCGCGCCGAACGCCCCTCCCGCCAGCGGGACGAGTTTGCCCAGTCGGGTGAACACGCGCTCGCCGAGGCTGCGCAGGATCCGGAACCCGACGGCCTTCTGGATCACCATCAGCGCGGCACGCGGGACCCCGCCGCGGGAGGCGATCTGCAGGGCCGCGCTCGTGCCGGTGCCGACGCCCGCGTTGGTGAGGATGTCGGCGGCGTTGGAGCCCACCAAGGTGAGCAGGATCGCGGTCCTGATCCGCTCGTCGGTGACGTCGTAGCCGCGCAGCACCGCCACCGCCGCCGTCATCCGGGTGGCCTGGACATAGAACTCGAAGACGTTGGCGGGAATCGCCACGATCATCGTCAGGAAGCCGCCCAGGCTGGTGACGAACCCGCCGACCGCGGCACCGAGGCCTGCCTGACGCTGCACGCGGCGCACCGCCGCCGTGACGTTGCCCTGCTCCCGCTCCAGGGCGGCGGCGGCCACCGCGGCGGCACCGGGGTAGGCTCCCACGCCGTCGATCCCCACGGCGGTGAGGCGCTTGACCAGCCGGGTCACCGCATCGTCGGTGCCGTCGAGCGCGTCGGCCTCCTCCAGCGCGGAGCGGGTCACCTGGTGATCAGGGGCGGAGAACAGGTCGAACAGGCCCATGAGGGACTCCTTGTGTGCGGCCGGGGTGGTGGTTGCCCCGAGTCTGGCACAGTGCAGCGGGAAAACGCCGCTCACAGGTGCTTGGAGGCCTCGCGCACGGACAGCGGCGACAACGTGGCGGCGTGGGAGGCGAGGAAGCCGCGCACCCACTCCGGATCGGTGCGGGCGTGCTGGCGCAGGGCCCAGCCGATCGCTTTGCGGGCGAAGAAGTCCCGGTCGTCGCTGCTGGCCTCGATGGCCTCGGTGAGCAACTCCAGATCGGTCGCCTCGCGAGAGAGCAGTTGGCAGATGATCGCAGCCCGGCGCAGCCACAGGTCGGGATCGTGGGCCCATTCCCGCAGGACGGGCGTCCAGGCGTCGGGGCGGGCTCGCAGGCCGTCGCCGACCGGGCGGCCTGCGATCGCGTCCACGTGGTCCCACCACGCGCCGGTCACGATCAGGTGCCGTACCAGCGCCACGGTCGCCGGATCGAAGTGCTCCACCCAGGCACGATGCCGAGGCAACTGCAGCAGGCCGACGGCCGCATAACGCTCCTCGCGATGGCCCGCGGTGTCCCACAGGTCGGCGACCGCCGCCCGCCAGGCGCCCGGGCCGGGCAGCGACAGCCGCGCCCAGATCGGGGCGAGGGCTGCCCGCAACTGGGGCGTCGTGAGGCCGTGATAAGGCATCGAGGACTTCATGTAGCGCTGCTGCTGGGCTGCCCGCGTGGGATCGGCGCGGGCGGACAGCGCCGCTCGCACGGCTGCGGTGAGACCCGCGGGCGTCTCGATGAGCGTCGTCTCCACCGGAAAACCCTAACGCGCCGTGCTGGGTCGCGCCCGGCGCGCCTACGCCTCGACCTGCGGGCTGGTTCTTAGGCTCAAGGCCGCTACTGAAAACCGATGTAAGGGGCTTTTCCGTGCGTATGGTGACTTCCCCCGCCTTCGCCCGTCCCGCGGACCAGGGCCGTCGGCGTCGCCGATCCCTGACCGCGTTCGTGGCAGCAGCCGTGACCGGCGGACTCCTGTGCGGCCTCGCGCCCGCAGCGATGGCCGACCCGCTCAGCGACCGGCACGACCAGATCAAGCAATCGATCGCTGCGGCGCGCCAGGAGGTCGATGAGGGGACGACCTCCCTGCAGGCCGCCAGCGACGCCCTGGCGGCGTCCCAGCAGCAACTGACCGAGGCGCGCAGTTCGCTGGACCAGACTCGGGCGAATCTCCAGGCCGCTCGGGACAACGACGCCGTCGTGGCCGCGCGCCTCGCGCAGGCACAGGCGGAACTGGAACGTGCGCGCGCGGCGGTGGCCCAGGCTCAGGCCGACGTCGCCGCACAGCGAGCCGTGACCGCCCAGGCCGCGCGGGAGGCCTACCAGGGTCGCGGTGAGGTCTCCAATGTGGTCGGGCTGCTGGAGTCCAAGACGCTCGGCGATCTCCAGCAGCGCCTGCAGTGGGACACCACCATCTTCGGGTCGACCACGGCCAAGCTGACCAAGCTGCAGACGCTGGAAGCCCAGTTGGCCGAGGCGGAGAAGGCCCAGGCGGCCATCGAGGCGCAGGTGGCCGCGGACAAGAAGGCCTCGGAGGAGAACGTCGCGGCCATCGCCACGCTGGAGGCGTCGGCCACCCAGCAGGAGGCCGACCTCGCCGCTCTCGTCACGGGCAACGAGCAAGACCAATCCGACGCCCAGAAGGCGCTGGATGAGGACACCGCCCACTACAACGACCTGGTCGCCGAGGACGCGTCGATCCAGAGCCAGTTGGCTCGCAGGGCGGCCGAGGAACTGGCTCAGGGGGGAACCTCGGGGGTCAGCGCGCAGGGCTTCATCCGCCCGACCAACGCCAACCCGGGCTCGCCGTTCGGCCGACGCTTCCACCCGATCTTGAAGATCTGGCGCAACCACAACGGCACCGACTTCGGGGCGGCCTGTGGCACTCCGCTGTACGCCGCGCAGTCCGGGACGGTGGTGAGTGCCGCCCGGCAGGGCGGGTTCGGCAACTACGTGGTCATCAGCCATGGGGTGATCGACGGGGCATCGATCATGACCGGCTACGCCCATCAGAGCAAGATGGTGGTCTCGGCGGGCCAGAAGGTGACCACGGGGCAGCTCATCGGCTACGTCGGCACCACCGGGCTCTCCACCGGATGCCACCTGCACCTGCAGGTCTACAAGAACGGGACGCCGGTCAACCCCATGACCTACATTCCCTGAGGCGTGATCGGCTGAGCAACGGCCCCGGGACGCACTGAGCGTCCCGGGGCCGTTGCGTGGAGCGAGGTCAGTCCTCCCCGTCGTGTCCTTCGAACGCGTCCGGGTTCTGCAGCGCCTTGCGGTAGGCGTCGGTATCGAGCCGGGGCTCGTTCCGCATCGGGTCGACACCGCTGAAGGCCTCGGGGTGCTCGGCCAGGTAGCGGTCGTGCGTGGCGTGCGCCTCATCCAGCAGGTCGAGCAGTTCGTGCTCGTCGTGGATGAGTTCCTTGAACTTCTCCGGCAGCGCCAACAAGGCCTGCTCCTCGGCGATCAGGCCGCGGTAGTTCTTGTCGCGGATGACCGGATCGGCCTCGAAGCCGGTGTCCAGGTACTGCTTGGCGTGACGGCGCGTGTTCTTGATCGTGGTGAGCGCCTTGCCCGTGGGGGAGGCGAGCGACATGACGATCACGACGAGGAGGGTGAGGACGATGACGGCGAGGCTCAGCTCGGTGGTGACCTCGACGACGTGGACCGGCTGGCCGCCGTTGATGAACGGCACGTTGTTCTCGTGCAGGGCGTGCAGGATCAGCTTGACGCCGATGAACGCCAGGATGACGGCCAGGCCGTACTTGAGGTAGATGAGGCGGTCGAGCAGCCCGTCGATGAGGAAGTAGAGCTGACGCAGGCCCAGCAGCGAGAACGCCACGGCGGTGAACACGATGTACGGGTTCTGGGTCAGGCCGAAGATCGCGGGGATCGAGTCGAGCGCGAACATGACGTCGGTGCCGCCGATGGCGATCATGACCAGCAGCATGGGCGTCATCGCCTTGCGGCCGTCGACCACCGTGAACAGCTTGTCGCCGTCGTAGTAGTCGGTGGTGTGCATGAAGCGCTTGGCGATCTTGATGATGAAGTTGTTGGCCTCCGAGGATTCCTCGTCGTCGCCGTCCTTCTCAGGCTTGATGAGGTTGCCCGCGGTGATGAGCAGGATGAGGCCGAACAGGTAGAACACCCAGGCGAAGCTGTTGATGAGCGCGGTGCCCAGGAAGATGAACCCGGTGCGGAAGATCAGCGAGACCACGATGCCGAACATCAGCACCTTCTGCTGGTCGGCACGGGGCACCTTGAAGCTGCCCATGATGATGAGGAAGACGAACAGGTTGTCCACCGACAGCGACAACTCGGTGATGTAGCCCGCGTAATACTCCACGCCGGAGGTCTGCCCCATCTGCACCCACACGAAGACGCCGAACAAGATGGCGATCGACACGTAGATGCCGGTCCAGGTCGCGGACTCCTTGATCGTGGGGATGTGCGCCTTGCGCACGTGGAAGAAGAAGTCGAACGCCAACAGCCCCACGATCACGACCATCGTCACGATCCACTGGGTGGTTGATACCTCCATGAAGTGTGCCCTTTCGGCAGTCTCGTCGCCCGCGGCACCGCGTTGTCGGGCGGGCAGAGTTTCCGCCCTGTGCGCCGGCTCGTCCCCGCAGGGACCCCGCTCAGTGTAATGGTCGGACCGGGAGGCGGCACGACGGGTTGCACGCCCGAGGAGCCAGGCGGGCCCGTCAGGCGGCGGGTAGCGTCCAGTCGAGTGGCGGGGCGCCCTGAGCGACCAGGGCCGCGTTGGCCCGGCTGAACGGGCGGGAACCGAAGAACCCCGAGCGAGCCGACAGCGGGGAGGGGTGGGCGGAGGCGATGATCGGGATGGTGCCCAGCCTCGGGGTGAGCGCCTGCGCGTCACGGCCCCACAGGATCGCCACCATCGGGCCGCCGCGGGCCACCAGCGCCTCGATGGCGCGGTCCGTGACCGCCTCCCAGCCCTTGCCGCGATGGGAGGCGGGGGAGCCGGGCCGCACCGTCAGGCACCGGTTCAGGAGCAGGACGCCGCGATCGAACCAGGCCGACAGGTCGCCGTGGGCGGCAGGGGGGACGCCAAGATCGGTGGACAGCTCGGCGTAGATGTTCTGCAGCGAACGAGGTAGCGGACGCACGTGCGGAGCGACGGAGAAGGACAGCCCCACGGGATGCCCCACGGTCGGGTAAGGGTCCTGTCCGACGATGAGGACGCGCACGTCGGCCAACGGTCGCGAGAAGGCCCGCAACACCTGGTTCCCCGCCGGGAGATAGGGCCGCCCGGCCGCCAGTTCCGCTCGGAGGAAGTCGCCCATGGCCGCGATGTCGGGTGCGACCGGGGCCAGCGCCTGCGCCCAGTCGGGGGCCATCAGTTCGGACAGCGGGCGGGAGGTCACGTCACCAGGCTAGCCCTGCCCGGTCGCCGGGCGGGCGCCGCTAGGCTGGCCGCGGTGAAAGGAGCGTCCATGACCCTCAGCAACGCCCTGGCTCGTTTGTTCTCCCCCCGCGAGCCCGCTGCACCCGCCCCGCAGCCCATCATCGTCCAGGTGGAACAGCCCGAACCCGGCGTGGATCTGGCCCCCGAGATCCCGGCCGGCCTCACCGTCGCCGCCGGGTACGCGTGGCGGCTGCTGCTGCTCGGTGTCGGGGTGGTCGCCCTCTTCTCGGCGTTGGGCTACTTCTCCCAGCTCACCGTCCCGCTCGCCGTCGCGATCCTGTTGACGGCCATGCTGTATCCGGTCGCCGAGCAGCTCAAGCGCTGGGGCTGGCCGCCCGCGCTGGCCGCGCTGGCCGCCCTCCTGCTGCTGGTGCTGGTGGTGGCCGGGCTGCTGGGGTTCGTCGGCCAGCAGGTGGCCAGCGAGTTCCCGACGCTGGTGGAGCAGACCACCGCCGGGTTCTCGTCGCTGGTGGCCTGGCTCGGGACGCTGCCGTTCGGGATCAACCAGGCGCAACTCGACCAGTGGATCAGCATGGCGACGTCGTGGCTGCAGACGCAGGCCGCCACCCTGGCGACGGCTGCCGCCGGGATCGGCGCGGCCTTCGGCAACTTCTTCGCGGGGCTGGCGACCGCGCTCGTGGCCGCCTTCTTCTTCGCCTTCCAGGGCCGGACCATCTTCACCAACACGCTCGGCGTCGTCGTGCCGTCGCACTACCGGGGGCCGGTGGACCAGGCCGCCCGGCGCGGGTGGACCTCGCTGGTGGCCTACATGCGCTCGGCGGTCATCGTGGCCGCCGTGGACGCCGCGGGCGTCTCGCTGGCCGCCTTCCTGCTCGGCGTCCCGCTGGTGGGCGCGTTGTTCGCCCTCACCTTCTTCCTGTCGTTCATCCCGATCGTCGGGGCGGTGCTGGCGGGGTCGGTCGCCGTCGCTCTCGCACTGGTCACGCACGGCTGGGTGCAGGCGCTGATCATGCTGGGCGCGGTCATCCTCGTCATGCAGGCGGAGGGGAACTTCCTCCAGCCGCTGGTGATGGGCAAGGCCGTCAACGTCCACCCGCTGGCCGTCCTGCTCGGCATCACCGCGGGCGCGATCATCAGCGGGATTCTGGGAGCGCTGCTGGCGATCCCCGTGCTGGCGTTCACGGTCGCGTTCGTCAACTCGTTGCGGCATCCGGATCGATCGCCCTCGCCGGAGGCCGACTGAGTTCGGGGTGATCTCGGGGGCCGCGCTATTTTCCAGATTGGTAAGTTCGCCTAGCATTTAGTGCATGAGTGAGCCTGATCTTTCCGCGATCCTCGCGGACCTGGCGGCCGGACGCATCGATTCGGCCGAAGCGGCACGTCGCATCGAGGCGCTGCGAGGGCAGCCCGGCGACCCTGACCCGGGCGCCGACGAACCTGCCGGTCCCACCGGCGTGAAGGGCACCCAGCGCGTCGCGATCCGCGCGGTGGGACGCCGCGTCACCGTGGTCGGGGACGCCTCGGTCGCGACGGCGTCGGTCACCGGCGAACACGTCCTGCGACGCCAAGGCGACATCTTGGAGGTGTCGGCGGACGGCGAACTCGGACCCAAGCTGGAGGGGTTCAGCCTGCTCAATCCTCCCAAGAGCCTCGACGACCTCCGCGGGATCACCCTGGCCCGCGGTCTGACCGTGCGGGTCAACCCGGCCATCGAGGTCGACATCGAACTGACGGCAGGCAGCCTCAATGTCACGGGGGTGCCCTTCCTGGGGCGCGTCCGGGTGACCGCGGGCGGCATGGTCGCCAGCGGGGTGCGGCGCGTCACCGATGCGCTCGTCCAGGCGGGGTCGGGCACCGTCGAGGGGCCGATCAACACGGGCCGCTCCCGGTTGAAGATCGAGTCCGGCTCGCTGACCGTGGCGCTGGCTCCCCGCTCGTCGGTCACGATGCGCGCGCAAACCCAGGTGGGCCGCGTCGTGTGGCCCGACGAGGCGGCCGCCGTCGACGAGTTCATCGTCGGCAACGGGACGGCCCGGCTCGACCTGGAGGTCGTGATGGGCACCGCGACGGTGCGGAAGGTGGAGCTGTGAGCGCCCCCTCGCACCTGCATCGCGCCCCCGCCGACTGCCCGGTGTGCGGGGAGCGGCTGGCCGTGTCGCGGCTCGGCTGCCCCGGCTGCGGAACCGAACTGGTGGGCTCGTTCGCGACCTGCCCCTATTGCGCGCTGGGGGAGGCCGACTTGGAGTTGCTGCGCGTCTTCCTCACCTCGCGGGGCAACCTCAAGGAGGTCGAGAAACACCTCGGGGTCTCGTACCCAACGGCGCGGTCGCGGTTCAACGACCTGCTCGACAGGCTGGGGATGCTGGAGCACCAGGACGGCGACCAGGGGTCGGCGTCTCCCCACGAGCCGGAGCCCGACCAGGAGGCGGAATCGGTGCACCGGCCCGGGTCGTTCGCGAGCGAGCCGTCCGCCGAGGCTGCGCCTCCCGTGGGCAACGACGTCCGGGATCAGATCCTCGCGCAGGTCGCCTCCGGGACGCTGGCCCCCGATGTCGCCGCGGACCTGCTGGCTCGACTCTGACCTGAAGGACCAACGATGCCCCGGACGCCGCAGCGTCCGGGGCATCGTGGCTGACCTCAGCCGGAGTAGACGCCGAACTCGAGGATGGTGACGTTGATGGTGGACCCGTTCGGGGCGGCATAGGACACCTTCTGCCCCTTCTTCGCCCCCACGATCGCGGCCCCGAGGGGGGACTGCGGGCTGAACACGTCGATGGCGGTGTCGGTCACCCCGATCAGCTCGCGCGAGCCCAGCAGGAACGTGTCGGTGTCCTCCGGGTCGTCGTCGTAGGCGATGGTCACCGTCATGCCGGGGGCGACCTTCTTGCTGCCTGCGGGCGCCTCGCCGATCTTCGCGTCGCGCAGCATCGCCTCCAGTTGGCGGATCCGCGCCTCCTGCTGCCCCTGCTCCTCGCGCGCGGCGTGATAGCCGCCGTTCTCGGAGAGGTCTCCTTCGTCACGTGCTTGGGCGATCTTCGCCGACACCGTGGTCCGTCCTTCGCCCTTGAGGTAGTCAAGCTCGTCGGTGAGCTTGTCGAAGGCCTCCTGGGTCAGCCAAACGGTGGAATTCTGTGCGTCAGACATTGCACGAGCTTATCAGCGGGTGCCCGTTCGAGAGCCGAGCGTGGGCCGTGCGCGGCAAGATGACTCAGCGGGGAGTGCAGTTCTCGACCTTCACCGAGGTGGCGCGCTTGAACGTGCGGATCGTGAGGTCGTGATCCTCCAGGGTCTGGTCGCCGGGCGGCAACTCGAGGGCGTACTGCCCGACCGTGTCGTAGGTGACTGCCTGGGCCGTGAAGGTGCACACCGCGGCCCGCTGCGGGTCGGGGCGCTGCGTCGTCACGCGCACGTCGATCGTCTGGTCGGAGGTGACGGTGAAGCTGACCACGCGGGCGCTGATGGCCGGGTTGGCCCCGTACAGCGCCGACCAGATCAGCCAGGCACCCCCCACGACCACGATGACGGCGACCCCGGCCAGCCAGAGCCAGCGCGGCGTCCGGCTCGCCGGATAGCGGCGGGCGATGCGGTCGGCGTCGGCGTTCGGCTGGGCACTCACCCCTCCATTGTGCCGGTCCCGGGCCGGACGCGGTGCGTCAGCGAGACCCGCGGCGAGGTGCTTGCGCGGCCGGGGAGAATGTCGCTCATGTCCGATGCTCCCCAGATCCGCGTGGCCGCCAACGGCGAGCCGCTGCGTTTGATGGCCGTCCACGCCCACCCCGACGACGAGTCCAGCAAAGGTGCCGCCACCATGGCCAAGTATGTGGCCGAGGGCGTGCAAGTCCTGGTCGTGACAGCGACGGGCGGCGAGCGCGGGGACATCCTGAACCCCGCCATGGACACCCCGGAGAACCAGGCGGGGATCCCGGCCCTGCGCCAGGCCGAGATGGCCAAGGCGCGCGAGATCCTCGGCGTCGACCAGGTGTGGCTGGGCTATGTGGACTCCGGGCTGCCCGAAGGCGACCCGCTGCCGCCACTGCCGGAGGGCTCCTTCGCGGCCGGGGACCTGGAGGAGGAGTCGACCGCCCTGGCGCGCATCATTCGCGCCTTCCGGCCGCACGTGCTCCTCACCTACGACGAGAACGGGGGCTACCCGCACCCCGACCACATTCGCACCCACGAGATCAGCGTCCGGGGCGTCGAGATCGCCGCCGACCCGCTGGCGCCCGCCTCCCTCGGCGAGCCCTGGCAGGTGCTCAAGGTCTACTACCACCAGAACTTCCATCGCGCGCGGGCGCTGGCACTGGACGCCGTCATGCACGAACTCGGTCTCGATTCTCCGTACCGGGAGCGGTTGGCGTCCTGGCCGGAGGATCCCACCCAGGCGGCCCGGCTGACGACGTTCATCCCGGCGGGCGACTTCTTCGAGGTCCGCGACGATGCGCTGCGCGCGCACGCCACCCAGGTGGACCCGAACGGGTTCTGGTTCGCGGTGCCGCTGGCCCTGCAGCGCAAGGCGTGGCCCACCGAGGACTTTCAGCTGGCGCAGTCCCACGTCCCCTCGACGCTGCCCGAAGACGACCTGTTCGCCGGGATTCCGACGCGAACCGCGGATAAGGTGGACGCGTGGTACTACACGATCTAGGCGCGCAACAGGCACCCGGCTGGCTCAACTTGGTGCTCGTCCTGGTACTCCTCATCGCCTTGGCCCTGCTCTTCTTCAACATGCGCAAGCATCTGCGCAAGGCCGACTACCCGGATCTGCCGACCTCGGCCGAGGTCCGCGAACAGCAGGCCCGCGACGCCGCACAGCAGGGCGCCGGGGGCGATCAGCGCTGAGCTGATGGCGTCGGAAGGGGCGGGTGTCTGGCAGGGTTGAGCCCATGCCGAACCGCCTCGCCGACGCGACCAGCCCCTACCTGTTGCAGCACGCCAGCAACCCGGTGGACTGGTGGTCGTGGGGGCCCGAGGCGTTCGCCGAGGCCCGCCGCCGCGACGTCCCCGTCCTGATCAGCATCGGCTACTCCGCGTGCCACTGGTGCCACGTGATGGCGCACGAGTCCTTCGAGGACGCCGACGTCGCCGCCCTCGTCAACGAGCACTTCGTCGCGATCAAGGTGGATCGCGAGGAGCGTCCCGACGTGGACGCGGTCTACATGCGCGCCACCCAGGCGCTCACCGGGCAGGGCGGCTGGCCGATGACCGTGTTCGCGACCCCCGAGGGGCTGCCCTACTTCGCAGGCACCTACTTCCCGCCCCAGCCCACCGACGCGCAGCCGTCCTTCACCCAGGTGGTGGACGCCCTGGGGCAGGCGTGGCGCGATCGCCGCGACGAGGTGCTGGATTCGGCGTCCGCGATCGCCGATCAGCTCACCGCCATCAACGCCCTCCCCCTGGCGCAGACCGCCCCCGAAGTGTGGCCGCTGATCGACGCGCTGGCCGCCGACTTCGACCTGCTGCATGGTGGGTTCGGGGGAGCACCCAAGTTCCCCGCCCCGCTGCTCATCGACGCGCTGCTCGTCAAGGGGGAGGCCGGGACCCTCGATCTGGCCCAGCGGACCCTGGAGGCGATGGCCCGTGGCGGCATCCACGATCAGATCGGCGGAGGTTTCCACCGCTACGCCGTCGACGCGGGCTGGGTGGTGCCCCACTTCGAGAAGATGCTCTACGACAACGCCCTGCTGCTGGGGGCCTATGCGCGCGGCTGGCGGCGCACCCCGCAGCACGACGCGCAACTGCGGGCCCTGTTCGAGCGGGTCGTCCGCTCCCTGGTGGGGTGGTTGCAGCGCGAGATGACGGTGTCCGGCGGTGGCTTCGGCGCCTCGCTGGACGCCGATTCCGCCGACATCCGCGGCATGGCGCACGAGGGCATCTACTACGTGTGGAACCCCGAACTCCTCGGCGACGCGTTGAGTTCTGAAGACGCCGCCTGGGCGGCGCCCACCTTCCACGTCACCACGGCCGGGACGTTCGAGCACGGCCTCTCCACGCTGCAGTTGCGGGGAGCCCCGGAGCCCGACCGGCTCGCCGCCGTGTCCGCGCGTTTGCTGGAGGTGCGCGGCAACCGGTTCGCGCCGCCGCGCGACGACAAGGTCATCGCCTCCTGGAACGGCTGGGCGATCGACTCCCTGCTGAGCGCCGCCATGATCTTCGGCGAGCGCGCCTGGGTCGATCTGGCCCGCGACGCCGCCGAGTACCTGTGGGCGACCCACCGGACGCCGGCGGGCCTGGTGCGCAGTTCCCTGAACGGCGTCGCCGGGGACGCCCCGGGGACCGCCGAGGACTACGGCGCCGCCGCCCTCGCGTTCGCGCGGCTCGCGGGTGTGCTGGGGGAGGCGTCCTGGCTGGAGCGCGCGGAAGCGCTGCTCGCCGACGCGCTGGTGCGTTTCGACGCCCCCGGCGGAGGCTTCTCCGACGGCGCCGCGGACGACCTCTACACGCGCCCCCGCGACGTCCAGGACAACCCGACCCCCTCAGGCACGATGAGCCTCGTCGCCGCTCTGCGGCTGGTGGGCCTGCTGGCCGGTCGTCCCGAGCTGATCGCCCGCGCCGACGCCGCCGCCGCGACCACCTGGGGCACCGTGGAGGCGGCACCCCGGTTCGCGCCCGCCGCCCTGGCCGACCTGCTGGCCGCCGACGAGGCACGTCAGGGCATGCGCCCGGCGCTCGCCGTCGTGCTGGATCCGGACGCCGACCCGCTCAACGAATCCGCGCGCGCCGTCTGGCGGATGGCACCCGCGGGCACCGCGGTGCTTTCCGGGGTGCCGGGGACGCCCGGGTTCGGGGGCGCCTTCGACGGGTTGGGGCTCGCGCCCGACGCGGATCCCGAACAGGCGGCGTCCGGGCTGCTCACCCACGCCCGCATCGGGGCGTCGGGTCAGGTCAGCGAGGCTGAGGAGTACGACGAGCACGAGATCGTCCTGCTCGCCCAGACCGTGCACGTCACCCGCAACGGCCACCGGTTCGCCCCCGCCCGATCCGTCCAGGACGCCCGCCGCGCCCTGTGGAGCCGCGCCTGAGCCGGGCCCCGGTCACCCCAGCGGCGGGTGCAGGTCCTTCGCGGTGAACTGACGCCGCCGGTGCACCACCACGACGAGGAGCCCCACGCAGGACACCAGGAGCGCGATCATCAGGGCCGCGTCGCGGGCGAGCTTGCTCATCAGACCACCCGAGATGCAGATCCGGAAGGCGTCGATGGCATACGTCATCGGCATGACGTGCCCGATGGTCGCGAAGAACGGCGGCAGCAACTCGGGCGGATAGGTGCCCCCCGAACTGGACAACTGAAGGATGAGGACGATCAGCATTGCGGCGGTCGCCACCAGGCCCAGCGAGGTCCGCAGTAGGTGAGCCACCGACGAGAACGCCAATGCGATCAAGGTGACCATGCCGATCATCAGCCACGGGTGCACCGGGTCCAGACCCAGCCCGATCCAGGCGGCGGCCAGCATCAGCCAACCCGCCAGCACCGAGATCCCCGCGAGCGGCAGCCAAGCGGTGATGGCGATCCGCAGGTCCCCAGCCCGACCGGCGATGACCCGGCCGGTGATGGGCCGGACCAGGAAGAACGCCGAGATGCCGAGCACCCACAAGGCGATGGAGAAGAACATCGGGGCCAGCCCGCGGCCGTAGACGTGGGCCGGGTTCTCGACCTGCATCGTGACGTCGACGGGGGCCGACAGCACCTGCACCGCGTCGGCGGTCTGGTCGGGCGTCAACGCGGGAATCCGGGCGGCACCCTCGGCGAGCTGGGTGGCGAGCTCGTGGGCCCCGGTCGCGAGCTGGCCCAGGCCGTCGTCCAGCGTCGCGGCGCCGTCGGCGAGCTGATGGTTGCCCGCAGCGAGCTGGGTGGCGCCGTCGCGGAGCTGGCCCGCCCCCGTGGCGAGCGTCCCGAGTCCCGAGGCCAGCGTGTGGGCTGAGGGAGCGGCCGTTCCGAGACCCTGATCGAGCTGCTGGGCCCCGGCTGCCACCTGGTGGGCGCCGTCGTTGAGCTGGTCGATCTTCGCCTGCGCCTCGCTGGCCTTCGCGGAGAGATCGCCCGCGCCCTGAACGGCGGCATGGGCTGCGGCGGCGTCGGCGGCGGCCGAGGTCAGGTCGGTGCTGATGGTGCCCGCGGTCGTGTTGGCCCGCTCCAGGGACGCCTGCAGGCGCTGGACGCGCGGGTCGGAGGCCAGCTCGGGGTGATCGGCGAGGAGGGCATCCAGGTCGGAGACCGCCGAGGAGGTGTGCGCCGAGACGGAGTCGCTGCCCGTCGCGAGCTTCGCTGAGACGTCCGCGATGGTCGCCGACGCACGGGTGACGCGGTCCTGGACGGCGGGCAGCTTGTCGGCGGCCAGCGTCAGGATCGGGTCGAGCGTGTCGGCCAACTGCTGCGTCCCGCCCGCGACCTGCGAGGCGCCCGCGCTCAGGGTGCCCGCCCCGGCGTCCAGGCGATCCAGACCGGAGGCCAACTGGGTGGCGCCGTCGCGGGCGGTCGCGCTGCCGCCGGCGACTTGCGTCGCCCCGGCGGCTAGGGAGTCGGCACCCGTTGCCGCGGTGGCGGCGCCCGAGCGCAGCTGGGTGCTGCCGTCGTGGGCGGTGACCAGTCCGGCGTCGAGTTGCGCGGCGCCGTCGGCGGCCTGCGTCATGCCGTCCCTGATGGTGGCCAGGTTGGCGAACACCGCCTCGAAGTAGCTGCGCACCGCCGTCTCGTCGATGGCGCGGGCGATGCTGTTCTGGGCGCTGTTGGTGATCGTGCCGATCACGAAGCCGTTGGCGTCGTTGCGCTGCAACATGATCTGGGCGCGGCGGGGGTCGGTGCCCTGCCCGCTGACCAGGTCGGTGGAGAAGGAGTCCGGGACGGTGATCACCAGGTAGTAGCGCCCCTCCGAGAGCCCGCTCGCGGCGTCGGCGTCGTTGGTGTCGACGAAGTCGAAGGTGTTGGCGCGGTGCAGGCTGTCGACGAAGTCCTGCCCGGCGGTGACCGGGGAGCCGTTCGCGGTGGCCGGGACGTCGTGGTTGACGACCGCCACGGGGACCCGGTCCAAGCGGCCGTACGGATCCCAGTTGCCGGCCAGGTAGATACAGCCGTACAGCAGCGGGATGAGCAGGATGAACCCGAGCGCGAGCCGGGGCAGCGGTCCACGGAAGCGCTTGAGCTCGAACCGGGCGAGGGTGAGCGGGTTGTTGGCCGAGTCTCGCATGTCAGGCCTCCGGTTCCAGGTCGATGATGATGGCGTCGTCGGGGATGACGGTGCGTTCGGTGGTGGACGCGATGACCGGTTGGCCGTCCGCGGTGAGAGCGGCGATCCCCGCCCACAGGGCGCGCTGGTCCTCCAGGGTGGTGTCGTCGTCGAGGTCGTCCAGCGCCACGACGGTGGCGGGCCGGACGCAGGCCAGCGCGAGCGCCGCACGGGTCTGGTCGAGCGGGGGCAAGGCGCCGAACAGCGTGGTCAGCGGAGCCTCGAGACCGAGCAGCCGGGCTGCGTGGAGGTACAAGGCGGTGCGCGATCGGGGGTGGGCGCCGTCGAACAGCGTCCGCTCGGTGAGGCAGTCCTCCAGCGTCAGGGAGGATTCCGGTTCGATCAGCCCGACGATCCGGGCGATCGACGTCAGGGTGCGCACCTGCCCGGGGTGCCTGCGGGCATCGACGCCCCCCACCCGCAGGTCGCCCGTGACCGGCCGCATCCGGCCCGTGAGGGCGAGCAGGAGCGTCGACTTTCCGGCCCCGGCAGGCCCCACGACGGCGGCGAAGCGTCCGGCGGGGATCACGATGTCGAGGTCGGTGAAGGCGGGATCGTGGGTCGCCATGCCGAACCCGCGCGCCTCGATGATTGCGGGTGCTGGCGAGGGTGCGGGTGCTGGCGCGGAGGGCTCTGGCGCGGCGTCGGTCGGTCGCTGTGGGGGACGAGGCGCGGACGCGGGGGAGGCGAGCTCCGGGCGGGCGTCCTCGTGGCCGGAGGAGGTGAGTGACTCAGACACATATATGAGGGTACTCATTATTGAGTGAACTCAAAACGTGGCTAGAATGGGGGCCATGTCACCCACGGGACTCCTGGGCCGTCGTGAGCGCAACAAGGCCGAGAAGCGTCGCCGCATCGCCGAAGCCGCCGCGGCGCTGTTCGCCGCGCAGGGCTATGCGCGCACCACCACCCAGCAGATCGCTGCCGCCGCCGACGTCGCCGATGGCACGATCTTCCGCTACGCCTCCACCAAGCCCGAACTGCTGCTCATGGTCATGAACGAGCAGGTCGCCGACCTGGTGGAGAAGGGGCGGGTCGCCGCCGCGTCTGCCCCCACGGTCCACGAGGCGGTCGCCGCGCTCATGGGGCCCCTGGTCGCCCTGGTCCGCGCTCAGCCGGACACCGCAGCCCCGTATCTGCGGGAGGTGCTGTTCGGGGAGGCTGGCGTCCACCGGGACGCCGCGCTCGCACTCGTGGACGGCACCGTCGCTCAGTTGGCCGAGATCCTGGCCCCCCAGGTGGATGCGGGTCGGGTGGGGCTCTCGGTGGAGGAGTCGGCCCGCTTCGTGTTCTCGACGCTGGTCAACGAGGTGATGCGCGGCGCGCTGGGGCGCGCGCCCGTCGGGCCCGAGAACCTCACGGCCCGGGTGGGTGTGTTGCTCCGGGGGCTCGGGGTCGTCTGAGGTTCAGGCGAGGGTCGCCAAGGCGATCGCGATGAAGTGGCAGATGGCCGCAGCGACGGTGCAGGCGTGGAAGATCTCGTGGAACCCGAACCATCGTGGCGACGGGTTGGGGGACTTGCGCGCGTAGACGAGCGCGCCGAACGTGTAGATCAGGCCCCCGGCCAGCAGCAGCACGACCACCGCGGGGCCGCCCGAGGCCCAGAAGGCGGGGAGCCAGGCGACGGCCGCCCATCCCATCGCGACGTACAGCGCGGTGTAGAGCCAGCGGGGCGCGGTCATCCAGGTCAGCTTGAAGGTGATCCCCGCCGCGGCGATGCCCCAGATCACGGCGAGCAGGATGGTGGCGTTGCGGGCGTCCAGCAGGGAGAGCGCCAGCGGGGTGTAGGTGGCCGCGATGAACACGAAGATGTTCGCGTGATCCATGCGGCGCAGGACGGCCTCGCCGCGGGTCGTCCAGCGGCCGCGGTGATAGACCGCCGAGGTGCCGAACAGCAGGGTGGCCCCGAGCAAGTAGATGGCGATGCCGAGGCGTCCGGGCAGGGTCGGGGTGACCACGATGAGGGCCAGGCAGGCCACCTGCATGACGGGGGCCATGCCGAGGTGGAGCCAGCCGCGCAGGATGGGCTTGGCGGAGCCCGGTGCCTCCCTGTCGCGCCCCTTACTTGACGAAGCGTAAGTTACGGTCACGTAGGTAAGCGTAGGTGGCTGCATCCCTGGGCGCAAGCGTCGCGAGCCCGATACCGTGGGGCCGTGAAGATTCTTGCCACCACCAATGCGCCGTTCGAGTTCGAGGCCCCCGAGGGGGTTCAGGTCGTCCGCATCGACGAGGCCGAACTCGTCCAGGCGGAGAACCTCGACGCCGACGCCGCGATCGTCCAGGGTTGGACATCGCCCGCCGTGACGCAACTGGCGAAGGAAGCCACGCGACTGCAATGGGTGCAGACGCTGGCCGCCGGCCCCGACGGCGTCCTGGCCGCGGGTTTCCCCGCGAGCGTCACGATCACCAACGGTCGCGGGCTGCACAACCTCACCGTCGCGGAGACCGCGCTCACCCTCGCGTTGACGGGCATCAAGCAGGTCCCGGAGATGCTGGCCGCGCAGCGCGAGACCCGCTGGGAGCACGACGAGTTCGGAGCATGGCGGACGCTGCGGCCCAACGGCCGCCTCGGTTCGCTGATCGACACCAACGTGCTGGTGTGGGGTTTCGGCGCCATCGGCCAGCAGATCGCCCACAACTTCACGGCGATGCACGCCCACGTGAAGGGCGTCGCCAACACCGCGGGCGAGCGGGCGGGCTTCGAGGTGTTCACCGACGCCGACCTGCCCACGCTGCTGCCGCAGACCGACATCCTCGTCATGGTCCTGCCGAGCGCCGACGACACCCGTCAGGCCCTGTCTGCTGAGCGCATCGCCCTGCTTCCCGATCACGCGTGGGTCGTGAACGTCGGCCGCGGCGTCACGATCGACCAGGACGCCCTGGTGGCGGCGCTGACGGCGGGCGAACTGGGCGGGGCGGCCCTGGACGTCACCGATCCCGAGCCCTACCCGGCCGATGGACCCCTGTGGACCGCGCCGAACCTGGTGCTGTTCCCGCACGTGGCAGGCGGCGTCGCCTACGGTTCGAACGCCCTGCTCAACGACAACATCGCCCGGTTGCGGGCCGGGGAGACCCTGCGCAACGTGGTCGCCCGCTAGTTCTGCCTACGCTGGCGTCATGGCGTGGGGTGAACGGGTTCGAGAACTGGCGGATCGGCTCCACCCGGCCGGGCTGCTCTATTCGACCTACGAACAGCGGCTGTTCGCCGAACTGGACCGGGAGCGGCTCCCGGGCCACGTCGCCGTCCTCGCCGACGGGAACCGTCGCTGGGCGCGCCTCAACGCGCCCGGGGGCCCGCTGGTGGCCGGCTATCAGGCAGGCGCCAACAAGCTGAAGGCGTTCGTCGGATGGTGCGACGAGGTCGGCATCCAGGTGGTGACGCTGTGGGTGCTCTCCACCGAGAACCTCACCCGCAACCCCAACGACGTCGGACCCCTGCTCGGCGTCATCGAGAAGCTCTTCGTCGACCTGGCGGCCACCGGGCGCTGGCGGGTCAAGTGCGTGGGCGACACCGCATTGCTGCCGCCCGAGATGGCGGCGGCGCTGCACCAGGCCGAAGCCGACAGCGCGGGCAACGCGGGCATGCAGGTCAACATCGCCATCGCCTATGGCGGTCGCTATGAGCTGCGCGACGCCGTCCGCAAGCTCCTGCTAACCGAGGCGGAGAAGGGCACCGACCTGGCGGAACTGGCTGGCACGCTCGAGATCGACGACATCTCCGAGCACGTCTACACCGCGGGCCAGCCCGACCCCGACCTCATCATCCGCACCTCCGGCGAACAGCGCCTGTCCGGGTTCATGATGTGGCAGTCGGCCCACAGCGAGTTCTACTTCTGCGAGGCGCTGTGGCCCGACTTCCGCCGCGTCGACTTCCTGCGGGCGCTGCGCAGTTACACCAGCCGCGAGCGCCGCTACGGGCGCTGAGAGGCCCCGCGCACGCGGCCTACTGCCACATCAGGACCTCTGCCGGATCCTGGGCAGATGCGTTCCACGCAGGGACTGCTGAGGACACCAGGCCGGCAAGCAGACTGACCCCGACGCCCGTGAGGACGACCGGGAGTCCGACGTGCAACGGTCCGGAGTGGGCGAGCGTCATCGCAGCGGCGAGGGCTGGTGCCGTGGTCAAGGCGCGTGCCACAGCCGCGCGCTGCTTCTCGCCACCAGACAGCGCCCCGGCTAGGGCCTCGGCGTGCGACTCGAGCCCGACCTGACGTCCTTGCCTGAGAGGGAGATCGGATTGCGCTTCCCTGGAAGGGGATACGTCGGTGACCCGCGACCCCCGACACATCCTCACGGCCGTGGGCCTCCCTAGAGGGGGCGAATTGTCCTGCTAGAGGCGAGCCAACAGCACCTCAGCGATCACGGGCGTGATGTCCGCGGCGATCGGCAGGGCCGCCAGGCCGGCGACCCGGCGCGCCGGATCCGGGTTCTGGCTCAGGAACGCCCACAAGGCGT